>ENA-OQQW01001435-OQQW01001435.1-human-gut-metagenome-genome-assembly--contig:-NODE-1435-length-13630-cov-9.227109_pt1 | contig 13630 bp, 14 predicted proteins | sample MGYA00243234_ERZ505098 | MGnify/ENA primary metagenome ERZ505098 (study PRJEB26097, sample SAMN02712086) | human gut metagenome | biome: Gut microbiome | host: Homo sapiens | place: Denmark... | reverse complement strand
CGGGCAAGTTTATCAACCGCGCTTTCTGCAATCAGCCTGATATCCTCATCCATATCTGCAGTGTCCTTTACGATAGACTTGATCAACGCTAATCGGTCATCCACCGGCATGTAGCATGCAAGCAGCTCATTTTCTTCTGCATTAAAAATCATCCTCTTGTCACCTCCCAATTTTCGTACTGTCGTATAAGTTTTGGATCATATTCCGGCGGTTTTGGTATCTGTGGATTGCTATGGTAGTTAAGAGCCAGTCTGCATTTTTCCGCCCACTCGTAGATCATGTCCTCGTACCGCTGCTGTCGTATCGTTCCTGTCTTACCAACCGCATTCTCATTTCTGGCTAATGTCATGACTTCCAATACCTGTATGTGCCGTTTTAAGTACGTGCACAGATCCGGCGAGATATCGAGATAATCAATGAAGTTCTTACGTCCGGTTCCAAGCTCTGCACTGTCAATGAACTTCTGTGTCATTCCAAGATATGTACACTCAATCGACAATCGGACATATCCGGTTTCTCCGGCAAGCCGCAAGCCATTTTCTAGCGATCTTAATTTCACGGCTGCTTCATAAATATTCATATTACTTCCCGGCATAAGTTTGTCCGGCTCTGTACTCGTAAGAATCGTAACCATCGCCCAGCTTGTGTCCGTCATATCCCTAGAAAATCCTGCCTGTTCTTTCACATCATCCTGATTGACCGGGACGACAGAAAGGGCTGTTCCCGGAAGCTCCGGTAAGCTGTCTGCTAACATCTGCTTCATAGCGAACTCGCTTTCTTCACCCTTATAGGCTGCCACTGCAGTTACACGCTCCTTGTCTCCGTCGATCCGGCTGTCTGCAATATAGACCGATGCCTCCGGGTGTCCCTGATCCGCGAATGCTTCCTTAACATCCTGGGCAATCTCTTCCTTAGATTTTCCGCTGGCTGTAAGCTCCGGCTCTTCCATCGCACGCTCAACATCTGTGATGATTGATTTCGCAGTCTGGCTGATCGTCTGCAGGCTCTGCTTCAACAAGTTAATATCCTGTCTGCCCGCCCAGGTTGCAACGTAACCGAAAGAATAATCCGATGTATCAAGCCCGAAATGGCTGCATACCACATACGCGATTGATTCCGCTTCTACCTCTTTTTGCTCCCTGCTCTTATCCGTATCACCTGCGTGGATCCGCGCATGTGCCGTCTCGTGAAATGCAGTCTTTAACGTCTGCGCTTCGCTCATTCCTTCTTTGATTATTATTTTTTCCTGTGTGAAATTACACCAGCCTTTTGCGCTCCCCTCCACCGCCCTGATTTCGATCGGATATGGTGCAACCTGTCTTGCAGCATCAAGCAGCTGCTCGTAACGGCTCACATCACCGGTTAATTCTGATATAATCTGCGGAAGCGGCTTACCCTCCGTCTGTGATACATCAAACACAGAAACCGGACGGAATTTGATTGTTTCTCTTTCCTCCTGTATGATCTTGCCATCTGCATCCCTTCTGTCCGTATCGATCTTAATCTTAACTTTCATCGGTGCGAGTATCGTGATCGATTTCTCGCCCCTTTTAACGTGGCGATCAAAGTTGCGAATCCATGAGTTGTATCCAGCAACTGCAGTTGCCTCTGGCATCTGCATCGCAATTAAGACTTGATTATTTGCAGAGTATGTGTGAAACTTGCTCATCACCTGCAGATATGTTATATATTTTTCACTTGTGAAAAATTCCATAACACCGGCTTCCAGCTTATCCAACGTCTGCTTCATCTTTTCCGACTGTGCCATCCACTTTCCCCCTTTCATCCGCCTTAGTTAACTTATAACAATTTTCCTCCAGCTTAATTACCTTAAATCCATTTCTTTTCATTAACTCTGTATAATCTGCAAGTTTTCCTTTGGGATCTGTTACGATCCAAGGTCCTTCTCCATATAAACGTTTTATTAGATTATTGGGATTTTCTTTTTCCTCGATCTTGATTATTTTCGAATCAAACGCTCTGTATAGATAGAAAAAGGCATCCTCAACTTTTTCCTTTTCAACACCTTTTTCTCGCGCAATTTTTGCTATTTCGTTATGTACGATGAAAGTTAAATCGTTAATGTTAAGTGATTTTTTAGCTTCTGCTTCGTGCTTTTCGTCCCTCACAAGCGTAAACGCCATACGGAGTACACATCGCTCGCAGATTTTAATGCCAGCGTCTGGCACTAAAGGCACCTTTTTTGCCTTGCAGCACTTACAACGCCCTACTTTTTTCGTCTTCTTGATTTTCTCTGTCATAGTTTAACTTCCTCCATCAATCGCATTTCCTTCCAAAAGCACAAAAGCCACCCTTTCGGATGGCTTCTGTGTCTATATGTTACTTATACTTTTTCCTTAAAATGATCATTATTACGATTCCCGCTGCAGCGAGTGCGCCCAGCGCGATCGGTATGATCGGTTTCATCGGATCTCCTGTTTTTGGAACATTCGGCTGGAAAATGATCGTCTGTCCCTGATCTTTAATATCAGCATGGACTGCAATCAATTCTCCATCCTTGTACAGGAACTCGAAAAATACAATGCTGCGTCCGGCAAGCTTCGTGGCATCGATCGTATATGGTACATCCACCGATCCGGTTTCGCTCGTCGCTGTAAATTTCATTCCCGCTCCAACGGCTTTTCCGTCTTTTGTAAGCTTATCTCCGCTGTTGGAGTATACCGGATATCCGGATAATTCATACTCGCCCGGAACAAGATTTCCGTAATATACCTTATCGATCAGCTCCACGGTTCCGTCTGCTTTCAACACTTTTTTACCGTTTTTATCGGTCGCGGTTGTATGAATCTCTGGCACCTTCAATTTATTATCTACCGTAAGCTCATACAGGATACCCTCTGTAACTGTACCATCATCATTCAGCAGTTTTGTCCGCTGTCCATCCGCTGCAAGTGTGACCTTGATTGGATCGGCTTTGACATATTCTACCGGCGTTTCCTCTTCGACCCGGTACTTGCCAAGTGGCAGCTCCTTTGTTGCTGCAGTGCCATCCTGATCGGTTACAATCGTATCAACCAGTGTGTCTTTCAGATATATGGTATCGCCTGATCCGTCCTGTGCCAGGATATCCTCGTCTGCGTAAATCTTAAAGGTAATTCCAGCAAGCTTCACTGTCGATGTCTCAAATTCCTTTGTCGTCTCGTTATAGACGCGCTTCTCACCGTTCTTAGTAATCCGGATCGTACCCTGCAGGCTAGTGTTCTCAATCACGTACTCGAACACGCCCATGTCAGTTACTTCTCCTTCCGGTGTCTCATATACTTTATAGACTTCATCCGCGTCGATCGTAATATCGTAAGACTTGTTCTGCAGCTTGGAATAGTAGCCGTTCGGACACTCACTTTCTTCGATTCGGTACTTGCCCGGCATGAGCGTTCCCGGTGTCATAAGCTCGCCATCCTTGGTCTTAAATTCAGATACCTTTGTTGTGCTGCCGTCCTCTGCAGTTACGTCAAAACTTACATAATCATTATCATCGTATGACCAGATTTTGAATGTTGCTGAATCTGACAAAATCTTCTTTCCGGTTGCATCGTCCTTCTTGATAAGCTTCAGATAAGCTTTAAAGCTTTTATCTATGAAATATCCAAGCTTCACAGGCTCGTTCGAGTTCTCTGTGATATTCACTGTGAACGGATTAACTGGGTGGAAGTTCTTAGGTACTGTCGTCTCACGTACAATATACTTGCCATATGCAAGCGGTACAGACTTTGCATAGCCATTTTCGTCCGTGAAAAGCTCTGTGCTGCCATCTGCAGTCAGTGTCACTGCCCGATCCTGATTCCAGATATAGTAAAGGCCTAAATCATCCTTGACAATGATTTCACCCTCTGCAGCTTTATAGTCCTCTGGAACGCACGTAAGCTGATCTGCTCTGCATGCAGAAAATCCGGCTCCGGCAAGCGGATATGTCGAATTGTTCTTTCCCTCGGCAAGCTTGATTAACTCAAACGGCTGCTTCATCTTGGAATTGGAAATTGTACGATCATTTTCCACGTTTATATGCGGTATACCATCCGGATTGTCTGTAATCCTGAATGTATGAATCGTATCGTCCAATACATATCCCTCTGGTGCCTGAATTTCCTGTACAGTGATAGTACCAAGAGGAATTATTGCAACTCCATAATTATCATAATATAAAGGATCGCTATTTTTTTGTATGCATTTAGAATCTCCTATATCCGCTTTTCCTAGATCATTTGTTTTTATGTACCATGTTCTAACTGCACTCTTTCCCGCCTGCGCCGGATCGGTATCCATCTGGACATCATAATACTTGATTGCAAATATACATCCCTCTAAAAATATAGTTCCATTGGAATCTTTTTTCTGCACCAATACAGAAGCAGGATCGTTTCCAGCTTCCTCCGGCACATCGAAGGCTACCGGAATATCACTGTCTACTTTTTCTCTGTAAACATCATTGTTGATTCTGTATCCCGGTGATGCTTTTGTTTCCTTTACGTAATAGGTTCCATATGCAAGATTCCCGATGGAGCCATTACCATCCTGATCGGTTACAATCGTCGCAACTGCATTCTTTCCCGCCTGTGCATCCGCCATTGTCTTGAAGATGCCAAATTCTGCACCTTTCAGGCTGTAACAAGAATTGCCATTCGTAATCTCCGGCGATGCTGAATATTTGTGGATTTTAATGCTTCCAACGCCCTGTGCTGTTGCTGTTACGCTTGCACTCTTGGAAAGTGATTCATTTGGAGAAGCAAAGCATGCATCCTGATAGGAACCACTGTAAAAGATACGTGCTGCATAGTTAGATACACCATTTTTATCCCCGTCTCCGTAATACTTTGTATGACTGGCACCGGTGCCGGTCTTAGCCGTAAATGCAAGTTTCTTGCCTTGCATGTCTTTATACTTCGCCTTAATTGTAACGGTCTGCCCGAATACGTGCTGTGTTACATCTGTGTTTGTAAAGGTATCTTTAATCGTTCTAGTCGTCGATGTAAGTGCACCATAATCAGCTATAAATGCAGCCTGATTAGACGCATCTGCCGAGATTGTCAGATAGTCATAATAGTTAGTGCCATTCACATTTAGCTTTGTACCGGAATGTTTTACTGTGACAGCTCCGGTACTCGCATTTGTGAGAAGCTTGTTGCACATGCCAGTCGAGCTGTACACGACACGGAAAGTGACGTTGCCTGAGGCATCCTTATAACCATCTGTCAGTTCACTTCCAGTGTAATTTTCCCATGCATTTTTTGATACGTTATACACCTGCGTTATGATTGTCTGTTCCGGCGTATAGGCTGCCGTTGCATCGATATAATTTCCAACAACCTTAAAATCCTTATACTGGTCATACCAGCGGCGGGCATTGTCGGCGATTGACCGTAAATTAATAAACGCTGAATTAACACTTTCCCCGCTTACCTTTCCTCTGACTGCTCTGATATCGCAGTCAGACACTGTACTATGCACGGCTGCCTGTGTCATGGCTCTTGCTTCGTCCTGTGTCATGGCATAGACACGACCGGCAACCATGATACCCATAACCGGCTTTCCATCTATGATATAAGTACCGTATGTACCTCCATCCTGCGAATTTCGTCCGCTTCCATCCGCATTCGGATCTGCTTTCTTGCCTCCATAGGCAAACATCAACAACGCAATATCTGCTGCAGTATCCCGATCAGACAGCCACTGCCGTCCTTCTTTGTACGCCGCATCATACTGTGCCGAAGATTTCGTTGACTGCATGCAATAAGCTTCTGTCTCTCGTCCAGATGCATCTTTCGCTACGAGTGCACCATGCAAAGATGGCGTGTAATCGGTTGCAGTAACATTCACATAATCAGCGATCGCCCATCCATCCCAATACCGGCTGTGGATATAGACTGTCTCACCTGCGTCGCCAATATCCTGTACTGCAATTCCGTCCTCCTGCAACCCTTCTTCCGTAGTTGCTTCTGCATCTGCGTCTGAATTGGTTGCTGTTACTTCCTCTGCCCGGATGTTTTCAGGCAAAGAAAAAGCCGCGGTTACAGATAGAACCACGGCTGTGAGTAGTGCTGCTATTCGTTTTTTTCGTTTTGATAATAGCATCTCTCTTCCTCCTTTATGATTTAATTTTTATATAAACAGCCTGACCGGCTGGAATTTTATATTATGAATATCAACATAGATGACAATATTACTACAACATCAGATATTATAGTTAATATTTCTAATAACATACCTTTACGATGTATTTCAAACCATAAAGACAGCATCCATGCTGCATTAAAAATTAGGCATATACCTATAGTTATAAAGACACATTTTAAATCCATAATTATTTGATCTCCTTTCAATAAAAAAGGAACAACCCTTAGATTGTTCCTTTTACTTTACCTATTTATTTTATCATCTACTGTACTTCGTAATAGCCATATTCTGGCTCTGTGACAGTTTCTGTCCCTGTAACCGTTTTTTCCTGCAATCCACCATAAAAATTATTATATTGAGAGCCATCTGTTAAATGCCGTCTTGAATGGCACCACGGATCTTTTTGTTCATCACCCTCTATATATTCATCACAGTATATTTTCTGATTGCAGCCAAAGCAATACCAATATTCCCTTATTTGTATTATTTCTTTCGTCTCGGTGTACGCAGGTTCTGTTGCTACCCACACAACCTTGTGCGTTTCCGGTACCTGCTCATTGCTCCAGTAACCATCCCGAATCGTGAATGTTTCTGTCCGCTCGGTTCCTGTCTTATTCACACCACAACTGCAGATTACATGGTATTTAGGATCCCAGAATGCGAAGTGCTGTTCCAGTTCTTCCTTTGTTCGGTAAATATTATTGCAGCTATCACACTGATAATATGTCACGGTCACGGTCTGCTCTGCAATCCACGTTGGCTTGCTTGTATCGGTGTTAGGCTTGGTGTTGCTCTGATTTCCCGGATTTTCCGTTGATTCAGAAGCATTCGCGTCATTAAAGCTCTTGGCGGTTGTCTGTGTAATCCCCTTGACGGTTGCTCTCGGTGCTGCAGCTCCCTTTTTCACGAGCATGATCTGAATTGCTTCGAGCCGCTTTCCATAACCGGCGGTTCCGGCACTCTCGCCATTCTTCGCCCAGCCCATCCAGCCGAAGGTCTGTGCATGTACCCGGTAATAAATATCGTAATGCTGTGCCAGTTCTCCGGTCAATCTGATCCGGATTGCTTCGAGCCGCTTTGCCTGTCCGCTTGTCCCTGACAGTGCTCCATCGCTTACCCAGTCCATCCAGCCATAGGTCTGTACATGCGTCTGGTACTCGACGCTACCGTTGTAGCTGCTCCGCGCATCGATGCTGATCGCTTCGAGCCGCTTTGCCTGTCCAGTCGTTCCGCTTACGCTTCCATCCTTCGCCCATTTGGTTTCCCATCCATAAGTCTGCCGGTGTACCCGGTAATTGATGCTTGCTGCTGTCTCTACTGTATTCTTTGGTATGATCTGAATTTTAACCTCTTCCAGTCTCTTTGCTTCTCCTGTCGTTCCGGCGAGTGCTCCGTTATATACCCAGCCCTGATTGTCACCGTAAGTCTGGATATGCACCTGATACCGGATATCATAGTGCTGTGCCAGTTCCCCGGTCAACCGCATCTGGATCGCTTCAAGCCGCTTGGCTTCGCCTGTCGTCCCGGCTGGCTGTCCGGCAGTTAACCAATTTGTCCAGCCGTATGTCTGCCGGTGTACCCGGTACTGGATCGTTCCTGTATATCCTGATTCGTTCTGCAGGTTGATCGTCATGGATTCCACCCGCTTTGCCTCGCCTCTGGTTCCAAGCACCAGCGTATCAATGCCGTTTTCCTTCACGATTTTTCCGTTTGTGTCGCCGTATGTCTGTACGTGCGCCTTACCATAGATGCTGATTCCTGCAGCAGCTTTACTGTTTATCGCCGGAAGCTGCGTGACCATCAGCACGGCTGCAAGTGCAGCAGTTACAATTCGCTTGATACCTTTCTTCATAATGATTCCTCCCATCCATTCATGTCATCTGTTTTTAACTGTCTTGATTATAGCATAAATGTATGTAATAAAAAAATGTACAATTTAATAGATTGTACATTTTTATGGTTTCCTATTTTTTTGTGATCGTCGCTGCTGGTTTCTTTTCTGGCAGCACCAGATCTTTGCCATCATGCATATTATAGAATTTACTATTATGCTATTCATGTTTTTCTTCCTCCGTTTTGTCTCTGTCAATCCAATTGAGATTTTTCATTTTTAGATATTCATTATCCAGTTCCAGGAACCTTATCCGATTTTCCAGCATTTCAACCTTGTAAGAATTTATCCGCTTATTAATATAGTTTGCAAAACAAGTAACTACAAACATTAACAGTAACTCCAGAAGCAGAAACATCATCTCAAATTCTCCCATCTGACACTCATCAGAAGTCATCCATATTAACCACGCAGCAATCTGACCTGCATACAAAATAACGTATGATACCATAATTTTTCCCTGCCTTTCCTAAAAAATCCCGCGTCCTATCTCGTTCCGGTATCTCCTTGTTGAATCTTTGAAATGCCGAATCATTTTATCTAATTTGATATTCTATATTGTCCTTTGGTAAATAAAATTCATATCTGGTATCATAGAAATTATTAAAAATGTTATTAGCAAATAGGTAATAGTACCATTCTTCAAATTCGGGTTTATAAATTATCATATGTGGTTTGAAATCACCTTCTATTATTTTCACATTCTGTAGCCACGGTTTTTCCATCTTTGTATTGTTATCATCCTGAATCACATATTGACATCTGGTTTCGACGCTGCCATATTTAACCCTTAAATATATTTCCTCCCCTGTGTTCTTGGTATCATAGACATACAAATCGTTATATTCTCCCTTGTCTTGTGTTGGAAGAAACATTCCAATTAATCCGCATATTAAGATATTTGCAACCGCACCACACACGATAAATATTCCAATACTTTTTATGATTCTTAATCCCAATTCTGCCTCTTTCGCATGCATAGCATAAAGGATCACTCCTGTAATTGCTACGATCAAATCTATTATCATGATCTATCTTTCTCCCCTTCCTATCTCGTTCCGGCTCCGTTCTTTGTTGATCTCATTTGCAACAATCTGATTCTCAATGAAATCACGGAGCAGATGCTCGCCTCCAGGTATTTTATCCTTAAAGTATTGAATCATATCCTGCGTATCTATTTTTTCCAACGCCATTCCTATCTTTTCGTATATCGTTGCTCCCGGCCGCTGATAGGCTTTGTAGGTTACCAGAGCTTCTTCCGTATTGGTTCGTTCCTGATGTGGTGTATTTCCCTTTATGAATTTCTCGCTTCCCCAGAAATCCTTGATACTGATTTCCGTATCGTCGATATTTATATCTGTATATCCATATTCGATATATCTCTGTTTGATACGCTCTGCTGCATCATATGAAAAACATGTTTTATTTTCTGTCGTAAAATCATATTCCCCATCCTCATCAAATTCCTGCGTGGCGGTTACCTGATATCCGGATACCGAAATATCCCATCGCTTCATCTGCAGATCCTCTGGTGACAGCAACTTCCCTTCCGCAGGATCATACAGATACCGGAGCGTGTCCTTTCCTTCGTCCCGGACATCCACATAATATATTTTCTGATTTGATATCTCTCCGCCCACTCTCATTTCAATATAATTAACCGCATCATTCATATACACAAACGATGCCAGATCATGTTCCTCAATCGTAAAATCATCCTTCACCAATCCATATCCGACTACACCCTTATCCATGTGCATCCTCCTCTCACGCAAAAGGAGCAGACCGTTTAAGATCTGCTCTGTGTCTATGTTATATTCCTCTCTGATTCTGCCGGTCGTCAATCTGCGGATCCGGCAGTTCCATCTTGATCTCCCTGCTATCCTTATCGATGTGATAAATGCTGTTCGACAGGAACTCAGTATCACTCACAACAAACTTGTTAACCTCCATCGCTGTACGCTGCAGCATCTCCGGATCCATTTCATCATTATCCGGGCAGAGCAACACTTCATTGGTACTTGACGGCACGATATAGAATCCACATTCCAGTTCTCCAGCAAGCTGCGTAACCTGATCCTGCGCATACAAGATAGTTGTTGCTCCAGCAATCCTAGGAAGATTTGATAAGACGTAAATTCCTGTGTCCGGGAGTTCTTCCTGCACAAGTCCGTTTGAATCCAAGCTCCTGATAACATCTTCCAGTTTATTTATTCTTACCGGGAATAAAAACTCGGTATTTTTCAACGCTGCAGCATAAAGTTCCTTCTCATTAATTCCAAGCCTTGCTGTGTGATCGTGCGTCACGATTGCACTTGCAATTCCGGTTTCGTCCACACGTACAAGCATCCGGATTGTTACTGCAAGATCCATGTATTTCTTATATGGAACATCCTTAAGCATTTCTTTGTTTTTCTCGTAATTAACAACTTTCAGATAGCAGTTTGAAAAATACTGTTCCTTCTGGTTGAAAATCTCTGTCCGCAGATCATTCGTACTTTCGAGAGAAGCCTTATATGTTTCAGCAATCTCCTTGATGACCGCATCCATGTCCCCGGTGTCCTGGTATTGCTTGTAGTACTGCTCCATATAAATCGTCGGAGCGACATTAACTTCCGATCGGCTGATCAAAAGCCCCATATGTGTCGTGTTATTGTTATGTGTTACTTCCTGCAGCTGGATATTGTCAAAGTCATATCCCAACAGGTACTCACCGATATTATCCCGGATCTCATTACAAAAATCGTTAAATTCCATCCTACTGTTCCTCCTTCTTTTCAGTTTTTTCCTTCTTCGCTTCTGCAAGCCGCTTTGCAAATTCCTGCAATGCATCCAGTTTTCTTTCCTTTGGTTCGTACTCAACTGTTACCTTTTCCATATGCTTTCCCTCCTTTCAAAATATTCGTTATTTTAATCTTATACGCCTGTACCCTCTCATTGATATCTTTCCATGCTGCAGCTTCCTCTTCATCCAGCACCTCCGGCTTTTTCCCGGCAAGTGCCATATCCTGCAGCTCACTTAATCGTTCTGTCATCATGTTGCACCTCCGCTGTCTTGTTCAGATTATATTTTTCCATATCATCACTTGTTATGTTGGAGATTCCCCAGATATCTCCGCCTTTAACATTTTCACCATCCTGATCGTATGTATTTTCTTCTACATAATACTCTGTCACTTCATAATATCGCATATGATGTGATAATTCCCTAATTTCAGTATGATATTTTTTTAATTCAGACAACGCCTCTTCTTTTGTATCAAACGTCTTGATTATTTCGGGATATGTATCCTGATCTTGCGAAGCTGCAACACCATTCTTAATTTGTTTTACAGATCTTAATTCAATAGAATCGCATCGAAGTTCATAAACTATTTTTTTATAACGGATATAGGAATCTCCTTCACTGTTATAAATTACAGCATCATCGTCAATTTCTATATTCTCACCATCCAAGCTTCGTTTTCCATTAATAGATAATGGATAAACTAAATCTACTATGCCCTCTTCGCCTGACTTTACGGGATTGCTGTCTATTGCAGAATTAACGCTTGCTTCTGCAAGCAATTCTTCTTTATCCTCTTTTGACACTTCGCTCCACTTTTTTCCTAATAATTTTTCCATTCTTTCAAATTCCATAATTTTTCCTCCAATTTTTTATAATTCTCCTCGTTCCGGCTGCGACTTCATCCTTGATTTATCTGCCTGCTCTATTTCAACCAGTTGCTCCTTGTACTTATCTATCTGCTCCATCGACAGCCATTCCGGCTTTCCTTCTTCGGAAAAGCTGTTCCACAGCGCTTTCATGTTATCAATCTGATCTTCCACGTTATCAGCCCAAAGAAAGTCACCAATTCGGTATTTCGGTCCGGAGTCTCCTGTTAAATAGTTACAATCAAATCGCATCCGATCAAGGAACTGATATTTAACAGGACTGTCTGGCGGTTCCCGATCAATCAATCCCTGTATATATTTATCAACCATATCTTATCCCCCCTATTGCTTACTTGAATGGCAGGTCATTACCTGTCAGCCCGGTTGGAATATCAGTGAACCCATCCGCTGATGCATTTCCCGGTTCAGGATATCCCTGACTTTTTTTACTCTCAGCAAATTCCTGTTCTTCTATAACAACCTCTGTTGTATAAACTTTGTTACCGTCCTTATTTGTATAGCTGCCTGTCTGAATACGACCTGTAATCGCAATCTTTGTACCCTGCTTCAAATACTTCTCAGCAAATTCTCCGTTCTTGCCGAATGCAACACAGGAGATGAAATCTGCTGTCTGCTCGTTTCCAGAATTGTCTCTTCTCTGGAATCTACGATCTACTGCAAGCGTGTATCTGGCGATTGCTAACGGCTCTGCAGCCTGTGAATACCGGATATCCGGATCCCTCGTTAATCTTCCCATAAGTATTACTTTATTCATGTGTTTTTCCTCCTTTACATCATGCTACGGGTATCTTTTTCCTGCTCCTTTGCCATGTGCTTATCGTAATAATCCAATGCCCTTAATATCTTATCTTGGAACTGCAGCGGAGTTAATCCCTTCGCATACTTCATTACTTTTTCGTCTTTGATTACGATTTTTTCCTTCTGGTTTGGTTTTGTCACATTGAGAATTTCCTCGATTCTTGCTTCATCCAGTTTGTTATCTTTGGCCTCTTCCCGCATCAGTTTTGCCTGTGCCAATGAAGGTGACACTCCAGCCTGCTTTTCGTTTCCAATTCCGTTTTCATCAATATCCAATTCTCTTTTTGTTTTGTAATAATTGAATATTGCTTTCTGCTGTGTACTGTCAAGATACGAAATCTCAACTGCCGGACGGAGTGATATTCTTTTTTGATCTACAAGATCAAGAAGCTCTGGAATTAAGTTGGTAAGGCATATATAACGTTGAATCTGTCTAGCACTTTCCCCTATTTCCGTGGCTAAAATTTCATCTGAGCGCTGCCCTGTTAAATTCGTGCCCACTGGGCGCAAATTATTTTTGCCCGGTCTTCCGGCCTGTCTTTTCATCGCATCCAGCATTTTTTTGTATGTGAATGCTTTCTCAGATGGAAGTATCTCTTCACGGCTCTGCAGGTTGCTTTCACCCATCAGAATTGTTGCTTCGTCACGGTTGATATTTTTTACAATGATAGGAATTGTCTCTATCCCGGCAAGCTCACATGCACGCTTTCTTCTGTGCCCGGCAATCATTTCATAATTTCCATCCTCGTTGATAAAGACAATCGCCGGTTCATTTACGCCGTGATCCTTGATGGAATCAACCAGCTCCATCATTTTGTCGTCATCAACAACCTTAAACGTATGATCCCGGAAAGGCACGATCTGATCGATTTCCATTTCATCAAGCGTTCCATTTTTTCGTTCGGTTTCGTTGTAGAAAATTGCTTCCGGATTAAATGCTTCGCGAATGCTCTGTTTCCAGTCGTCCTTCGCCATGACTGATCACCTCCTTCGTTAATTTTCGGTAAGCATCTGCAACCTTGCTTTTCGCTTCAAATGCATAAACACTTTTTCCAACACCGCTTGCCTTGGATGCTGCAGCTCCATCCGGAATTGACTGGTCATATACCCGTATATATTTTCCGAAGTTTTCCC
>ENA-OQQW01001426-OQQW01001426.1-human-gut-metagenome-genome-assembly--contig:-NODE-1426-length-13711-cov-11.413591_pt1 | contig 13711 bp, 9 predicted proteins | sample MGYA00243234_ERZ505098 | MGnify/ENA primary metagenome ERZ505098 (study PRJEB26097, sample SAMN02712086) | human gut metagenome | biome: Gut microbiome | host: Homo sapiens | place: Denmark... | reverse complement strand
CACGCCCTGAAAGGGCAGAAGCTCCTAGCCCAGGGCATCGCCCTGGGTTATTACGGGCGCTAGCCTATCGCCCTGTAAGGGCAAAAGCTTTAAAACTCCAGGCAAAACATAAAGCTTTTGCCCTTACAGGGCGCCTTGCTGATTGCCATTATACCCAGGGCGATGCCCTGGGCTAGGAGCTTTTGGGCCTTCAGCCCGTACTTGAACCACATGCAAAAGTTCTGTTATATATAGTAGCGGCAAAGAACCGCAACCATACTTGCTAAACTTTTAAATCAGAAATCTGATTTTACTTGATGATTCCCTCTTCTACGAAAATCTTCTTCAAGATCTGGACAGCCTGCTCAACCTGCTCTCTTGTATGAGTAGCCATGAGTGCGAAACGTACCAATGTATCCTGAGGAGCACAAGCTGGAGGAATAACAGGGTTGATGAACACACCTGCATCGTAAGCCATCTTGGTAACAACGAATGTCTTCTCAGCATCGCGTACGTAGAGAGGAATGATAGGACTCTCTGTCTCGCCAATCTCGAAACCTTCCTCGCGGAAACGCTTCAAGGCATAGTTGGTTACATCCCAGAGATTCTCGAAACGCTCTGGCTCATTCTGAATAATGTGGAGAGCCTCGAGAGCTGCTGCTGTGGCAGCTGGAGTGTTAGATGCGCTGAAGATATAAGTACGGCAGTTGTGACGGAGGAAGTTGATCGTATCCTTGTCTGATGCGATGAAACCGCCGATAGAAGCCAGACTCTTAGAGAATGTACCCATGATGAGGTCTACCTCATCGGTCAGACCGAAGTGGTCGCAGACACCACGACCCTGCTTGCCGAATACGCCAAGACCATGAGCCTCGTCTACCATGATAGAGCAGTTGTACTTATGCTTGAGCTTAACGATTTCAGGCAAGTTAGCCAGGTCGCCCTCCATAGAGAACACACCGTCCACAACGATGAGCTTGATAGCCTCCTCAGGGAGTTTAGAGAGCACGCGCTCCAAATCTTCCATATCGTTGTGCTTGTAGTGAAGCTGGGTAGCGAATGAGAGGCGGCGGCCATCTACGATACTTGCGTGGTCGCGGTCATCGCAGATAATATAGTCGTTACGACCTACTACGCAAGCCAAGACACCCTGATTTACAGAGAATCCTGTAGAGAAACACAAAGTTTCATCCTTGCCCATAAACTCAGCAAGCTCCTTTTCGAGCTGCACGTGCAAATCGAGCGTACCATTGAGGAAACGGCTTCCTGCACAACCAGAACCATACTTGTCGAGCGCAGCCTTTGCTGCATCAATAACACGCTGGTCGTTAGTCAAACCTTGATAAGCATTAGAACCGAACATCAGGATTTTATGACCATCGATGTCGGTTACCTCTGTCATCTGCTTACTTGTGATCTCGCGGAAATATGGATACACACCGGCAGCCATATACTTCTGAGGTTCACGATAATTCTTGTATCTTTCTTGTAATTGTCCCATTATTAATAGGTGTACTTTATTATCTTTTTTTATATTTTTCTAACTTTCAGGGTGCAAAGATACAAAAAAGAACTCAATAAACGGCTTTTTTTATAAGAAAGTTTACTTTTATAGTTTTTTTAATCGATATTTCTTGTTATTTTGGGTATTTTTATTACTTTTGCAGCCTAAATTTTACAAACTCTTGACTATATAATGAAGAAAAAGATACTTTTCATCATGAATCCGATTTCAGGAACAGCCAGCAAGGCGGCAGTTCCCAGTCTGATAGATTCTGTTTTGGACAAAGAGCTTTTTGAGTACGAGATAAGAATGACTGAAAGAGCTGGGCACGCTTCGGAAATTGCCACCGAAGCGAAGAACAACCATGTAGATGTGGTTGTGGCGGTTGGTGGCGACGGAACCGTCAACGAGGTGGCCCGCTCACTGGTTCACTCCGATACTGCCCTCGGCATTCTGCCTTGCGGTTCGGGCAACGGACTGGCAAGACATCTGCTGCTCCCGATGAACCTGAAGAAATGCATAGAGGTCATCAACCAATGCCAGATTAGAGATCTGGATTATGGTGTCATCAACGACCACCCGTTCTTCTGCACCTGCGGCATGGGCTTTGACGCTTTCGTCAGCATGAAGTTTGCCGAGAGCGGCAAGCGTGGTCCTATCACTTATGCCGAAAACATCCTGCGCGAGGGATTGAAGTATAAGCCTGAGACTTACACGCTGGAGGACGAGACGGGCACCAAGCAGTATAAGGCGTTCCTCATTTCCTGCGCCAACGCATCTCAGTATGGCAACAATGCCTATATTGCCCCTCAAGCATCCATGAGCGACGGTTTGATGGATGTCGTCATCATGGAACCATTCGATGTAATCGAGGCGCCTCAGGTAAGTTTCGACATGTTCAACAAGACGTTGGACAAGAACTCGAAGATCAAGTCGTTCCGCTGCAAGAAGCTCCATATCACCCGCAGTCAGCCAGGCGTAATCCATTATGATGGCGACCCTGTGATGACGGGTGCAGAGATTGATGTTCACCTGGAAGAAAAGGGAATCAAGATGCTGGTGAACCCATTTGCCAACAAGAACGACCGCAAGCCGAACATGATTCAGTCTGCCTTTGCCGATTTCTTCAACGACATCAATGCCGTGCGCGATGATATTCATAAAGACATCCAGCGCCAGAGCAAAAGAGTAGAAGCTATCAGCAAACTGGTACAGAAGAAGCTGAACCTTTAAGTAGTGAGTAGTGATCACTAATCACTACTCACTAAGATAGAATTCTTCCGTTATTTTCCTATACCATTCCGAGCGGTTTCCCTGCGAATCCATCATCGTTTCAACATGCTCTTCATAAGGCGAAATGCGATGCTTGGCAAAACTCAGCATAAAGCGCTTTGGCTGCTTGCGCTCTACCGTCTTCACACCACACTTCCGTATAAGATAAAAACCTAATATACAAGACTCTGCAACAAACTGCTCCACTACTTCTACGGGAACAATTGCAGAGAAAATACCGTCATCAGAAAGCAGCCGTTTTACACCCGCAAACAAATCGCGGAACGGAAGACTGTCCGTATGTCTCGCCATCGTCCTCTTACTGTCTGGATTTTTCAAGCTATCTACAAAGAACGGAGGATTGCTCACTATCGCATCAAAAACACCGGCAGACTTCAAATCTTCAGCAGTTTCCAAAGCCTCAGCAGCTTCCGAAGTTCCCCCGAAATCCTGCAGTCTGCAGCATTCTATTTCCACCCTGTCGCGAAACGGACTTGCCATCACATTCTCCCTCGCCTGTCCGCAGGCATCAGCATCCATATCAATCCCTACGACCTCAGCTTCAGGAAAACGCTGCGCCATCATGAGCGAAATCAGTCCCGTTCCGGAACCGATGTCCAGAATCCGCCTGCCACCTTGCGCCCATGCACCCAGCAAAACGCCGTCAGTTCCCACTTTCATGGCACAACGGTCTTGCTCTATCTCAAACTGTTTAAATCGAAAATTACCCATAAATTCTTCTGTCTCTTTACAGAAGAAAACGAATGCGCCGCCGATTTATTTTATCGCAAACAGCAGAAATTGCCACTTCCACCTGCAAAAGCAGCTACTTACATCTATAAAAACGGGTACTAATATATAGAAAAAGCAATTTTATTATTAAATAATCTATCATCTTCCACGATATTTCATAAAAAATGAGTACCTTTGCACGGAAAATAGAAATCATAACAAAATGGATAATAGAAGAACAAGTACCCGAATACAAATGATTGCAGATTACGAGGGCGACCCGAAAACCCTGATCGAAGACCAGGAAGAAGGTTTGTACCCTACCCTCTGCATGCGAGATATTGTAGTTTTCCCTACCAACATGACCCCTATCGTTGTGGGCAGAAAGGAAAGTCTGAATCTCGTCCGGATGCTGGAAAAGAAACCAGACACCATATTCTGCGTATTCTGCCAGAAGAACAAAGATACAGAATCGCCCTACGAAGAAGACCTCTACCCTGTAGGTGTCTTCGCCAAACTCATCAAGGTGATCAAGATGCCTGGCACAGAGCAGATGAGCATCATCATCCAGGGTCTGGGCAGATGTCAGATGAAACATCTCGTTCAAAAAGAGCCTTACACAGTAATTGACGTAAAAAGTCTTCCGGAGAAATGGCCTGACGAGAACAACGATGAACTCTTCAGAATGCTCTACGAGAACTTCCATTACGAAGCGACAGACTATATCAAATCAAACGCCAACTATACTGATGAGGCCATCCAGGCCATCAACGAACTCTCGAGCATTCATATGCAGTGCAACTTCATGTGCTCCCTCCTCCCTTTCTCCATCGAGGATAAAATCAAGATGCTGAAAGAGGAAAATCTCAGCGAGCGCATCATGATTGCCATCAGATCCCTGAACAAGGTGCGCCATCTGCTACGCATCCAGACTGAGATTGAGAACAAAACCCACTACGACCTCGATGAACAGCAGAAGGAATACTTCCTCAAGCAGCAGATCAAGAACATCAGGGAAGAACTGGGAGAAGGCAACGCCAGTCCGGAGAAGAAGGAGATTCTGGAGAAGGCGAAAAAGAAGAACTGGAGCGAGGAAACTGCCAAAATCTTCAAGAAAGAAATTGCCAAGCTCGACACCCTGAACCCGCAGAGTCCTGACTATTCGATACAGATAGGATTCCTGCAGACCATGGTAGATTTGCCTTGGAACTCCTACACCCAGGACGACCTCAGTCTGACCCGTGCCAAGCGCATTCTGAACCACGACCACTACGGCATGGAGAATGTGAAGGAACGCATCCTGGAATTCCTCGCCGTAAGAGCACTGAACGGCGGCGGCAAGAGTCCTATCCTCTGCCTCTACGGTCCTCCGGGCGTAGGAAAGACCAGTCTGGGCAAGAGCATCGCAGCAGCCATGAAGCGCAAGTATGTACGCATGTCGCTGGGCGGTCTGCACGATGAAGCCGAAATCCGCGGTCACCGCCGCACCTATGTGGGAGCCATGCCGGGCCGCATCATCAAGAACATGCTGAAGGCAGGCAGCAGCAATCCGGTCTTCATCCTCGACGAGATTGACAAGGTGGCGCAGAGCAATTTCAACGGCGACCCAGCATCAGCCCTGCTCGAAGTGCTGGACCCGGAACAGAACAATGCCTTCCACGACAATTATCTCGATATGGATTACGACCTCTCCAAGGTACTCTTCATCGCCACAGCCAATGACCTGAGCGTCATTCCGCGTCCGCTCCTCGACCGTATGGAGCTGATAGAAGTAGGCGGCTACATCACCGAAGAGAAGACAGAGATTGCCAAGCGCCACCTCGTACCGGAAGAGCTGGAAAGCACCGGACTCGACAAGGTTTCGCCAAAGGTAAGTTTCAACAAGAATGCCCTCGAGTTCATCATCGAGCACTACACCCGGGAGAGCGGCGTAAGACAGCTGAAGAAGCAGATTGACAAGAGTCTGCGCAAGATGGCTTACAAACTTGCCTGCAACCAGGAGCTGAAGAACTACACCATCACCCCTGCCGAAGTAAAAGACCTGCTGGGCAATCCGCCGTTCAACCGCGACATCTACCAGGGCAACGACTATGCAGGAGTGGTAACCGGACTGGCCTGGACCTCAGTGGGCGGCGAAATCCTCTACATCGAAACCTCGCTCAGCAAGGGCAAGGCAGGCAAGCTCACCCTGACCGGAAATCTGGGCGACGTGATGAAGGAATCAGCCATTATCGCACTGGAATACGTCAAGTCGCACATCGACCTGCTCCAGGTAGACTACCGCATCTTCGAGCAGTGGAACATCCACATCCACGTACCTGAGGGAGCTACCCCGAAAGACGGTCCTTCTGCCGGAATCACCATCGCCACTAGCATCGCCTCAGCCATCACCCAGCGCAAGGTGCGTGCCAACACAGCCATGACCGGCGAGATAACCCTCCGCGGCAAAGTGCTCCCGGTAGGCGGAATCAAGGAGAAGATTCTGGCAGCCAAGCGGGCAGGAATCAAGCACATCGTGATGTGCAGGGAGAACCAGAAGAACGTAGAGGAAATACCGGAGAAATATCTCAAAGGCGTAGACTTCCACTATGTAGAGAATGTGGCTGACGTCTGGCAGTTCGCGCTGACCGACGAGAAGGTGAAAAAACCTACAGACTTCAGCATTGAGGAAAATGATAAAAAAGAATAGAAATGAAATTTGAATTACAAGTAACAGATAAAGCAAGCGATGCGCGAACAGGCATCATCACCACCGACCACGGACAGATCAAGACCCCAATCTTCATGCCCGTAGGAACCGTAGGAAGCGTGAAGGGCGTCCACTTCGAGGAACTCAAGAAGCAGGTCATGGCACAGATTATCCTCGGAAACACCTATCACCTCTACCTGCGCCCAGGTCTTGACGTCATCAGGGCAGCAGGCGGATTGCACAAGTTCAACGGCTGGGACCGTCCTATCCTCACCGACAGCGGCGGTTTCCAGGTCTTCTCGCTCACCGGCATCCGCAAGCTCAAGGAAGAAGGCTGCGAGTTCCGCTCCCACATCGACGGCAGCAAGCACTTCTTCACACCGGAGAATGTAATGGACACCGAGCGCATCATCGGAGCCGACATCATGATGGCCTTCGATGAATGTCCACCGGGACAGAGCGATTACCAGTACGCCAAGAACAGCCTCATGCTCACCCAGCGCTGGCTAGACCGCTGCATCAAGCGGTTCAACGAAACCGAGCCCCTCTACGGCTATCAGCAGAGTCTCTTCCCTATCGTTCAGGGCTGCACCTTCCCGGAACTGCGCCGCGAAGCAGCCAAATACATTGCCGACAAGGGAGCCGACGGAAATGCCATCGGCGGACTTGCCGTAGGAGAGCCTACCGAGGTGATGTATGAGATGATAGAAGTAGTGAACGAAATCCTGCCGAAAGACAAGCCGAGATATCTGATGGGCGTAGGAACCCCGCAGAACATCCTCGAAGCCATCGAGCGCGGCGTAGACATGTTCGACTGCGTAATGCCGACCCGCAACGGCCGCAACGCCATGCTCTTCACCTATCAGGGCACGATGAACATGCGCAACAAGAAGTGGGAGAAAGACTTCAGTCCGATAGATCCAGACGGCTGCGACATCGACCTCGTAACCACGAAGGCCTACCTCCACCACCTCTTCAAGGCCCAGGAGCTGCTGGCGATGCAGATAGCCAGCATCCACAACCTCTCTTTCTATCTGCGCCTCGTGACCGATGCCCGCCATCATATCGAGCAGGGCGATTTCGTGGCATGGAAGAATTCCATCATCGACCAGCTTGGCCGAAGAATTTAAGTAAGCAAGCATCATGAAAGATTTTAAGAAAATAAGAAAACACCGCCGGCTCTACCGCACCGGCCGATGGGCTTCCCGCAAGTTCGGGTGGCTCATCAGGGCTGTGCGCTGGCTGGCTCACAAGCTCCGGTTCCTGCGCATATTCCGGTTTCTCAACCCGTTCAGGTACATCAAGAAGCTCGACTGGTACATTATCAAGAAGTTTCTGGGCTACTATTTCTTCTCCATCGCCCTGATCATCTCCATCGCCATCGTCTTCGACTTCAACGAGAACCTGTCAAAATTCACAGAGCACCATGCACCGGCGCGCGCAATCATCTTCGATTACTACGCCAACTTCGTGCCCTATTTTGCCAACCTCTTCAGTGCGCTGTTCGTGTTCGTGGCGGTCATTCTCTTCACCACCAAGCTGGCAAGCAATTCCGAAATCATCGCCATCCTGGCGTCGGGAGTATCCTTCAAGCGTCTCCTTCGCCCATACATGATTACCTGCGTGCTGCTCTCAGCCCTCTCCTTCGGGCTTTCAGCCTACGTCATTCCCCACGGAACCGTCATCAGGCAGAACTTCGAGACGATGTACAAGAACAAGAAGAAGAATACCAGTGCCGAGAATGTACAGCTGCAGGTAGACAAGGGAGTGATTGCCTATATGCAGCATTACGACAACAGCATGAAACGCGGCTACGGATTCTGTCTCGACAAGTTCCAGGACAAGAAACTCGTAAGCCACCTTACAGCGATGGACATCCAGTACGACACCATTTCCGACAGCAAGTATCACTGGAAACTGAGCAACTGGAAAATCCGCAAGCTCCAGGGCATGAAGGAGCATATTACGAGCGGAGCCCAGAAGGACACCATCATCATGATGGAACCTACCGACCTGGTCTATTCCAAGGGTCAGCAGGAAACCTTCACCAGTCCTGAGCTCCGCGATTACATCTCCAAGCAGATTAACCGCGGTTCGGGCAACGTAGTGCAGTACGAGGTAGAATACCACAAGCGCATCGCCTCTTCCTTCGCTTCGTTCATCCTCACCATCATCGGCGTCTCCCTCTCAGCCCGCAAGCGCAAGGGCGGCATGGGAGCAGCATTGGGCGTTGGACTTGCGCTGAGTTTCGGCTACATCATGCTACAGACGGTTTCTGCCACCTTCGCCATCCAGGCCAACTTCCCGTCTGTTCTGGCAGCGTGGCTTCCAAACTTCCTCTTCGCCATCGTAGCCTACTTCTGCTACCGCAAGGCACCGAGGTAATTATCAATTAATAATTAAGAGTTTATAGTTTATAGCAGCCATGCTCCCCTATAAACTATAAACTGTAAACTATAAACTATAGAAGAATGTATTTCGACGAATTAGATTTAAACGACAACGTGCTCGACGCATTATATGACATGCGCTTCGACACATGCACTCCAGTACAGGAAAAGTGCATTCCAGAGATATTAGAAGGTCATGATGTCTTGGGTGTAGCCCAGACCGGAACCGGCAAAACCGCAGCCTATCTGCTGCCAGTATTGAGCAAGCTCGATGACGGCGGTTATCCGAAAGACGCCATCAACTGCGTCATCATGTCACCAACCCGCGAGCTCGCCCAGCAGATAGACCAGGCGATGCAAGGCTTCGGCTACTACCTGCAGGGCGTGAGCAGCGTAGCCGTATACGGCGGCAACGACGGCAACCGTTACGATCAGGAGTTGCGCAGCCTCCGCATGGGCGCCGATGTAGTCATCGCCACCCCGGGCCGCCTCATCTCCCATATCTCTCTAGGCAATGTAGACCTCAGCAAGGTAAGTTTCTTCATTCTTGACGAGGCCGACCGCATGCTCGACATGGGTTTCTCTGACGACATCAAGACCATCGCGTCAAAACTGCCAAAGACCTGCCAGACCATCATGTTCTCGGCAACCATGCCTGAGAAGATAGAAGAACTGGCTAAGACCCTGCTCAAGAATCCGGTAGAAATCAAACTTGCCGTCAGCAAGCCAGCCGAGAAAATCAAGCAGGAAGCATACGTATGCTACGAAACACAGAAGATGACCATCATCAAGGACATCTTCAAGGCGGGCGACCTGAAGCGCGTCATTGTCTTCAGCGGCAGCAAATTCAAGGTGAAGCAACTCGCAGCTTCCCTCCAGCAGATTGGAGTAAACTGCGGAGCCATGCACAGCGACCTGGAACAGGCTGAGCGCGATGATGTGATGTTCAAGTTCAAGAGCGGACAGTATGATGTTCTCGTAGCTACCGATATTGTGGCGCGCGGAATCGACATCGATGATATTGAGATGGTCATCAATTACGATGTTCCTCACGATACAGAAGATTACGTTCACCGCATCGGCCGTACTGCCCGTGCCAACCGCGATGGTAGAGCCATCACCTTCGTGAGCGAAGAAGACCAGTACTGGTTCCAGCAGATAGAGAAGTTCCTGGAGAAGGTGGTAGACAAAATGCCTCTCCCTGAGGGATGCGGCGAAGGTCCTGAATACATCAAGCTTAACAAGCCGAAGAAGAAAGGCGCAAACGGAAGAAACAACAGACGCGGTAACGGCAAAAACGGCGAGGCCGGAAAGAACAGTGCCAAGAACCGCCGACAGAAAGACCGCGACCAGACTTCTCACAAGCGCAAGCCAAACAAGCCAAACGAGCGTCAGGAAAAAGCACCACGCAGCAACGAACAGCAGCCTCAGCAGGGTAACAAGCAGCAGAACGCAAAGCAGCAGCCACAGCAGGGCAACAAGCAGCAGAACGCAAAGCAGCAGAACAGAAAGCCAGCCCAGCCAGGCGAGCAGCCAAAGAACAGCAACAGCCAGAAGCGCCGCAATAACAGCAATAACAGCAACCAGCAGCGCCCAGGCACCGAGAACAATATTCGCCCAGGCAGCAACGGCCGTGGCAGAGGCGTAGCCCAGAAAAAGGGCGACAAGTCGGCTGCACACAAGCACACCCCTATCGTAAATCCACAGAAGCAAGAAAATGCTGTGAAGAAATTCATCAAGCGCATCTTCGGATTCAAGAAATAGGAAATAAATTATCTTTTAAAAGAAAAGAGGAATGATGAAAGCGCTACCCCTCACCCCGCTCATGACCATCAGCCTCACACTGACGATCGGAATCATCATAGCCAAATGGGGCTATGATGATTTCAATATGCGCTTCTGGCTCATCATCTCCATCATTTCATGCGCCCTTAGCAGCATCATCTTTTTCCTTACTAAGTTTTTAAGCAAAAAAGCTTACTTCAGCAGGAGCCACCAGTTTCTCATCTACTCCCAATGCGTGATGATTCATTTATGCATTCTGAGCCTTGGGGCTTTTCTTACCTGCAAGCAAATAGCTGATTCCCAAACCTCTACACAACTGAAAAACTGGCAGGAACTGCCTTACCTCACACGGGCAAAAATCAATACCGAACGCTATAAAAGCAATATTGAAAGCAAACTGGTTTCCCTTCACGTAAAACAGCAAGACTATGCAGTCATCGCAGCCATGGCGCTGGGCGACAAGAGCGCACTCGACTCGAACACCCGAAACAGTTACTCCATTTCCGGAGCCAGTCACATCTTGGCAGTAAGCGGACTTCATATAGGCATTATCTTCCAGCTTTTCATCTTTCTGCTAGGCGGCAGAAAGTACTCAGTTTACACCATCATCCTGTCCCTCATCTCCATCTGGACCTACGTTTTTCTCATAGGATTGCCGGCAAGTGCAGTCCGTGCAGCCATCATGCTTTCAGCCTACAGCTTAAGCTTAGCTTTCCATCGTACCGGTCTGCCGCTCAACACTTTATCCTCAGCTTATATATTTATGCTCTTCATCAGTCCGCTCTATCTTTTCGAGTTGAGTTTCCAGCTTTCGTTCCTGGCCGTAGCCTCCATTCTGTTGTTTTTCACACCCCTTTACACCCTCCTCCCCATCCGCAGCCGTTTCATCCGTTGGGCATGGGGACTCCTTTGCGTTTCACTGGCAGCCCAGATAGGAACCCTTCCGGTCATCGTCTACACCTTCGGCAGAATATCGTGCTATTCACTTCTCACCAATTACATCGCCATTCCCGCAGCAACCCTCATCCTATATCTTGGGGCAGCATTAATCCTGTTCTCCCCACTCACGTTATGGGCGCCCATAGCACCGGTTGCCGCCCCACTCATCAGCCTTACATCAGGCGCCCTGACCAGCATCACCCAGTTTTTGAATACAGCCATAAAACTGATCAGCATGCTGCCTGGAGCAAGCATCGAAAACGTAAGAATCAGTCTGCCTCAGGTAATCGGTCTCTACGCTATCATCCTGCTCATTTATGCCCTATGGCGCAGGATAGATAAACAGAAGTCGTCAGAATGCAAGATTCCCTAAACGGAGATAAAGGCTTAAACCCCGAAAAACGTCTCTTATATAATAAGGTGTGCGTACACAAAAGCGCTACAAATCGAGGTTAAGAATGTTAAAAAATAACTTTTTTCTACTTTTTCTTCATTTTTTCTTTCTTTTTGTTGGTGTTTTCGAGAAAAACATGTATCTTTGCAACCAGAAATAAAAAATAAGAATTTAAACTCAATAAAAGATTAAAGATTATGAAAGCATCAGAAGTCATCGCGAATCTCCAAAGAAGATTCCCAAACGAGCCTGAGTACATTCAGGCAGTTAGTCAGGTACTCGGTACTATCGAGGAAGAGTACAACAAGCACCCAGAGTTTGAGAAGGCAAACCTCATCGAGCGTCTCTGCATTCCAGACCGCATCATCCAGTTCCGCGTATCTTGGGTAGATGATAAGGGCAACGTACAGACTAACATGGGTTACCGCGTTCAGCACAACAACGCGATTGGCCCTTACAAGGGAGGTCTTCGCTACCACAAGTCAGTAAACTTGGGTATTTTGAAGTTCTTGGCTTTCGAGCAGACATTCAAAAACTCTCTTACTACTCTCCCAATGGGTGGTGCTAAGGGTGGTTCTGACTTCTCTCCACGTGGCAAGAGCAACAACGAGGTAATGCGTTTCTGCCAGGCTTTCATGACAGAACTTTATCGTCACATGGGTCCAGACGAGGATGTTCCAGCTGGTGATATCGGTGTAGGTGGCCGTGAGGTAGGTTACCTCTTCGGAATGTACAAGAAGTTGACACACCAGTTCCAGGGCGTCTTGACCGGTAAGGGTCAGGAGTTCGGCGGTTCATTGATTCGTCCTGAGGCTACAGGTTACGGTAACGTATACTTCCTCTGCAACATGCTCGCTACCAAGGGTATTGACATCAAGGGCAAGACAGTTTTGGTTTCAGGTTCAGGTAATGTAGCCCAGTACACTATGGAGAAGTTGCTCCAGTTGGGTGCTAAGCCAGTTACATGTTCAGATTCAGACGGTTACATCTACGACCCAGACGGAATCGACCGCGAGAAGCTCGATTACATCATGGAGCTCAAGAACGTAGAGCGTGGCCGTATCAAGGAGTATGCAGAGAAGTATGGTGTAAAATATGTTGCAGGTGCTAAGCCTTGGTTTGAGAAGGCAGACATCGCTCTCCCATCAGCTACTCAGAACGAAATCAACGAGGAGGCAGCTAAGGCTCTCATCGCCAACGGCGTAATCGCAGTAAGCGAGGGTGCTAACATGCCTTCTACTCCAGAGGCTATCAAGGTATTCCAGGATGCTAAGATTCTCTACTCTCCAGGTAAGGCAGCCAACGCAGGTGGTGTTGCAGTATCAGGTCTTGAGATGAGCCAGAACTCAGAGCGTCTGAAGTGGTCTCGTGAGGAGGTTGATGCTAAGCTCCACGACATCATGAACGATATTCACGCTAACTGCGTGAAGTATGGTACAGAGCCAGACGGTTACATAAATTACGTAAAGGGTGCAAACGTAGCCGGCTTCCTGAAGGTAGCTAAGGCTATGATGGCTCAGGGCATTGTATAAGGCTAGAAAATTTTTAATAAACATCTTAAAAAATTTAAAATAATAGGAAATAGCGGGTCTGTGAAAGATCCGCTATTTTTTGTGTTTACTCCTTCCCCCACTCCTTCTTTACATCAAAGCAGGGACAGGCTTTGTTGGCAAATTCATTATGACCATGAATCGTGGCTAATGGATATTCCTCCTTCAGCTGCTCGATGAGCGAGCGCATTGCCGCTTTCTGGTCTCGGGTTCTTGTATCCTTCGGCTTGCCTTTCTTCGATAAACCGCCGATGTAGCAGACGCCTATGCTGATGGAATTATGGCCCTTGCAATGGGCGCCAACCTCCTCTATCGCACGGCCTACATGAATGCTGCCGTCACGATAAACCACGAAATGATAACCTATGCAGCGCATTCCGCGCTCGCGGTGCCAGCGGTCAATATCCGCTACGGTGAAGTTGCGACCTTCCTTGGTCGCACTGCAATGAATGATGATTTCCTTTATCTTACGCATGA
>ENA-OQQW01001381-OQQW01001381.1-human-gut-metagenome-genome-assembly--contig:-NODE-1381-length-14036-cov-3.709391_pt1 | contig 14036 bp, 14 predicted proteins | sample MGYA00243234_ERZ505098 | MGnify/ENA primary metagenome ERZ505098 (study PRJEB26097, sample SAMN02712086) | human gut metagenome | biome: Gut microbiome | host: Homo sapiens | place: Denmark... | reverse complement strand
GCAGGCATCCTTGGTGCCGGTGATGGACTCGAAGCCGTCGCGCGTGCCGCTGCCGGCCTCGCGGCCGATGAGGACGATCTCGGCGTCGTTGCCGCCGACATCCTTCCAGTTGGTGATCTCACCGGTGTAGATCTTGGCGATCTGCTCCAGGCTCAGATCCTTGACCGGGTTCTGGGGGTTGACGATGATGGCGATGCCGTCGAGGGCGAGGGTGGTCTCCTTCAGGCCGGAGGCCTTCTCGTCGTCCTTGAGCGCGCGGCTCGACAGGCCGATGTCGCAGCGGCCCTCGGAGACGGCCTGGATGCCGGAGCCGGAGCCGGTCGGGTTATAGGTGAAGGTCGTGCCCGAGTTTGCTTCCATGAAGGACTCGCCGAGCGCGCCGATGACTTTTTCCATCGAGGTGGAACCGTCGGTCGCAACCGTGCCGCCGGCAGCGGCCGTGTTGTTGTCGTCCGCCTTCTGGCCGCAGCCCGCAAACAGCGAGAGCGCCATGACGGCAGCACACAAAACAGTGATGATCTTTTTCAAGAGAAAGTGCTCCTTTCGAACTTCGATTTTGACTTGGTTTTTTTGTTCCCTACACTTCACAGGATAAGCAGGGAATGTAAAAACGAAAAGAGCGCTTATGTAAAATGCGTGTAAAATTGTAAAATGCCGCTGCATTGCGTAAATTTCTTCACATTTATATACAATTTTATTTGCTTGTGTCGAAAAACGGGCAGATTCCATTTACTCGTCATCGAAAAATTGTGAAAAAAACTGTGCAACTTTTCATCCCCCCAGGGTGCTTACGCAGTGGAGAGCCGTCCGGTATACTGGTAGCAGCGCTCCGGAAACGGGGCAAACAACAGAAAATGAGGATGGATCGCATGAAAAAAAGAAACATCATCTGCCTGCTGCTGGCAGTCCTGATGCTGCTGGCCTGCACGGCCTGCGGCGGAAAAACAAGCACCGGTGACACCGCTGGCACCCGCACGATCACGGACAGCAAAAACCGCACCGTAACCATTCCCGACAAGGTGGATCGCGTCGTGTGCGTCGGCGTCGGCGCACTGCGCTACAGCTGCTATGTCGGCGCGGCTGACCGCGTAGTCGGCGTGGAGGACTACGAGACCAAGGCTGGCATGAGCCGCCTGTATAACTACGTGAACTTCGATAAATTCAAGGACCTGCCCGTCACCGGCACAAACGGCGAGCCGTATGTGGAGCAGATCATCGACGTCGCACCGCAGGTCATCGTCATGAGTGCCTATGCCTCGTGCGACGCAGATGAGCTGTCCGGCAAGACCGGCATCCCGGTCGTCGTCGTGCCCGGCAGCGACACCACGCTCGACGATGCGGCCTATGAGACCATCCGTCTGCTCGGCGAGCTCTACGGGCTGGAAACGCGCGCGCAGGAGCTGACCAAGTACCTCAAGGGCATCCAGACCGACCTCGACACGCGCACGGCCAAGATTGCAGACGATCAGAAGCCGTCCGTCTATGTCGGCGGCGTGTCCTTCAAGGGGCAGCACGGCTTTGAGGGCACGGAGGCAGGCTACGGCCCGTTCGCGCTCATCCATGCGAGCAACCTCGCCGACACGACCGGGCAGACCGGCGCGTTCAACATCGACACCGAGCAGGTGCTCGCCTGGGACCCGGATGTGATCTTCCTGGACTTCAATGGTATGCCCCTGATCAACGAAGATTATCAGGCCAACCCGGCTTTTTATAACAGCCTCACCGCCGTGCGCAGCGGCAAGGTCTATTCGCAGATCTCGTTCCGCTCCTCGGCCTCCAATCTGGAGACGGCGCTGGCCGATGCCTATTACGCCGCCTGCGTGCTGTATCCGGAGCAGTTTGCCGACATCGACCCCGAGGCCAAGGCCGGCGAGATCTTCACGGAGCTGCTCGGCTCCAACCCCTATCCCGATCTGAAGGAGGCCGGGTATGCATTCCGTGCCATCACACTCGGCGAGTAAGCCGCACGATTCCGACTACAGCCGCAACCGCGCCAGAAGCATCCGCTTTCTGATCCTGCTGACGGCCATTCTGGCGCTCGCGTTCTTTTTGTCGCTGCGCGCCGGGTCTTACAACACGCCGGCCGCCGAGCTCATCCGGGGCATCTTCGGCCGGGCGTCGGACGCGAAGATCAATCTCGTCATCCGCAATAACCGCCTGCCGCGCATCTGCACCGCCATGGTCGCCGGCGCGGGACTGGGGCTGGCCGGGTGCATCCTGCAGGCCGTGCTGCGCAATCCGCTCGCCTCGGCCTCCACGCTCGGCGTGTCGCAGGGCGCGACATTCGGCGCAGCCGTCGCCATCATCGGCCTCGGTCTGACGCACACCGGCAGCTGGGCCATCCCGCTGTTCTCGTTTCTGGGCTCGCTGCTCGTCGCCGCCGTCATTCTCGGTCTGAGCCAGTTCAAGCAAATCTCCTCGGAGGGCATCGTGCTCGCGGGCGTCGCCATCAGCTCCATGCTGACCGGCGCGACCACGCTGCTGCAGTACTTTGCCGACGAGGTCGCGCTCTCGTCGCTCGTGTTCTGGACGTTTGGCGACCTCGGCAGCACAGACTGGCAGTCCCTGCGCGGCATGGCGCTGGCCGTGCTGCTGCTGATCGGCTACTGTTATCTGCACCGCTGGGACTATAATGCCCTGCTCTCCGGCGAGGAGACGGCGCTGAGCCTCGGCATTCACGTCCGGCGACTGACGCTGACGAACGTCGTGCTCACGTGCTTTGTCTGCTCGGTGATCGTGTCGCACGTCGGCCTCATCAACTTCATCGGTCTCGTTGCGCCGCACATCGTGCGCATGGTCGTCGGCAACAACTATATTTATCTCATCCCCGGCTCCGTGCTCGCCGGCGCGGCGCTGCTGCTGCTGAGCGATCTGGCCGCACGCGTGGTCATCATGCCGGTCATTCTTCCAATTGGAGCGCTGACGGCTTTCCTCGGCGGCCCGCTGTTTTTGTATCTGCTGTTCAAGGGGAGGGGCCGGACATGATCTGTGTGGACCATCTCTGCTATCACTATAAGGGCGGGCGGCCGATCCTCCGCGACGTGAGCTTCGAGCTGGAGGACGGGCACTTTCTGGCCGTGCTCGGCAACAACGGCGTCGGCAAGAGCACGCTGCTCAAGTGCATGAACCGCATCCTCACAGCCGACAGCGGGCACTGCCGCATCGACGGCGAGGACCTGCTCACACTCTCCCACCGGGAGATCGCCAAACGCGTAGCCTTCGTGGCACAGCACGTACCCGACACGCAGATGACCGTGCACGACATGGTCATGCTCGGACGGCGGCCCTATATGACCTGGGGCGTGACGGAGCACGACCACCATGTCGTGCACGAGGCCATGCGCTATCTGAATCTGGAGGACATGCGCGGCCGGTTCCTCAACCGGCTCTCCGGCGGCGAGCGGCAGAAGGTCATGCTCGCCCGCGCGCTGGCACAGGAGCCGACGCTCCTGCTGCTCGACGAGCCGACCAGCAATCTCGACATCCGCAATCAATATCAGGTGCTGCAGATCACGCGCGACCTGTGCCGCGAGCAGAACCTCACGGCGATGATCGTCATCCACGACCTGAACCTCGCGCTGCGGTTCTGTGACCGCTTTCTGCTGCTGCGCGCAGGTGAGGTGTACCGTTACGGCGGCGCGGAGATCTTCGACGCTGACGCCCTGCGGGACGTCTACGGCGTGACGGGCAGCATCGTGGACGTACAGGGGCACAGGCTTGTGCTCATTGATGACGAAGAAAAGGAGACAAGATCATGACCAACTGGGAAACCTGCGTACAATTTCACGGCCACGCCTGCGGCGGGCTGACGATCGGATATAAGGCTGCGTGCTACGCCGCCGAGCTGCTGGAGCTGAGCTTTTCCGGTGACGAGCAGGTCGTGTGCATCGCGGAAAACGACGCCTGCGGCGTGGACGCCATTCAGGCGCTGCTCGGCTGCAGCATCGGCAAAGGCAACCTGCTGTTTCACATGCGCGGCAAGCAAGCGTTCTCGTTTTATAACCGCGTCACGGGCAAGTCCGTGCGCCTGGTGCTCCGACCGCGGCCGGAGGGGATGACGCGCGAGGAATCGTTCGCCTACTATCAGGCGCAGGAGCCGGCCGACCTGTTCGACATCAAGCCGGCGACCATCCCGCTGCCGGAGAAGGCGAAGCTCTTCGACTCGTACCGCTGCGCGTGCTGCGGCGAGGTGACGGGCGCCAACTGGATCCGCCTGGTCGGCGGGCAGAAGCTGTGCCTCGACTGCGCCGGGAGCTACGATCGGTTCGACGTATAAACGCAGAAAGATCCCCGGCTTTCGAAACGGAAGCCGGGGATCTGCATTTTCAGGTATCGCGGCCGCGCAGCAGCGCGAGCTGGTAAAACGCGACGGCGCTCGCCGCGGCCACATTGAGCGAATCGACTCCGTGCGTCATGGGGATGCGCACCGTGTAATCGCACGCGGCGATCGTGTTGGATGCCAGCCCGTCGCCCTCCGTGCCGAGCACGATGGCGAGACGCGGCACGGCGCGCAGGCGTTTATCGTCAATGCGCAGCGAATCGTCCCGCAGCGCCATGGCCGCCGTCTGAAAGCCGAGCGCGTGCAGCGTCTCCTGCCAGTCGGCATCCGCAGGCAGGTACGCCCACGGCACCTGAAACACCGTGCCCATGCTCACGCGCACGGCGCGGCGGTAGAGCGGGTCGCTGCCCGCCGACGTGAGCAGCACGGCGTCCACGCCGAGCGCCGCCGCCGAGCGGAAGATGGCGCCGATGTTCGTCGGGTTCATCACGTTTTCCAGCACGGCCACGCGCGCGGCGTTTGCGCACAGGGCGGCGACCTCCGGCAGCGCCGGGCGGCGCATGGCGCAGAGCATGCCGCGCGTGAGGTGAAAACCCGTCAGCTGCGTGAGCACGTCGAGCTCGGCCGCATAGACTGGAATGTCCGCCGGGCAGCGCGCCAGAATGTCACGCGCCTTGCCGTCGATATGGCGGCGCTCCATCAAAAACGACACCGGCACGCATCCCGCGTCAAGCGCGCGGCCGATCACGAGCGGGCTCTCGGCGATGAAGAGGGCGTTTCTCGGGTCGGCACGGTTGACGAGCTGGTTTTCCGTCAGGCGGGCGTACACGTCCAGCTCCGGCGCGGAAAAGTCCGAAATATCAAAAATCTTTGCCATAGCTGCATCTCTCTTTTCCATAGGGTCAGCCCGATTATAACCGATTTTGCGCGCGGACGCCACCGCTTTTTTCCCGCCGGTGTATGCCCCGCCGCGCCGGTGGGCATACTGGCTCTGAGGTGATATTTATGCAGTTGACCCCAAAAGAGGCCAGTTTACTCAAAGATCTCAAAGGGCAGGAGCAGCTGTGCGTGGACAAGTACAACCGCCACGCCGCCAGCGCCAACGACCCGCAGCTGAAAAACCTGTTCGAGCAGATCGCGCAGGTCGAGCAGCAGCATCTCGACGCGATCACGCAGATGACCGGCGGCACCGTCGCCGCCCCGGCGGGCTCCGCGACCGTGCCGACGACGTTCACGGCGACCTACAACAGCACCGAGACCCCACAGAAGCAAAACGACTGCTACCTGTGCACGGACGTGCTGGCGATGGAAAAGCACGCCTCGCACCTGTATGACACGTGCGTGTTCGAGTTCGGCGATGCCAATGCGCGCAGCGTGCTCAACGACATTCAAAAGCAGGAGCAACACCACGGCAAGGTCATCTATGACTATATGAACACCAACGCCATGTACGCCTGACACCATCCGCACAAAAACGGCGCCCCCGAAGCCCCGGGGACGCCGCTTTCTGTTTGCGGGATTTACTTGGTCAGGCCGTAGCTCTCGGCCAGCTTCCGGAACGCCGGGAGCGAGCGCTCGAGCTGGCTGCGCGCCACGCAGTAGGCCAGGCGCGCATAGCCGGGGCAGCCGAAATCATCGCCCGGCACGAGCAGGATGTCATAGTCCATCGCGCGGCGGCAAAACGCCCTGGCGTCCGGCTCCGGTGACTTGAGGAAGAGATAAAACGCGCCGTCCGGCCGCGCGCACGCATAGCCCATGTCCGTGAGCGCGCCGTAGATCAGCTCGCGATTGGCGGCATAGGCCGAGATGTCCGCCGTCTGGCCGAGGCACTCCGCCACGGCGAGCTGGAACAGCGACGACACACAGATATACCCCAGCGCACGCCCCGCGCCGAGCACGGCCGCGTGCACGGCGGCGTAATCGTCCATGGCCGGATGCAGGGCGAGAAAGCCCACGCGCTCGCCGGGCAGGGACAGCGTCTTGCTGTAGGAATAGCAGTAGATCGCGTTCGGATAGATCGCGGGCAGGAACGGCACCTCCACCCCGCCGTAGACCAGCTCGCGGTACGGCTCGTCGGCGATGATGTAGATCGGGTGGCCGTAGCGCGCCTGCTTTTCGCGCAGGAGGGCAGCCAGCGCCTCAAGCTCCGGGCGCGAGACAACGACGCCGGAGGGGTTATTCGGGGAGTTCAGAATGAGCAGCGCGGTCTTTTCCGTCACCGCGGCCGCGAGCGCATCCAGATCGAGCGCAAACGTGTCCGCCCGGCACGGCACGACGCGCACGCTGCCGCCCGCCGCCTCGGCATAGACGGCGTACTCCGGGAAATACGGCGCGAACACGATGGCCTCATCCCCCGGGCCCATGAGCGCACGCGTGAGGATCGCCAGCGCGCTCGACGCGCCGTCGGTCATGTAAATGTCCTGCGCGCGGTACGCCTCGCCGAAGGTGTCCGTCAGATAGGCCGCGACTTTTTCGCGCACGGACGCCATGCCCGGCGCGGGCGCGTAGGCGTGCAGCTGCGTGGGCGGCACGGTGCGCAGCAGCCGCTCGACAGCCGCGTGCACACAGTCCGGCGGGTCGATGCTCGGGTTGCCGATGGCAAAGTTATAGACGTTTTCGGGGCCGATCTCGGCCGCGCGGCGCTCACCGTAGGCCGCGATCTCGCGGATGGAGCAGCCGCTCTCGCCCCAGTCAATCATTTGTTTCGAGATCATACGTTTGCCTCCTCCAGATACTGTTTCAGGTACAAAATGGCCTGCCGGTAGCCCTCAAAGCCGAGGCCCATGTACGTTTTCACGCACGCCATGCCGGCATAGGAGATCTGACGAAAATCCTCCCGGGCGCTGACATCCGACAGGTGCACCTCCACCGCCGGGAGCGCCACAGCCTTGAGCGCGTCGAGAATGGCGACGCTCGTGTGCGTGTAAGCCGCGGGGTTGATGACGATGCCGTCCGCCGTGCCGTAGGCCGCCTGGATCGCATCGACGATCGCGCCCTCGTGGTTGGACTGGAACAGCTCGACCTCCACGCCCGCTTCGCGCGCCGCTGCGCGGATGAAATCCTGCAGCGCGGCAAAGTCCCGGCTGCCGTAGATGGCGGGCTCACGCAGACCGAGCAAGTTCAGGTTCGGTCCGTTGATGACGAGAAATTTCATGTCAGCACCTCCAGGATCTGCTGCACCGTCTGCTCCGGTGCGCCGTTGTTGTCGATGACCGCGTCGGCAAAGCGGGCGTACAGCGGCTCACGCTGCGCATAGAGCTCGGCGAGGTCGCTGCGCTGGGAGATGGGGCGCCCGTCCTTCGGCAGCAGTGCAAGGTCGCGCTGCAGCCAGAAGATCGTGCCGTTCTGGTGCAGGAGCGGGTAGTTTTCCTCCCGGCAGACACAGCCGCCGCCGGTCGCGAGCACCGCGCCCGAGCGCTTGCCGAGCTCGGCGAGCGCGGCCGTCTCCCGTGCGCGGAAGGCGTCCTCTCCCCCGGCGGCAAAAATGTCCGGGATGGACATGCCCGCCGTCTCGACGACCTGCGTGTCGCTGTCGAGCACCGGGCGGTGCAGCCGCTCGGCGAGCAGCGCCGCGATGGTGCTCTTGCCGCTGCCGGGCATGCCGATGAGGACGACGTTCTCCATCTCCTGCCGCAGCAGACGGTGGATGCGCAGGATCTGCGCATCGTCGATGACCGTATCGGTGAACACCTCGCAGCTGCGCTTGGCCTGCGCCACGAGCATGTACAGCCCACCCGCGCACGGGATGCCGAGGCTTTCCGCCTGCAGCAGCAGCGCCGTGCGCGCGGGGTTATAGACGATATCGAGCACGCCCGCGCACTGCGGGAACTGCCGCAGGTCGACGGCGGCTTTGCCCGTGTTCGGATACATGCCGACCGGCGTGGTGTTGACGATCACGTGCGCGTCGGCGTGGCGGTCGAGATTGTCGTAGTTATCCGGCCCGTGGCGGGAGATGACCGTCACATGCGCGCCGAGCTGCTCAAGCACGGCCTGAATGGTCGCGGACGCGCCGCCGTTGCCGAGCACGAGCGCCTTTTGCCCCGCGACGTCGATGCCGCTGTGGCGCACGAGGTATTCAAAACCGAAGGCGTCGGCGTTGTCGCCGTAGAGCGTGCCGTCCGCCCGGCGGACGAGCACGTTCACGCTGCCGAGCCTGCGCGCGATCGGCGAGAGTTCCGCGCAGTACGGGATGACCGCCTTCTTATACGGAATGGTCACGTTGAGCGCGTCAAAATCGCCGCCGGTCAAAAACGCCGGCAGGTCCTCCGGCGCAACCTCATAGAGCCCGTAGGCATAGTCGGCGAGCTGCGCGTGGATGGCCGGCGAATAGCTGTGGCCGAGCTTTTCACCCAGAAGTCCGCACCGCATCATCACACCACCTCACGATAGCTGCCGAGGTAGGAGAATTCCTCACACAGGCCCGGCAGCTCGCCCATGAGCTGCTGGAACTGCGGCGAATAGACCGACGTCTCGAGGTCGAAATAGAACATGAACTCAAAGTCGCGCTCCGGCAGCGGGCGGCTCTCGAGCTTGTTGAGGTTGATGCCGAGCGCGTAAAAGCGCGAGAGCACCTTGTACAGGGAGCCCGGCTTGTGCGGCAGCACCATCATGAGGCTCGTGCGGTCGGCACCGGGATAGATCTCGAGATCCTTGGCGATGCAGATGAAACGCGTGTAGTTATTGCCCTGATCCTGCACGGAAGAGGCCAGACTCTCGAGCCCGTAGAGCCCGACGCATGCGCGCGACGAGAGCGCCGCGATGTCCGTGCGGTCCGACTCGGCCACGCGTTTGGCGGCCACGGCGGTGTTCTCGCAGCGCACGACCGTCACGCCCGGCAGGCTCTGCAGGAAGCGGCCGCACTGGCTGATGGCTTGCTCGTGCGAATAAATTTCCTTGATGTCCGAGAGCTTTGCGCCGGGCTTGGCCAACAGGCAGTGGTCGATCTTCAGGCGCACGCTGCGCACGATGCGGAAGTTGTGCTGCATCATCAGATCGTACACGGCGTTGACGGAGCCGGCCGTGCTGTTTTCCAGCGGGATGACGCCGTAGCGGCACAGGCCCTTTTCGATGGCAGCGAATACCGCCTCGAACGTGGCGCAGTAAAACACGTTCGGCATCGTGAACAGGCGGTCGCACGCGAGCTGGGAATACGCGCCCTCCACGCCCTGACACGCAACGGCCGGATGCTCCGGGAACAGCTGCGGTGTCTGTGCGATGGCCTGCTCGATCTCGGCGGTCAGCGGGCTTGTGACGCCGAGCAGCCGGTTCTGGCAGCTGCGGCTGAGCTCAAAGATGAGCGAGTAGAGCGACACGGCGTATTCGCGCAGGTCCTCCGGCGCGGCGTCCGCGATCTGCTGCAGCTTTGCGCGCTCGCGCCCGGCGTCGAGCGCCGGGAGGTTGTGCGCCTTCTTGTAGCCTGCGATCTGCGCCGCGACCTCCATGCGCTGGTAAAACAGGGCGAGCAGCTGGCTGTCGATGCCGTCGATCTGCTGGCGATAGTCACTAAGTTCCATGGTCAAGCTCCTTATTCAAGTTCTGTATTCTCCGCCGCGGGAACGGTTTTCAGCGCAGAAAGGTCCGTCCAGAAGCGGGGATAGGATTTGTCGGTACAGGCGCGGTCATGCACCGTGACGGGGGCGGCGCAGCCGCAGGCGGCGGTGGCCGCCGCCATGGCGATGCGGTGGTCGTGCTGCGGGTCGACCGTGCCGCCGGTGAGGGCCGGCCGGCCGGTGACGGTCAGACCGCTGTCGTGCACCTCCACCTGCGCGCCGAGCGCGCGCAGCATGGCGGCCGTGCTCTCGAGTCGGTCAGACTCCTTGAGCCGCAGACGGGCGGCGTTGACGATCTGCGTTTTGCCGTCCGCGAGCGCGGCGACGACGCTCAGCACCGGGATCAGGTCCGGGATGGGCGCGGCGTCAATCGTGACGCCGCGCAGTGCGCCGCGCCGGACGGTGACGGCGTCCTGCGTCTCGCGCACGTCCGCGCCGAAGCGGCGCAGGACATCGAGCACCGCGCGGTCGCCCTGCGATGAGGCCGCCGACAGGCCCGTGACCGTGACGCCGGCGGGCGAGAGCGCGCCCATGCACAGGAAAAACGCGGCGTTCGACCAGTCGCCCTCCACACGGCACTGCGCCGGGAGGCGCGCCGTCTGGCCGCCGGGGATGGTGTACGTCCGGCCACTCTTTTGCAGGCGGATGCCGGACAGGCGCAGCGCGTCCTCCGTCATGGCAATGTAGCCCGCGGACTCGAGCTTACCCGTCACGGCGAGCGTGCTCTCCCCCGGCAGGCGCGGCAGCGCCATGAGCAGGCCGGAGATGTACTGCGAGGACACGTCGCCCGGCAGTTCGTAAGCACCGGGCCGCAGCTGCCCAGCAACGTGCAGCAGCGCACCGTCGCGCCGGATGGTCATACCGTGCGCCGTGAGCACCGCATCGAGCGGTGACAGCGGCCGCTCCGGCAGGCGGCCGGCCATGCGGAAGGTCACGTCCGCGCCGAGCGTGCCCACGACCGGCAGCAGAAAGCGCAGCGTCGAGCCGCTCTCGCCGCAGAAAAGGTCGGCGTGCGCGGGCATTTCCCCGGCAATGGGGACGATGCGGAACGTGCCCGCGCCGTCGTCCGTGATGTCCGCGCCGAGGGCGCGCAGGCAGCGCGCCGTGGCAGCGATGTCGGCCGAGACGCCGTCGCACTGCAGCGCCACGGGCTGCGCGCCGAGCGCGGCGCAGATGAGCAGGCGGTGCGCCTGCGATTTCGAGGCCGGGATGCGCACGCTGCCCGTGCGCGGCCCGGGTAAAACGGTCTGATTCATGCGATGCCTCCGTCCGCGAGCCAGGCGCGGATGTCCACCGCCGGGATCGTCTCGATGCGGCAGTAACCGATGCGCTCCGGCACGATGAGGTGCAGCTTGCCGTCGGCGATCTTCTTATCCGAGCGCGCCGCGTCCGTGAGCGCGTCACAGGTGAAGTCCGTCTCCGTCGGCAGACCGTACTGCCGCAGGAGCGCGAGGATCTGCGCGCAGGTGTCCTCCGTGCAGATGCCGCGTTTGGCGGCCGCGCGCGCGATGATGGCCATGCCGATGGCCACGCCGCAGCCGTGCGGCACGGCGTAGTCGCTGCATTTTTCGACCGCGTGGCCGAACGAGTGGCCGAGGTTCAGCAGCTGGCGGCTGCCGCGGTCGAACTCGTCGGCCGCGACGAGGTCGCGCTTCATAGCGACACACGTTGCGATGACGTGCTCCACCTGCGCGCTGACCGGGACCGCGCGCAGCTCGTCAAAAAACGTCTCGCTGCGCAGCACGGCGTATTTGATGACCTCGGCGCAGCCGTTGCGGTATTCCTCCGGCGGGAGGGTGCGCAGCGTGTCCGGGTCGCAGAGCACAAGGCTCGGCTGATAAAAGCAGCCGACCTGATTTTTGCCGCTCGCGAGGTTCACGGCCGTCTTGCCGCCGACGGAGGAATCCACGGCGGCCAGCAGCGTCGTCGGCACCTGCACGAACGGGATGCCGCGCTGATACGTCGCGGCGGCAAAGCCCGCAAGGTCGCCGGTCACGCCGCCGCCGAGCGCGACGATCAGGTCGCTGCGGCTCAGGCGATGTGCGGCCAGAAAGTCCAGCAGCGCCGCATAGGTGGCGAGCGTCTTGCAGTGCTCGCCGCCGGGATAGGTGAACGTCACGGTGCGAAAGCCCGCGCGCGTGAGCGACGCCGAGAGCCGCTCGGCGTACAGCCCCGCCACGGTCGCCCCCGCGACGATGGCCGCCGTGCGGCCCGTGCCGAGCACGCGCGCGACCTGCGCGCCGGCATCGTCGAGCAGGCCCGGCTGCACGAGCACGTCATAATCGCGCGAGGCGGTCACGTGGATGGTCGTCATCGGCCGTCTACCTCCTCCTTGCGCCGACGGCCCTCATCGAGCAGGCGCGTGAGCGCGGGCAGGTCGTCGCGCGCCATCGCGTCGCGGTACTCGCCCAGGTGCGCCATGAATATGTCCAGCTCATGGAGCAGGTTATCCTTGTTTTCCAGGAAGAGCTCGGCCCACATCTCGGGACTCAGCCATGCGACACGGGTCATGTCCTTGTAGCTGCCGGCGGAAAAGCCCTTGTGCTGGTCCGCCGTGGGGCTCTTGATATACGCATTCGAGACGACGTGCGCCATCTGCGAGGTGAAGGCGATCATCTCGTCGTGCGCCTCCGCCGTCGTGAACGAGAAGCGCGAGAAGCCCGCGGGCTGGAGCAGCTGCTTGACGCGGTCGAACAGCAGCACATCGTCAAAATCCGGCGGCACGATGACCATCGGCGCGCCGTGGTACATGGTCGCTTTCGCGTTCTTGAAGCCGGAGTACTGCGTGCCGGCCATCGGGTGGCCGCCGAGGAACGTGACGCCGTGCTCCTCCGCGATCGGGAAGCACGCGGCGCAGATGGTGCGCTTCGTGCCGCCGCAGTCGAGCACGACGGGGTGCGAGCCGATGTGCGGGGCCATGCGGCGGAACCAGTCGATGGTCGCCTCCGGGTAGAGCGCGATGAGCACGAGGTCGCACGCGACGATGTTGTCCTCCGTGAGCTCGGCGTCCACCGCGCCGCTCATCTTGGCAAAATCGAGCACGCTGCGGCTGCGGTTCCAGGCGAGCACGATCGCGCCCGCTTCGTGATAGGCCTTGGCAAAAGAGCCGCCGATCAGGCCCAGACCAACGATACCGACCGTCATTTCGCGATTACCTCACGGACGCTGCGCACCTTTTTGGCGAGGTCGTCGTAGACCTCCGGGCGCAGGGACTGCGCGCCGTCGCACAGGGCGTGCATGGGATCGTTGTGCACCTCGATGATGAGGCCGTCCGCGCCGCAGGCCGTTGCGGCGAGCGCCATCGGCTCGACGAGGCGGGCAATGCCGGTCGCGTGGCTCGGGTCGACGATGATGGGCAGGTGCGTCAGCTCCTTGAGCATGGGCACGGCCGCGAGGTCGAGCGTGTTGCGGGTGTAATCGTCGAACGTGCGGATGCCGCGCTCGCAGAGGATGACCTGCTCGTTGCCGCCGGCCATGATGTACTCGGCGCTCATGAGCAGCTCCTTGAGGGTGCTGGCAAGGCCGCGCTTGAGCAGGATGGGCTTGCGCAGCTTGCCAAGCTCACGCAGGAGGTCGAAGTTCTGCATGTTGCGCGCGCCGACCTGAATGATGTCCACATCCTCGAACAGGGGCAGGTGCTCCACGCCCATGATCTCCGTCACGATGGGCAGGCCGGTCTCCTGCCGCGCGATCTTGAGCAGCTCGAGGCCGGTGGCCTTCAGGCCCTGGAAATCGTAGGGCGAGGTGCGGGGCTTGAACGCACCGCCGCGCAGGATGTTCGCACCGGAGGCCTTGACGGCCTTCGCGACCGCGACGATCTGCTCCTCGGACTCGACGGAGCAGGGGCCGGCAATCATGACGAAGTTGCCGCCGCCGATCTTCACGCCATTCACGTCGATGACAGTGTCGTCCGGGTGGAACTTGCGGTTGCAGCACTTGAAGGGCTCGGTCACGCGCTTGACGCTGTCGACGATGCCGAGGCTCGCGATCAGGTCCATGTCCACGCGGGTCGTGTCGCCGACAAGGCCGAGCACGGTCTGGTATTCGCCCTCGGAAATGTGGATGGTCAGGCCCTGACCCTTGAGCCAGTCGATGAGCTGCTCGCGCTTTGCTGCTTCCACGCCATGTTTGAGTACGACGATCATGATGATTACCTCCGATGTATTTACCTGAATTTTTGTGTTTGTTTTTCAAAAGAAAAATGCGGC
>ENA-OQQW01001339-OQQW01001339.1-human-gut-metagenome-genome-assembly--contig:-NODE-1339-length-14378-cov-8.814145_pt1 | contig 14378 bp, 12 predicted proteins | sample MGYA00243234_ERZ505098 | MGnify/ENA primary metagenome ERZ505098 (study PRJEB26097, sample SAMN02712086) | human gut metagenome | biome: Gut microbiome | host: Homo sapiens | place: Denmark... | reverse complement strand
CAGGGTGCAGGGACAGCGTCCCTGCTGGGGTTTGGGGCAACGCCCCAACTGTTCCTCGTCCAGCCAACTCAAAAGGAAAATTCAAGCGGGGCAGCCTTGGTCGCAGGCAGCGAAGCGTCCCTGCGCAGTAACTTTGCGCGTCCGCAGACGCGCCCCCAAGCTGCTTTTTCCGCCAAGATTTCGTGAAGCCCCCCAACAATTCCGCATTCCGCATTAAAAAACCGCCTGCCCACGCCAATCACCGCATGAGCAGGCTTTCCTTCATTCTAAATAGAGCGCTGATGCCGCCGCGACGCCCGCATCGTGCGTAATCGTCAGCAGCAGATGCCCCGGATAGCGCAATGCCGCGCCGCCGGAGAGCGCCGCCGTCGGCTGCCCCTGCGCCGTGTGCGAAATGGCAATCTCCGTCAGCGGAAAGGCAATGCCGCAGCCGAGCGCCTTGACGATGGCTTCCTTCGCTGCGTACAGCCCCGCCAGCGTGTCCGCCGCCGACGCGCCGCGGCTGCGCAGGTACGCGATTTCCTCTTTCGTCAGGATGCGCTGGAGGAAATGCGTGTTGTCAAGCTGCTGTGCCATCCGCGCAATGCCGCAGATATCCAGCCCGATGCCGCGAAGCTCAGACATAGCCCATGACCCCGCGCACGGATACGTCGCCGGACAGCACGCGCTGCAATACACCGCTTTCGTCGCGCACCAGCAGCGCACCCGTCTCGTCAATGTCCTCCGCCGTGCCGATGAAGTCAATCTCCGTGCCGATGACGTGCACTCGGCTGCCCAGCGTGCAGCAGTGGCGGCGGTACGCTTCCTGTATGCCGGGGAAGCCGTGCTCCTCCAGCAGCGTCATGTTGTCCTCCAGCGCCTTCAGGTAGTGCACGACAATCTCCCGGCGCACGGGCGGATTGGCAAACTCCTCCAAGGCGGCGGCGCGGTCAGACAGCTCCGGCGGATACGCCCCGCGCAGCACGTTCAGCCCCGTGCCGACGACAACGTATTCAATCTGGTCGAGGTCAGCGCTGATTTCCAGCAAAATGCCGCACAGCTTTTTGCCGGAGAACACGAGGTCGTTGGGCCACTTAATCTGCGCGTCAATGCCCGTCACTTCGCGGACGGCGTGCGCCATTGCCATTGCGGTCGCGAGGGTAATCAGCGGCGCGTTTTTCGGCGGGAGCTTCGGCCGCAGGAGGACGCTCATCAGGATCGCCTGCCCCGCGGGGGCTGACCACGTGCGCCCCAGCCGCCCTTTGCCCGCCGTCTGGCATTCGCACAGGCAAAGGCTGCCGCTCGGCGCGCCCTGCACCGCCATCTGCTTCACCAGCGTGTTGGAGGATGTGATGGTGTGCTCGTAGTGGTTGATGGCACGTCCAAGCGTCTTGGTCGTCAGCTGATTCACCCAGAAAATGGGGTCGAGGCTGTCGCCGGGGATGAGGCGGTAGCCGCGGCGGCCGGCGGCTTCAATCTGCCAGCCCTCTTCGCGCAGCTGGGCAATGCGCTTCCACACGGCGGCGCGGCTGATGCCCAGTTCCTGACTGATTTTTTCGCCGGAGACATAATCGCCGCCGGAGAGGATTGCAAGAATGTCATTCATCGGTTTCATCTCCTGAAAAGAGGTGCTTTTGTTGGAATATATGGTTTTGCCGGAGCAGGACGGGATGCGCCTGCGCGATGTACTGCGCCGCGTGATGGGCGTGAGCTACACGGCGATGAAGTCCGCCAAGTGGAACGGCGGCATCACGGTGGACGGCGACGTGACCCCGGTGGATGCGTTTGTGCGCGCCGGGCAGGTGGTGGCAATCCGCTTCCGGGAGAACGCGCCGGTGTACGCGGTCAAGCCGTATGACCTGCCGCTGAATATCGCCTGCGAGGATGATTGGCTGTTCGTGATTGACAAACCCGCCCCGCTGGCGAGCCAGTCCAGCGCCCTGCACCCGGACGACACGCTGGAAAATGCGCTGTACGCTCATTTGCGCTGTCCGACGGATTTCGTCTACCGTCCGGTGAATCGGCTGGATAAGGGCACGAGCGGGCTGATGATTGTCGCCAAGGACGCGCATATTCAGCACCGTTTGCAGGCGCTTCTGCATACGCCGGAGTTCATCCGGACGTATCAGGCGGTGGTGGAGGGATGCCCGGATGACGACTGCGGCGTGATTGACGCGCCCATCGGCAAGGAGGATGCCGCCAGCATCCGCCGTATCGTGACCGCATCCGGCAAGCCGTCCGTGACGCACTATCGCGTGCTGAAGCGCGGAAAAACGCGCGCGCTGGTGGAATTGGTGCTTGAAACCGGGCGCACGCACCAAATCCGCGTACACATGGCGTCTATCGGCTGCCCGGTCGTCGGGGATTTCCTCTATGGCACGGAAATTCCGCAATTGCCGGGGCGGTTCGCGCTGCACGCCAGCGCCTTGACGCTCCATCACCCGATGACGGGGGATTGGCTGTCGCTTACCTCGCCTTTGCCGGAATCGCTTGCGACACTGCTTGACTGATGGCGGATTGCAGGAAGTCCAAACCCCGCTGCCGCTGGATGGCAAGCTGCTCGTCCACCACGGAAAAATCCGGATGTGTGGGGTCGGCGACTTGCAGCGTGCGCAGCAGCTGGTCAACGCGGCTGTTGCGGCTTTCGGGGTCGTCCTCGCGGTAGCGGCGGAGAATTGTGCAGGGCGTGTGCAGCAGGAGGGAAAACGCGGCGGCGTGGAAGCTGTCCGTCAGCACCATGCTCGCGCCCGCAATCAGAGAAAGCCACTGCGCGGGGGTCACGCCCTTTGCCAGCGGATACGCGGACTGGAGTGCTGATTCCGTCCGCGGAATGACGCGCACGCCCAGACCTGTTTTCTGCCGAATCTGCTCCACCTGCGTCCAGTACGCGGGATTGTCCGCCAGGAAGAAGCACAGAATATCATTGCCCATCGGGATGTCGCCGCCGATGAGTTCCAGCCACTTTTCGCGCGGCAGGAGCATCACGGGGTCGGGCATGACGGCGGGCTTTTTGCCGATGAGGGATTGCAGAAGCGCCGCACCCTCTTCCTCCCGGACGGAGATGGCGGCGAACCCCCGTATCAATGCGGCGATTTTGCGCCCTTTCGCGCTGTCCGTCATCGTCGATACGCCCAGCGACGGCGCGTAGGCGACTTTCGGCTTCTTCGTGAAATTCAGGAAATACGCCGGATTGAGCCACGTCGGCGACCAAATCTGGTCTGACCCGCAAATCAGGGCGTCGTATGACAGCGCCTGATGCGCCAGCGCGCTCTGGTCGCGGCAGACGGGCGACAAAATCATCTGCGTCTGCCGGAATTCATCGAAGCCCTCGTTCAGCCCGCGTGACGCGCTGCGCTTTTTCATGCCGTCCAAAATCAGGCGGGGCGAATTGCCGCTGCACAGCAGATTCTTCATCTTTTCCGTCTGCGAGGGAACATAGTCGATATGCTCTGCGTCGTACCCCAGGGAACGGACGGCGTTTTGTAGCGCCCACGCTTGAAGAATCGACCCGTAGTTGTCATTGTGCAGGAAGGTCATGATGCCGATTCGTGCCATGCGCTCACCTCTATCGCGAAAGTTCGCTATCATTATAGCATACTTCTTCGCTGGAAGCAAACAAAACCGCGAAATCCGCTGGACAAGCGGCGCGAATCGGCGTACAATGGGGTGGGGATTTACGACTGCACGCTTTCCAGCCACTTCTCCAGCGTGACCTCGTCATCGAACCCCAGACCGGGACGAACCTCCTCCTGCACATCGTCCGGCAAGTCGCTCAGCGGCACGCCGAGTTCGCGCACCAGCGCCAGCGCGTCGCCGTAACGGTTGCGGAAGATGCACAGCTGCCCGCTTTCGTCCGGCATCAGCACAACATGCTCCGGGCAGTAGAGGGCAAGCGCGCGTTCCATGCTCACCTGCGCGGGTGAAAACGACGTGATGACCCACTGGTCGTACTTCGCGGCGAGTTCGTCCTTCGTCATGCCGGCCAGTTCGGCTGGCAGGCGCTGGCGGCGCGTCATTTCGTGCCCGCAGGGGGAAAAGGTGACGCGCTGGAGCAGCTCGCACTCGGCGCTCAGGCGGGCGGAGGCGTCGGAGGCGGTCAGTGCGCCGTCCTCGGCGTCGGGCGCGGCGGCGCGGCTGGGCTTCAAGCCGAAGCAGAGCAGCAGGGCGAGCGCCGTCAGCATCAGCACCCCGCGCAGCAGGGCGGCACGGTCGACGGTTGCGCGAATGACGGAATCCTTGCGTTTTTTGTCCATGTTCATCGCTCCTTTCTGCCTTAGCATGGCAGCGCGGCGCGAAATCCATTCATCACATAAAGGAGATTTTTTTGATGATTCAGGCGGTTTTGTTTGATTTGGACGGTACGCTGACGAACACGATTGACGACATTGCCACGGCGATGAACCGTGCCTTGCGCCTGCACGGGCTGCCCGGCTGGGAGACGAAGGAATACTGCTACCTCGTCGGCAACGGCGCGAAGATTCTGGCGCAGCGGGCGGTTCGCGACCGGCAGGACTTGGCGGACGCGGTGCAGGCGGAGTATCAGGCATACTACGAGAAGCATACGCAGGTGAAAACGCAGCCCTACGACGGCATTCCGGAGCTGCTGCACGCCTTGGCGGAGCGCGGTTTGAAGCTGGCGGTGCTCTCCAATAAGCCCGACGCGGATACGAAGAACGTCATCAGCCACTTCTTCCCGGATGTACCGTTCAGCGTCGTGCGCGGGCAGGTGGAGGGCGTGCCGGTGAAGCCGGACAAGGCGGGCGCGCTGCTGGTGGCGGAGCAGCTCGGCATTGCCCCGGCGGATTTCCTCTATCTGGGCGACACGAAGGTGGATATGACCTGTGCGTGCAGCGCGGGCATGAACCCAGTGGGCGTGCTGTGGGGCTTCCGCACGGCGCAGGAGCTGCTGGACAACGGCGCGAAGGTGCTGATCGCCCACCCGATGGAGCTGTTGGAGAAATTCAACTTGTAACAAATGCGTAATAGTTCTTTACAATTGCGTGATTTTCTGATACAATAGCCGCAGGTACTTTGGAACATTTGGAGGGGAATGCTATGAAAAAGAGCATCGTGCGTGTGCTGGCGCTGGTGCTGATGCTGACGCTGGTCATCACAAGCAGCGCGGCAGCCTTGAAGCTGCAGAAGAACGACAAGAGCGACAGTGTGCGCCGCTTGCAGCAGGCCTTGACGCAATTGGGCTACTACTCCGGCACGGTGGATGGCAGCTTCGGCAGCGGCACGAAGGCGGCGGTGAGCGCGTTCCAGCAGGCGAACAGCCTGACGGTGGACGGTATCGCCGGTTCCGCGACGATTGCTCTGCTGGAAAAGCAGACGGGCATTGACATTGACGGCAATTCGTCGTCCTCCTCTTCGACCGCGACGGGGCTGTTCAAGGGCGATTACAGCAAATTGCAGTACACGTCCAGCGGCTCGCGCGTGCGGGTATTGCAGCAGGCGCTGAAGGACTTGGGCTTCACCATCTCCAAGGTGGACGGCGTGTTCGGGCAGTCCACGTTCGAGGCGGTCATGGCGTTCCAGAAGGCGACCGGGCTGACCGTGGATGGCAAGGCGGGCAAGAACACGCTCGTCAAGCTGGAAAGCTACTTCGACAGCAATGGCAACGTCACGCAGCCGATGATTACGCCCAAGCCCACCGCGGATTTGGACAACATCGCCTATGGCATCCCGACCCGCACGCTCCGCGAGGGCATGGGCGGGCAGGATGTGCTGTACACGCAGGATCGTCTGGCGGCGCTGGGCTACCTGACCGGCATCTCCGACGGGCAGTACGGCGCGGCGACGAAGGCGGCGGTTCTTGCCTTCCAGAAGAAGAACGGCTTGTCCGCTGACGGCGTGCTGGGCACAAACACCCGCAAGCGCCTCTTCTCCGAAGGCGCGATCGGCGCGAAGGAAACGTCGCAGCCCGACGGCGTGGGCGAGCGCAAGCTGACGCTGGGCATGAAGGGCGACGACGTGAAGAGCGTGCAGACGAAGCTGATTGCGCTGGGCTACCTGACGGGCAAGGCGGACGGCGTGTACGGCACGGCGACGGAAAGCGCGATTCGCCGCTTCCAGACGCGCAACGGGCTTACGTCCGACGGCATCTGCGGCGAGGACACGGTCAAGGCGCTGTACAGCAGCACCGCGATTGACGCGGGCAGCTCCGTCACGCCCTCTCCCAAACCGGTGGATGAAAGCGCACCCACGCGCATTCTGCGCCCCGGTATGTCCGGCGACGACGTGAAGAGCGTGCAGAGCCGCTTGGACAAGTTCGGCTACTACTCCGGCGCGCTGGATGGCATCTACGGCGCGGCGACGGTGGCGGCGGTTCAGGCGTTCCAAGCGCGCAACGGCTTGACGGCGGACGGCAAAGTCGGCGCGAACACGGTCAAAATCCTCTATTCGAGCAATGCGGTTGCGGCTGATCCGTCGGCTGCCACGCCCACGCCGACCCCCACGCAGTCCTTCGGCATCGTGCCCACGCGCACCCTCCGCGAAGGTTCGTCCGGCGATGACGTGAAGAGCGTGCAGAGCCGCTTGAAGGCGCTGGGCTACTACACGGGCACGGTGGATGGCAACTACGGCACGGGCACGATGGCGGCGGTTGCGTCGTTCCAGCTGCGCAACAATTTGAGCGCGGACGGTGTGGCGGGCAAGCGCACCTACAAGAAGCTGTATTCTTCGGATGCGCTTGCTGCTATCAGCACGCCGACGTCCACCCCGACCACGGGCGTGACGCGTCCGACCCGCCTGCTCTATTCCGGCTGCACGGGCGACGACGTGAAGAGCGTCCAGCAGCGCCTGAAGGATTTGGGCTACCTGACGGACAAGGTGGACGGCAAGTACGGCGCGAACACGGTCGCCGCCATGCGCGCGTTCCAGCTGCGCAACGGCTTGACCGGCTCCGGCAACGGCGATACGGCGACGTACACCATCCTCTACTCCGTCAACGCGATTACGGCGGAAGGCAAGCAGGTTGATTCCACCACACCGACGGTGTACACCAACCTGAAAGTCGGCGCGACGGGCGACGCGGTGCTGCGCCTCCAGCAGGCGCTGAGCAACCTGCGCTATACCGTGACCATCAACGGCACTTATGACGAGACGACCCGCGCGGCGGTGCTGGCATTCCAGAAACGCAACGGGCTTGCCCCGGACGGCATTGCGGGCGTGAACACGCAGACGAAGCTGTACACGGGCGACTGCGTGACCGGCGACACCGCGCTGCCGGACGAAAATAAAAACGGCGGCACGGGCAACAGTGGCGCGTCCTTCGGCAATGGCCCGGCAAAGAGCCAGATTAAGCTGCAGATGTGGTACACGGAAATCAAGCCGACCATCAAGAGCGGGCAGACGGTGCTGGTCTATGAGCCGAGAAGCGGTTCCTCCTTCCGTCTGCGCTTCTACTCCTTGGGTCGCCACGCGGACTCTGAGCCGCTGACGGCGCAGGATACCGCGATTATGAAGGCGGCGTGGGGCGGCAAGTTCTCGTGGGACGAGAAGCCGGTGTATGTCCTGCTGCCCAGCGGCACATGGGTGCTGGCCTCCATGCACTGTATGCCCCACCTGTCCGGCAGCATCAAGGATAACGACTTCGACGGGCATTTGTGCGTCCATTTCCCGCGCACGATGGAGGAAACCGCGAAGCTCGACCCGAAGAACGGCGTGCGGCATCAGAAGGATATCCGCAAGGCGTGGAAGGCGCTGACGGGCGAGGATATTACTTGGTAAGCGGATTATCCGCAAAATAGGGCATCCTGCGGTCAGATGGCGAAAAAAGCTGTCTGACCGCGTTTTGGGTTCTTCACGGAAAGTTGGGGAAGCAAACAAGGGCTTAGGCGAAGCCCCCAAAAGTTGCACGCGGAAGGAGCATGAAAGTGTGACCAACCCAATCGCGCGGAGGGGTCAAGGGGCAATTGCCCCTTGCAGGGTCAAGGGACGGCGTCCCTTGTGGGGTTTGGGGCAACGCCCCAACAGTTCCGCGGACGACCAGTATGCCAAACGCGCTCAACAAAGGTGCAGGCAGCGAAGCGTTCCTGCCAGTAACTCTGCGCTCCCGCAGGAGCGCCTCCAAGTTGCTCGTCCCCCAAGATTCCGTGAAAAAACGTTTTTTCTGCCTGCAAGCTGCAGATCCCCGCAAAATCGCTAAATCCATCAGAATTTTTTCCGAAACCCTCTTGACAAACTGCCTGTCATTTGGTATACTAATAAAGCTGAATCGTTTCAGCCGTGCCAACATGGCTCAGTCGGTAGAGCAGCGGTTTCGTAAACCGCAGGTCGAGGGTTCGAGTCCCTCTGTTGGCTCGCTTTTCGAGGTGTAGCGCAGTTTGGTAGCGCGTTTGGTTCGGGACCAAAAGGCCGCGGGTTCGAATCCCGCCACTTCGACACTTTTTACCATCTACATTGCAAAATGTAGATGGTTTTTTCTTTTTATCCACAAGATATTGACCATATCCACATGCCACGCACCTTTTTTCTTCGCGGAAGCCGCCTTCTTGACCACATCATCCCACTGCATTGTTGAGTGGCTGATAGCTGCCGTCCTCGCGGAGGTGGGTGACGTATTCCATACAGAAAACCCTCCCGATATAATCAATTTGTGTGTATCTAATGTTAATAATAGTATAGCACTATAATAACCTGCTGTCAAGAAAAATAAAACTATCGAGCAGTTTTTGTCAAACACTTCCGGGAAAAACAATGTGCAAAGCAGGAATATATTTGTGCGCTGCTGCCCTTGCAATGCTGCCGCCAAAATGGTATGATGGAAATGAACAAAAAAATACAGAAAAGGAGTCTTCCACATGGCAAAGAAAACGAAAACCCAGCCGAAAGCGCGTAAAACAATCACCTCCAATAATCTCGCTGATTTATCAAAACTCATTCAAGCACTTGAAATAGACGATGAGAATCCGGAAAATCAGCAAAAGCCATCGGCGCTTGACAAAAAAATCATCTACAATGAGTTCCAGAATTCAACGTACACGCTGGTGTCGCCGATGGCATACCTTATTGGCATCGACAAAGAAAACTTTGGCGAAGAAAATGCGAGGCCATTTCTGCTGAAAAGCTACGAAGAGCTGGATGCGCACAAAGAGGCGCGCATTATCCGCAATCTGTGCCGCATTCGCACGGCGATGGAACGCAATTATCCAGCCATTGTGAATGAATTTCGCATGAGCTTCCGCAATATCGGCAGCGTGCCGAATCTCATTCCATCAGAAGCGGTGGCGCAGCTGGAACAGGACGGCGTCAGAATTTACAAAGCAAAGCCGGATATTGACGAATACATTATCAGCATCAATTGTGAAATCAGCAACCGAATCAATCAAGTGGCGCGCTTTTTCCCGGAATGGGTGAAGTGGGACTATGTGAAACCCATTTTCCTGATGCCGAACGGGACGAAAAAAGATGGTATCAAAAAAGCAGGGGAATACTATAAAAGCGATACCCGCCGCTACCCGTTCCACTGCTGGATTAACTGGGATGCCGTTGCCACAAGCCCGGAGAGCAAGGGAAACATCCTCTATAATGATGAAAAATTCGTAACGATTCTCTATGAGCGCCACGAAGACCGCTTTGAAAACCTGTCGCTGGTGCGTGATGCGGGCAACCACACGATGCGCAATCTGGGCAGGCTGCTGGGGCAGTGCAAAAAATGCCTGATTGCGGTGGACTGCGAAAATTCGGATGCCGTGAAGCTCGCGGCGGCGCTGAGCAGCCTCCCGACCGAACAGCTGGGCAAAATATCCAAGGTAATTCTGTTTGACAGCGAGTATACAACGGCACAATGGAAAACGCTGGTTGACCGCACGCTCTCTACGGCGGTGGATGAAAAAGCGAACCTTGAGCTGGAACATATTAAGGTCGAGCGGCTGAACCAGAACAAATCGCAGTGCGATATGGCGCTGGCGGTGCGGACAAGCCGCGAAGTGTATACCTCCGGCGTGGATGCGGTCATCCTTGTTTCGTCGGACAGCGACTACTGGGCGATGATTCGCCAGCTGGACAGCGTCCGCTTCCTTGTTATGCTGGAGAAGGGCAAAACGGGCATGGCCATCATGGACACCTTGGCGCGGCATGAAATCCCGTTCTGCTTCATTGACGACTTCTGCACGGCGGCGTCGTACAACATCAAAACCAGTACGCTGATCAATGCTATTCAGGAGCAAATCAATCAGCAGCTGGCGGGAGAAAGCATGAAACCATTCAACGTTCGCACGATGATGGAGACGGCGCTGCAAAACTCGTGGATCATGATGACGGACAAGGAGAAGGAAGCGTTTTACAAGCGATACTTGCTGTGCATGAAATTGAATGTCAGCCCGGATGGCGCGGTCAGCATCACGCTGGGATAAAGGGCAGCGCCTCTGAACGGTGGAGCGAAGGAAGGCTTTGCCATGACAAATGCAGGACGTTGCCTGATAACTTGCCATTTCCGAACATGCTTGCGTCCTTTCTCTTCGGGTATAAACAGCATCGGCACAGCGCCAAGTTTTCATTTGGCGCTGTGCCGATAATTTTTTATGAGTTCGCAAGATGACAAATTTCCTCTTTATACTATTTTCGAATTGGTTCATCACGGAATCGACAAAGAAGGAAAGATGCGTTTTTACCCTCTTTTTTCCTTCTTTATCCGTTTATATTCCTCACGCTGCCCCTTTCCACAAGGTGCACCGGCAAAATAACCTTCTTCTGCGCAATCTCTTCCTTCCGCAGCTGTGCCAAAATCATCTCCGTCGCCAAAGTGCCTTTCTTCTCCGAATCCTGATGAATCGTCGTCAGCCCCGGAATCGCCAGCTGCGAAATATAATGATCATCAAAGCCCACAATCGACTTATCGCGCGGCACACTTACCCCGCACTCATGCAGCCCGGACATGATGCCCGCCGCCAGAATATCCGCCGAGGCGAAAATCCCCGTGATTTCGGGACGTGTGCTGAGCTGATGCCCCAGCTTCTTGCCCTCCTGCACGGAAATTTCCTGCGTAAAGACAAGCGCCGGGTCGTACGGCACGCCGTATTCCGCCAAGGCGCGACGATAGCCCTGCAGGCGCAGTTCGATAACGCCCGCGGGGGAAATCGGCGGCGACGCGAACGCAATCACGCGGTGGCCGTTCTCCAGCAGGTGCTTCGTGGCGAGGTAGCCGCCTTTTTCATCCTCCAAGCCGACGCAGCAGATGCTCGGGTCGTCCACATAGCTGTCGATGAGGACGACGGGAATGCCCAGCTTTGCTACGGCATCGAAGAACGAATCCTGAAACAGCCCCGTCATAATCAGCCCGGAGAGCCGCCAGCTGTGAATCAGCCCCTCCAGCGCGGCGACGCTTTCGGCGGAGCGCAGCATCAGGTAGTAGCCGGCTTCGCGGGTGCGCTGCTCGACGCTGGCGGCGACGCTGCTCATGAAGGGGTCGCTGACGGTGCTGCCGGTGGTGCGCGGCGTGATGTAAGTGACCATGGCGATGATGGCGGACTGGTCGTTCGCCAGCGAGCGCGCGGACATGCTGGGAACGTAGTGTTCGCGCTCGATAATCTCCCAGATTTTTGCAACCTTCTTTTCGGAAACGCGGCTTTTGCGGTTATGCACCACGTTGGAAACGGTTGTAATGCTTACGCCTGCTTCGGCGGCAATGTCTTTGAGTGTGACCATGCGATGCTCCATATTTCATGCAGTGTTTTAGGCGTGGTAATCTGCGCGGCTCAAAGAGAACGGACGAAGTCCGCGAAGTCCGTGCGCATCATAAAAAGTATACCAGTCTTTGAAGTTGTTCGCAAGCGGTTTCTGGAAAAAAACCGTAAAAGAAGGGGGAGACAGCCGAAACTGTCCCCCCTTTTTGAACGTTTTGGAATTATTCCAGTTCAGCCAGATAGTCCTTAATCGGCAGGTCGCCGGGCTTGCCGGTTTCCGGCGCGGTCAGACCAGCCTGAATGGTTTCGGAGCTGGTGGCGTCGATGGGCGCAACGGCTTCAGAGAAGGTGATTTCGTCCAGGTAGATGACGCACTTGGCGAACGCGCGGATGTGCAGGGCGTTGGTCATGCCCGGGAAGCCGGACGCTTCGAGGTCGATGACGAGATCCTGCCATTCGGTGGTGATGACCGGGTGCGTGCCGTCCGCCAGCACAAGGTCAGAGAAGCGCGCCGCGTAGAACTTGGCGTCTTCCGGATGCCAGTCCATGATGAGCTTGTTCTCTTCGCCGCCTTCCGCACCCTTGATGCGGATGGTCAGGTATTTGCAGTAGGAGACGCCGTCCAGACCCCACATGTCAACGGCTTCGCCCCAGTTCGCCATCCAGTCGGCGGCATGGGCGTAGTAGTCGTCTTCGCTGTCGTAGTCTTCCGGGTCATACGCCTTGGGGCGCATGTCGAGCTTCAACGCGCCGTCCTCATTCTTTGCGCGCAGGTTCGCCCAGTTGTCCCACCAGAGGTGCACGCCGTTGGGCGCAAGCTCTGGTTTGGCATTCGGGTCACGGTCGTCAAAGTTGTCCCACAGGTAGGTTTCGCCTTCAGCAAACGCAACGGCTGCCATCGCGAACACCATCGTCAGGGAAAGCAGGAAAGCAAGGAACTTCTTCATGGGGATACCTCCTTCTATGATGTTGACGGGTGGATAGGTTTAACGCTCAACCTATCGTTGACATGATTATAACATACCATTTGCCACATGTCAAGAGGGGAAAAGAGGCTTTTTCTGAAAATTTTTATCTTCAGGTACATTGCACATTTTCGAATTTCCTGCTATAATCATGGCATGGGTTTAGCGCTTAACTAAATGCGGATAATTTCCACACGCTGGAAACGCCGCGGCGAACAAGGAGGACATGAACGATGAAGAGAACCACCCCCATCCTGATGCTTGTGCTGATGCTTCTGCTGACCGCGTGGATGATGCCCGCGACTGCCGAAGCGAATCCGACGCTGCTGACCCTCTACGAAGGCCCGAAGACGATGACGACCTCCGCGACGGCGAAAGTTACCGCGAACGGCAACGACCTGTTCGTCTATGACGTGATGGTCAACCACGAACACATCTGGAACGCCAACACCCAGCCGACGACCACGCCTATGACCTATTTCGACTTCGAGGGCAAAGTGCGCATCGAGGTTGAAATGCCCGGTCTGCCGGACAAAGTGGAGAGCGCCGCCGTCATTCCGCAGTCGTGGGGGATTACGCCCGAAGTCAAGGACGGCAAAGTTTCCTTCATGATTACGGAGCCGGGGCAGTACACCGTTGTCTTCAATGATAACGTCAACAAGGCGCTGCACATCTTCGCCAATCCACTGGAAACGGACGTCCCTGATCCCGACGACCCGAACGTCTACTATATCCCCTCCGGCGAGTGGGTCATGGACGCCATCGCGCTGGAAGACGGGCAGACGCTCTATATCTCCGGCGGCGCGGTGCTGCATTCCATCATCTCCGTCAATAACGCCAAGAACGTCCGCATCTGCGGGCGCGGCATCATCGACGGCAGCGACTACGACGCGTGGAATCAGCCCGGCTCGTATGCGCGCGTCCCGATTGATCTCAATCACGCGAAGGATGTCACCATCGACGGCATTATCGTCGCCAATTCCAACTGCTGGAATGTCAATTCTTACTCCTCCAAGCATGTGGAAATCAACAACGTCAAGGTCATTTCCGGCCGTCAAAATGGCGACGGCTTCACCTTCCAGTCCTGCACCGACCACACCGTGACGAACAGCTTCGCCCGCACATGGGATGACAGCCTCGTCATCAAGAACTACTCCGGCTCCACCAAGGGCATCACCTTCCGCAACATGCAGGTATGGACGGACCTCGCCCAGTCCATGGAAATCGGCTACGAAACCGACAAGGGCTGGACGCTTGACCCCGAAATCAGCGATGTGCTGTTTGAGAACATCACCGTGCTGTACAACTTCCACAAGCCCGTTATCAGCATCCATAACAGCGACGATGCGTATGTGCACGCCATCGTCTACCGCAACATCGTCGTCGAAAACGCCTTCATGCAGGGTGATAACGGCAATAATAAGGAATTGATTGAGATGACGCTGCAAAATTCGGCGTGGTCGACGGTCAAGGATGAGTTTGGGTCGATTGATGATGTGCTGATTGATGGCCTGACGGTGCTGCGGACGCTGGATGGGAAAGTGCCGGCGTCGAGATTGTCGGGGTATGGGGAGGATAATCGGATTACGAATGTGACCTTGCGGAATGTGACGATTCTGGGGGAGAAGATGACGAATTTGAAGCAGATGAAGCTGCGGTATGATGATTATTGTGAGGGGATAGTTGTAGAGTAAGCCAAAAGAGGATAAACACGCGGAAGAAGTAAGGGAGTGTCACCAACTCAATCGCGCGAAGGGGTCAAGGGGCAATTGCCCCTTGCAGGGTCAAGGGACAGCGTCCCTTGTGG
>ENA-OQQW01001336-OQQW01001336.1-human-gut-metagenome-genome-assembly--contig:-NODE-1336-length-14389-cov-4.524208_pt1 | contig 14389 bp, 10 predicted proteins | sample MGYA00243234_ERZ505098 | MGnify/ENA primary metagenome ERZ505098 (study PRJEB26097, sample SAMN02712086) | human gut metagenome | biome: Gut microbiome | host: Homo sapiens | place: Denmark... | reverse complement strand
TGGGGCTACGCCCCAAACCCCATTTTCAAAAATTATATAGGTTTTTCGATAGACTGAAAGTCTGATTTTCAATTTTATAAACCTCAAACTCTCCCGATTGCTGTGCTTTAAGCTAAACCCGAAAACACAATTCACAACTCAGCGATTAATCTTTGCTGAATATAGATCTATCAATCCTCGCTGAGTATGAACATATCATAAATAACCTTGATAGCCTTCTCGAAGTCAGCCTCGTGGATACCTACTATGATATTAAGCTCACTTGAACCCTGGTCGATCATCTTTATATTGATGTCTGCGTGTGATAAAGCCGCAAATATTCTTGTAGCAGTACCCTTCTTGGACTTCATGCCACGTCCTACTATAGCGATAAGTGCAAGATCGTTCTCTATCTCAATATGGTTGGGGTCTGTTACCTCGCATATCTTTTCAACAATGTCGGGGGTCTTGTCAACGTCCTTGCCGTCAACGATAATGCTCATTGTGTCGATGCCTGTGGGGATATGCTCAAAGCACATACCGTTAGCCTCAAGCACTGTAAGTATTCTGCGTAAGAAGCCTATCTCGCTGTTCATCTCATCCTTTTCGATTGAGATAACGCTGAAGTGCTTTTTACCTGCAATACCCGTGATTATGTGCTGAGGAGGCTCGTTGTCCTCTGCAACTATCATTGTACCCTTTGCCGAGGGGTCGTTGGTGTTGCGGATATTTATCGGAATCTTTGCGCTTCTTACAGGGAAGATTGCGGCCTCGTGAAGTACCGACGCACCCATATAAGACAACTCACGCAGTTCTTTATATGTGATAGACTCGATAACCTTAGGCTCGTCAACTATTCTGGGGTCTGCGATAAGGAAGCCGTTTACGTCTGTCCAGTTTTCATAAAGCTCGGCATTGATAGCCTTTGCAACGATAGAGCCGGTAACATCAGAACCGCCTCTTGAGAATGTGCGTACCGTGCCGTCGGGGTTAGCTCCGTAGAATCCGGGGATAACAGCGTGTGAAAGACCGTGCAGTACAGATGCAAGGCAGGTATCTGTAAGCGTATCGTCAAACTTTCCGTCGGGACGGAAGAATACTACCTTTGCGGCATCTACGAATTCATATCCCAGATAATTTGCAAGAATGATACCGTTCAGGTATTCGCCACGGCTTGCGGCATAATCCTTACCGGCTTTCTTGCGGAAATTGTCTATAATTACTTCATACTCGTCATCAAGTGAAAGAGTAAGTCCTAAATCGCTTATAATTCCGTTGAAACGCTCTGCGATAGGCGCAAACTGATTGTATGCGTTCTTGCCCTCATTTGCGACTGCGTCATAGCACGCATAGAGCATATCCGTTACTTTTATATCGTCCTTGAAACGCTTGCCGGGCGCACTGGGAACTACATATCTGCGTTCCTTGTCGCTTCTGATTATATCAGCTACCTTGCGGAACTGATTTGCGTCGGCGAGTGAGCTGCCGCCGAACTTGACTACCTTACTCATTTTTTAATTTCCTTTCTTGTATACCGTTTACGTCCCTTTTTATGTTGATTTTTACGGATTTTATAGTATGGGACTATATTCTATAATATTTTACCACAGCGAAAAGGAAAAATCAATATGTGAAGGTGAATTTTAAAGGGTTTGAGGTAAAAAAAGGCACATTCTGCATAATGAGCGGAATGTGCCTCTTTATTTATAATTTACCCTCAACCCATAGCAAGCGCCGGAGTTTCACTCTTCCTCAGCCTTGCAGTCTGCTTTTGTGCCATAACAAGCTCGTAATATACACCCTTGCTTTGTAAAAGCTCGGTATGTGTTCCGATTTCGGCAACTCTGCCCTTTTTCAGCACTATAAGCCTGTCGGCATTTGCAAGCGTTGACAGCCTGTGAGCTATCGCTATTGTTGTTCTGCCCTTTATCAGCCTGTCGAGAGCGTCCTGTATCTGCTTTTCGGTCTGTGTGTCAAGCGATGCGGTAGCTTCGTCAAGTATAAGTATCTTCGGGTCGTGCAGTATCGCTCTTGCAATAGCTATTCGCTGACGTTCGCCGCCCGACAGATTGTAGCCTCGCTCGCCCACAACGGTATTATAGCCGTCAGGCATACGGGTGATGAAATCGTGGCAGTTTGCCGTCTTTGCGGCATTGACTATTTCCTCAAAGCTTGCATCGGGCTTTGCATAGCGGATATTGTCAAGCACCGTACCGCTGAAAAGATACGTTTCCTGCAATACAACTCCCACCTGCGAACGCAATGAATTCTGCGATATATTACGCACGTCCGTGCCGTCTATCAGCACCTGACCCGATGTTGCGTCATAAAGACGCATAACAAGGTTTATAAGCGTGGATTTGCCGACACCGGAATGTCCGACTATGCCTATCATCTCGCCTTGCTTTATACTGAACGAAACGTCTTTCAGCACCGGATTATACGCCTTGTAGCCGAAATATACGTTTTTAAACTCAATATCGCCCTTTATATCAAGGCTGACGGCGTTCTCGGTGTCGCTTATATCATTATCCTCCTCAAGTATCTCGAATACCTTTCCTGCGCTTACTCTTGCCTGTGCAAGCACTCTGGGCAGGCTTGTAAGCCACTGGATAGGACCGTAGAGCATAGCGACATAGGTTGTGAACTGTATCAGCTCACCGAGCTGCATCTCTCTGCCGAGTATCATACTGCCGCCGAAGAACAGCGCACAGAACTCGCCTATGCTGAATATATAACGGATAGGCGGCTGTACCATATACCAGAGTATATCGGCTTTCTTTACAGAATCTGCCCATTTCGCAGAGGCATTTCTGTACGCTTCTATCTCTCTGTCCTCGTTGCCGTAATTTTTTACTACCCTTATTCCGTGCAGAACATCGTGCAGAAGCTCGCTTGCACGGCACTGGAAGCGCCACACTCTGCCGTATCTTACACTTATCGCATTGAACGACTTTACCGAAAGGAAAGCCGCAAGCGGTAACGGAACGGTAATTACTATCGCCAGCTTCCAGTTTGTGATGAACATAATTATCAGAAGCGCAACAAGTGCGGTCGTCTGAAAAATCATATCCTTGCCCTGCCTTGTCATAAAATCCTGCAATGTTGCCGCATCGCCCGATACACGATTGATAAGCTCACCGGGAGTGCGTTTTGCAACATTGCTCATGGATAGCTGCTGGGTCTTGTTGAAAATATCACGGCGCAGATCCCTGCCGTATGCCGTTGATATTTTATAGTTGCACACCTCCTGCAGCAGCCTGAATCCCATAGAGGACAGGTTAAGCACAAGAATGCACAGCGTTATCTTCCAGAAAAGCCCCCAGTCGCTGTTATTCGGCACTATAAGGTCATCTACCAGTATACGCTGGAACAGCGGATTGATAACGTCAAAAGCATACAGCACAAATGTTGCGAAAAGCGACAGACCAAACTGCACCTTGTACGGCGCAAGCCTTTTTACGAGTTTTAAAAACACGCCCTTTTTCGCATCGCAGAACATACATTTACTGCTGCCTCTTAGTGCCGCTCCACACTTCTGACAGCTTGGCTCGTCTGCGTCCGTATGCTCGGTAAATTCGCCCGTAGCAATGTAATGCTCATATATCTTTGCAAGCTCCGCATAGCGCATATAATACTTCTGCGAGAACTGACAGACGCATATGTCCCTGCCGTGCATATCCCTTACGCACAGCATCGAACAGCCGATAAGCTGTTCTACCGTTATCTTGCTTATATCCGATACGGCAAACTCCCGTACCGATTTATCGTCATAATATACCGTGAGCTTGTCCTTTGTGGCAGTAAGATGCCCGTTTGCGTTTTTAGCCTTTTTGTCTATGTCAAACGGCAGTGAAAAGCTCACGCTGTCAATATCCACGCCTTTCGGTACTGACAGTTTCAAATTCATTTATACCCACTCCTTTCTGTAAAATCAGTAAATGCGGTATCAGATGAACAGCTGAAGCTTTTTTATGCTTGCCTTGTCCAGCCTGTCAACATCAGGTACGCTGTAGCGGTTTCCGTCTGCGTCCGTCACGGCAAGCATCTTTCCGTGTATCACTCTGAAATTATGCCACCAGTCATACACGGCTATTTTCTTTTCGCCTGCCGTAGTATCGGCTTCAAGGAAAAGATACCCCATCTGATTATCCGTTATCCTGTGGATCTTCTTTATCTCGGGAATGTAGTATTTGAGCTTGAGATAATCATCGGCTGTCTTTTTAGTATCAGCCGACAGGTCATCAAGATCCTTTATAACGCCTATCTCTTTCCACTCGTCTTCCTCATTCTTATAGCTTACGCTTATATACCTGTTTTCATCGTTGAACGGTACGAGCCTTGTAAGATCGACCTTTTCATAATCCCTGCCGTCATACGAAAACTCAAGATAGCCGCTTTCGGTTTCGGTAAGCCCGATTTTATCGGGTGAAAGAATGTTAAGTGTATCCACATCATAAATTGCAGTTGTATTCTGTTTCATAAGCGCTCCTTTCTGCATCAGTCAAGTCCGACAGATTTCAGCGACTCGCTTTGCAGCTTATACAGCTCAAAGTATTTTCCGTTTGTGCGTATCAGCTCATCGTGAGTTCCGCTCTCCTTGACCTCGCCGTGTTCGATAACATACAGCTTGTCTGCGTCACGGAGCGTTGAGAGGCGGTGTGCTATCGCAATTATCGTTCTGCCGCTCTTGAGATTATCTATCGCACTCTGTATCTTACGTTCTGTTGCGGTATCCATAGCCGCCGTGGCCTCGTCAAGTATAAGTATATTCGGCTTCTGTATCAGCGCACGGGCTATTGATATACGCTGTTTTTCGCCGCCCGACAGGCTTACACCGCCGCTTCCCGTTACGGTATCGTACCCTTCGGGGAGCTTCATTATAAAATCGTGAGCGTTTGCACTTTTTGCCGCTTGTATCACTTCTTCCATTGTCGCATCGGGTCTTGCGTACCTGATATTGTCTGCGACAGTTCCCATAAACAGATATGTTTCCTGTGACACAACGCCGATATTCTTTCTGAGAACGTCAAACGGTATCTTCTTCACGGGTATCCCGTCTATCGTTATCTCGCCCGATGTTACATCGTACATTCTTGATATGAGATTGATGATAGTTGATTTTCCCGCACCCGTCTTGCCGACAATGCCGGTAAATCTGCCTGCCTCGGTAGCAAACGACATATTTTTAAGCACCGGTCTGCCTGCTTCATATTCAAACGTTACATCTCTGAAACAAATATCGCCCTTCAGAACACCGTCCGGTATAACTGCTGGCTCGGCGGGCGGCTTCACTGTAGGCTCGCTGTCGAGTATTTCGAACATTCTGCCTGCGGCATCGGTACACCTTGCCCAGTCGTTGCCCATATACATAAAGAAGAATATCGGATCCCATATTACACCGAAATAGTTTATGAGCAGTGTCAGTCCGCCGAGCTGAAGGTTGCCCATCAGCACAAGAGCAACGCCAAGACAGTATATAACACCGCTGAAAACGGCATATATTCCGTGCTGTACAGGGAAGAAATGAGCGCTCCTCTTATCCCTTGCGTATTCAGCCGAATAAAGATTATCGTTCTTCCTGCCAAAACGGGATATTTCCTGTTCCTCACGGGAAAACGCCTTTACTACCCTGTGTCCGTTCAGTGCGTCCGACAAGGTAGACGTAACACCTCGTCTTGCAATATCACGGTTTCTCCAGTGCCTTCTCTGACCTCTCAGCCAAAGCACCTCGCACAGCAGTACAAAGAACACAGCAAGGAACATCGACAGCGATATTATCGGGTTCACCATAAGCATAAGCACGACAAGTCCTGCTATCTTTATCATATTCGCAATAAACTGCGGAACTATATCAACGAAAAATCCGTACACGTCAAAGCTGTCACGGTCTACCCTGCCCATAAGCGAGCCTGTCTGCTTAGTTGTGAAGAATGACAGCGACAGCTTCTGCATAGAAGCAAAAATATCCGTCCTCAGCTTATGTATTACCTGCGGTGTTATCCTGCTTATAATAACGCCGTAAATCATCGAAAATCCCGTAGACAGCAGTGAGAATGCCGCCATAACGAGTATCACGAACAGTATCTGTCCGTGCAGGCTTCCGCCCTCGCTCAGAACGTCATCGTACAGCATCTTTGTGCCAAAATAGGGGGCGATAAGTCCCAGCGCCACCGATACCGCTATCAGAACAAGTATCACCGCTATCTGCTTTTTGTAGTCGCCGAACATACCGAGCAGCCGCTTGAACACCCATGTACGCTTGGTGCAGTACGGGCAGAAGGCTCTGTTCGGGTCGGGATATTTTCTGTTGCACTTCGGGCAATACAGTGTCTTGTCGTCAAGTGCGGAATCGTCGGGCGTTTCGCCCTTTTTGATTGTTTCATAACGGCGGCAGAACTGCTCGAATTTTTCGGAAAACCCTCCCGAAAACATCGCAAGCTGTTTTTCCGTACCGTCCGTCATCTTCGCCATCAGCCTTGCCGTAAACTGATAGCGGTCAACATACAGCTTTTCGATCTCCTCCATAGGATATTCGCTGAAATCCTTGAAATCAAACTGTGTGTCAAACGTCTTTTTATTCTTTACAAGTCTGTCATAGCCCGATAACAGATAAAGTGTTTTGTTATCAAACGTGATGTAGGTGTCATAATAACACCCCTCGCCGTCCATATCTGCTTTTACGCAGTATAACAGCTTATCCGTATCGACTGCCCTGACAGAAAAAGCTGCCTGCACAGCGGCAGACAGCTTATCAAAATACTTCATTCATTCACCGTTTCTTTCCGACCGTAAATGCGGTCTTGCGAAACACAAAAAGATACGGCATCAGAGCGATTTACCTTTTGCCTGCCGTGCGTGTGCAATATCTTTTTATGTATTTCAAACGTTACGGCAGCCGCAATAAACCGGCAGATTGACAGATGCAGACCGTCCTACAAGGCTCATTACAGGCTTCCGTTCTTAGAATTTTCTTCTGACAGCTATGTGCAAAGGGCATAGTTACCCCTTTGCAAATTTGTCCGTTGTGGATAATATTTTTATTATTCCGTTCCTGTTTTCCTTGTATGTCGGTCAATGCTTATTATCTGTACATTGTGCTTGCCACTTCGGCAAGAATGTCCACACCCTTTTCAATCTGTTCGTCTGTGGGAGTGGAATAGTTAAGTCTGAATGACAGACAAGGAGCGTTTTCATCGGTTAAGAATGCGTTGCCGGGAACAACAGCTACCTTGTTCTTTACCGCCTTCTTGCAGAAGTAAGGCATATCGCCGTCGGGAAGCGTACCCCAGATAAACAGACCACCCTCGGGTTCTGTGAACTTTATGGACTTGGGCATCTTCATCTTGAGGTTTGTAAGCATAAGATCCGACTTGTGCTTGTAGATCTCTCTCAGCTTTTCAAGGTGCTGTTCAAAATCGTTTTCGGTAACGAACTTATAGGTGATCATCTGCGGCAGGATAGAGGTGTGAACGGTTGAAACCTGCATACAAACTACAGCCTTAGCGATTACGTTCTTGGGGGCGCAGAGGTATCCCACACGCAGACCGGGGGCAAGCGTCTTTGAGAATGTTCCTGCATAAAGAACGTTACCGTTCTTGTCGAGCGACTTTATGGTAGGCACATTTTCGCCTATATAACGAAGATCGCCGTAGGGATTGTCTTCAAGGATATATACGTTGTACTTCTGAGCGAGCGCAAGTACAGCCTTACGCTTTTCAAGGCTCATTGTCTTGCCTGTAGGGTTCTGGAAGTTGGGTATGAGATAGATGAAAGCCGTTCTGGGATTCTCTATAAGAGCCTTTTCGAGCTTGTCGATATTTATACCGTCATCTTCCATCTCAACGCCTACAAGCTTAGCATTATAGGAACGGAATGCGTTCAGCGAGCCGATGAACGTAGGAGCTTCGCAGATAATCGTGTCACCCTCATTGCATATCTCCTTGGTCACTACCTCAATAGCCTGCTGTGCGCCCGATGTGATAACCACATCTTCATCATTCTCGTTGAACATACCTTTTTTCTTGAGGTCGTCCTTTATCCAGTTACGAAGGGGTGTATAGCCCTCCGTGATAGAATACTGAAGTGCGTCAATGGGCGTGGTTGTAAGTATTTCATTTGTTATACGGGCAATCTCTTCTGTAGGGAAAGCCTCGGGAGCGGGATTGCCCGCTGCAAAGCTGATTACCTCAGGATCTGCCGTAAATTTAAGTATCTCTCTTATTGCTGATGGCTGCAATGTCTGTACTCTGTATGAAAATGCGTTCATATTTATATGTCGGTCTTACCGCCGCATAAACGGTATGACCTTTCCTCCTTGCATTTATTTTGTAATGGGTGAGCGGCATATTGGGTCTGCCGCTGTTACAATAGCTATATTTTATCACATATTCAACAAAAAGCAACAACTATTCTAAAAAAGTTTTTGGCACCTAAAAATATTTTAGATATATGATATAAAAAATGCATATTAGGACAAAAAAAGGGAAGTATCGCAAAATGATACTCCCTTGTAATTATCTTATATAAATTGTTCTTAGAAACCAAAAAGATTTACAACGCGATTTTAATTATCGTGTTCTTCTTCAAATGGATCGTCGTAATCATCTTCATCATCGTAATCATCTCCACCGCGGGAAGCAATTGCGAGAATCAGTGAAATAACAGCAAGTACACCACTTACACCGGCTAAAATCAGAAGCTCGAATTCATCTCCATGTTTCAGGAAAGCAAAAACAGCACTACCGATATAGACAATCATCGGGATAAGGAATGCAAAAAGTGTATCACGGTTATTCATGATGAAGTATAACAGTGCAGTGACAAGCATACAAAGAGCAACAATGACATAATTCATGCCTGGAGCAGAAGTTACGTCAGCTCCTGATGTGCTGAGTCCTGTTACGAAACCTTTATAAATACAGAAACCAAATGCAAGCAGGGAAATGATTCCAAGGATGATGCGTCCAGGTCTGAAACGTGGATATTCGTCTACGTATTCATATTCATCATCATCTTCATCATCAGAGGATTTCTCATCATCATAGTCATCCATTTTTCTGGATTTTACATCTTCTTTTGCTTTCGCAGTTTCGGCTTCCTCTTTCTTTTTCTTCTTGGCAGCTTTACTGTCAGGGTCAGTTGCAAGCATATCTTCGTATCCCTTGCGAACTGCTTTTTCACGCTTATCACGGATTTCTTCCGCTGGAATGTTCCCATATTTCTGCTCTTCGGAATTATCAGTGGCAGTGGCATCAGTGGCAGCTTTCTGTGCGGCGGCTTTGCGGGCTCTGGCTCTCTCCTTAAGAATACGTTCAGCTTCTTCTTCTGAAATCCCTTTGTCAGCAGCAAGGCGGGCAATCGCTTCTTTGCGGGCGCGGGCTTTTGCTTCTCTGCGGGCAGCTCGTTTCTCTTCAGCGGCACGGGCGGCAGCTTCAGCTTTCGCTTTCTCCTCAGCGGCACGGGCAGCAGCTTCAGCTTTCGCTTTTTCTTCAGCAGCGCGGGCGGCAGCTTCAGCTTTTGCCTTCTCTTCGGCGGCACGAGCCTCAGCCTCAGCTTTTGCTTTCTCTTCTGCGGCTTTCTTGGCAGCGATCTTCTTTGCACGTTGTTTATCAAGGTTCCATTGCTTTTTACAGCTATGGCAGATTGCATATTCATTAAAGATTGGATCCCCGTTTTCGCTGGTGCCAATCTGCTTATTCTGCAAATCCAGGTCTTTTCCACATATTGGGCACTTCATATTAATCATGTACTCCTCTCTTTTGTATCAAAATATTTATAACAGATTTATTATAGCATCTTAAAAGAGGAAGAACAACGAAAAAAGTGTGTTTTACATAAAATGTTTTAGAAAAAAATCAAAATTGTGCAAGAATTTAGTTTAAATTCATAAGAAATGGTGGACTTTAAAAATTTAATGTGTTAAAATCAAAAAGTGGCCTGAGAAGGCAAAAGGTATTGTTATGGTTTATGGTATGCCGTAGGCCATCATATAATTAGCCGGTTGAGAAGGAGATTGTTTCGTATGAGTAAGAAGATCAGAACCGAGGCAGTAGATTATCTGTTTCAGGCAATCTTAAGCCTTGAGAATAAAGAAGAGTGTTATACATTTTTTGAAGACATCTGTACGATCAATGAGTTGCTTTCATTGTCACAGAGATTTGAAGTGGCAAGAATGCTCCGTGAACAGAAGACATATCTGGAGATCGCGGAGAAGACAGGAGCATCCACTGCGACAATCAGTCGTGTGAACCGTTCTCTTAATTACGGGAATGACGGATATGATATGGTTTTCAAACGTGTAGGGCTTGCTGAGGAAAAGAATGGAACGGAAGAATAACACTTAAGAATTAAGCTTACAATAAAATACCTTTTATCAATCAAAAGATACAGCTTGCGGAAGATCCTGATAAAGTCTTTCGCAGGCTGTATCTCGTTTTAAACAGAAATGTTTATTTCCCTTTCTTTTTCTCTTCGTTTTTTGAAGACTTGGAAGAGAGGTCATCAATGATCCGTTCAATGATCATTTTCTTGATATATACATCAAAACTCAAGCTGCATATAAATGCAAACTGCTGTAAGATCTCCTTATCTTCGCCATCAGCAAGATGAGTGAAAGTCTCAGCAGATTTCTCATAAGTAGCAGTTACATTCTCTTTGATGGAATCCAGCTGTTCTTTTTCAATCTTGCAGACTTCTTTGTAAATATCCGCTAATTCAAAAGAGTTTCCATCCGGAAAATATTTCTCTGTGAGCGGTGCAAGAACTGTCTCAATATCTTTGATTGAAAGGATATTTTTAAAATAATAAATGAAGACCAGAAGGAGCAGGTGCTCTCTGGAATACTTCTTCTTCACCGGGGGTGGAAGAAGATTGTTCTTCGTATAATTATTGATCATGGTCTTTGTCAGGATCTTATCATCAGGGTAACGTTTGGTCGAAGCCAGCTGCTCATCCATAAAAGTAGTGACTTGATCCATGTAAAGATCAATATTCGGAACATCGCCGGGATGCACATAGCTTAAAGAAGAAAGTTCTTCTAAAATGCTGTTTAACAGATTACTTGTGTCTATATTCATGTTATCACCTCAATACATTTATTATATAGTATTTAAAACTAGATAGCAAGCAAAAGATAAGAAGGCCGGAAAATGTAGTTGACAAACAGGAACGTGTGTTTGATAATGGGAATACATTTACAGATATCTTTATAACTTTAAAGGAGTGGAAAGATGAGCATTTATGATAAATTAAATGAACCGCAGAGAGAGGCTGTTTACCACACGGACGGCCCTCTTCTGATCCTTGCCGGAGCCGGTTCAGGAAAAACAAGAGTTCTGACGCACAGGATCGCATATCTGATCGGAGAACGTGGCGTGGACGCATGGAATATTCTTGCAATCACATTTACGAACAAAGCGGCAGAAGAGATGCGCCAACGTGTGGATAATCTTGTCGGTTTTGGAGCAGAAAGTGTATGGGTGAGCACATTTCATTCTGCATGTGTGCGTATTTTGAGAAGATTTATTGACAGATTAGGGTATGAGAATCATTTTACTATATATGATACGGACGATCAGAAGACATTAATTAAGGAAGTCTGTCGGAAAGTAGATGTGGATACGAAAGTGTTTAAAGAAAGAAGTCTGCTTTCAGCAATTTCATCTGCAAAGAATGAGATGATCCTTCCGGATGAATTTGAACTGAATGCCGGAGGAGACTTCGCAAAGATGAAGATTGCCAAGGTTTACCGTGAGTATGAGGCGCAGATGAGAGCGAATAATGCACTGGATTTTGATGATCTGCTTGTAAAGACAGTACAGCTTTTGCAGACACAGCCGGATGTGCTTGAGAGTTATCAGGAAAGATTCCGCTATATTATGGTAGATGAATATCAGGATACAAATACAGTCCAGTTTCAGCTGGTAAGCCTTCTTGCAGGAAAATATAAGAATCTTTGTGTCGTTGGAGATGATGACCAGTCAATCTACAAGTTCCGTGGAGCGAATATCCGGAATATTCTTGACTTTGAGCATGAATTTCCGGATGCAAAGGTGATCAAACTGGAGCAGAACTACAGATCTACAGGGAATATTCTGAATGCAGCGAACAGTGTGATTGCGAATAACCGCGGAAGAAAGGAAAAATCACTTTGGACGGAGAACGGAGAAGGTGAACTGATCCGTCTGCGTCAGTTTGATACTGCATTTGATGAGGCGGATTTCATAGGCGAAGATATCAAAAGTGCTGTCAGACAGGGAGGTTCCTATAATGACAGTGCAGTTCTTTATCGTACGAATGCACAATCCCGTCTGCTGGAAGAGAAATTTATTGCTATGAATATTCCTTATAAGATTGTCGGCGGTGTAAATTTCTATGCGAGAAGAGAGATTAAGGATCTTCTTGCTTATCTCAAGACAATCGACAATGGACGTGATGATGTTGCGGTTAGAAGAATCATTAATGTCCCAAAGAGAGGAATCGGTCTTACAACAATTAACCGGATTCAGGAGTCTGCAACAGAACGTGGAATTGGTTTTTATGAGGCATTACTGGCACCGGAGCTGATCGCAGGAGTGGGAAGAAGTGCAACAAAACTGGACTCTTTTGCGGCATTGATCGAGAATTTTAAGACGTTGGCAGAAGAGATGAACATCACAGATCTTTTACAGGAAGTGATTGAGAAGACAGGATATATAGAAAGCCTTGAAAATGAAGATAAAGAAGAGGCGAAAACAAGAAAAGAGAATATAGACGAGCTGATCAGTAAAGCGGCAACTTATGAGGAAAGTTGTCAGGATAAAGATGAAAAGGCAACATTGAGCGGATTCCTTGAAGAAGTTGCTTTGGTTGCGGATATTGACAGTCTGGATGAAGACCAGGAATATGTTGTTCTGATGACTTTACATAGTGCAAAGGGACTTGAATTTCCACGTGTTTATCTTGCAGGGATGGAAGATGGGCTTTTCCCGGGATATATGAGTATTAATGCAGGAGACAGAGAAGAACTGGAAGAAGAGCGGAGACTTTGTTATGTTGGAATCACAAGGGCAGAGCAGGAACTGACTTTGACAAGTGCGCGCAGAAGAATGGTGCACGGTGAGACACAGTACAATCCGATGTCAAGATTTGTGAAAGAGATCCCGAGGGAACTGCTTGATACAGGAAACAAGAAGTTTACCCAGGAGACGGAGATGCCAGCACAGCAGAATACATATGCACGTGCCAGGGAAGCGTTCAGGGCACAGGCATTTGGAGGAACATTTGGTGGAATGACACCTGCGAAGAATCAGGGGACAGGTAAGTCACTTACAGGAAATCAGGCACTGGCATCCTTGCAGAAAGGCAGTCAGCTGGCAGCAGGTGGAAATGGTCCACTTGGATATGAGGCCGGAGACCGTGTGCGTCATGTGAAGTTTGGGGAAGGAACTGTAACTGAGATCAAAGAAGGCGGAAGAGATCACGAGGTTACGATTGAATTTGACAGTGTCGGAACACGTAAGATGTTTGCCAAATTTGCCAAGCTTGTAAAGGTATGAGAAAGTTATAAAAAAATGATAAATCAGTAGTAATATGAATCGTCAGGTGTTATAATAAACACAGATTATCTGTCACCGCAAAAGGTGAAGAAAGGACGTGTTAATATGAACAAGAGAATAGAAGACATCATTGCAGAAACAAGATTGAACGAGATTCTTCATAAGAATGAGGCTGAGAAGCAGAAGAATACAGTAATCTGGACACTGGCTATCATCGGAGCAGTAGCAGCAGTAGCTGCAATCGCTTATGCAGTATATCGTTTCGTATCACCGGATTATCTTGATGATTTTGAAGATGATTTTGATGACGATTTTGATGATTACTTCAGCGAGGATGATCAGGTATAATTCTTGAGTGAATTGCAAAAGTGCAGACAGGGTGAGAGAAGAAACCATCCTGTCTGTTTTTCTGTTAAAATAGATTAGAATTGATAGGAGATTAGGATGAAAAAAGGTCAGATCTACGAGGGGATTATTGAACGTGTAGATTTCCCAAACAAGGGGATTGTATTTGTTCCGGAGGAAGAACAGTATGTTACTGTGAAAAATGGGATTCCGGGACAGAAGATCCGTTTTATGATAAATAAATTTAAAAGAGGAAATGCAGAAGGAAGATTTCTTGAAGTGTTGGAGAAATCTCCATTAGAGACAAGAGAGCCGGTCTGTAGTATCTTTCCGGCCTGTGGTGGCTGTATGTATCAGACGATGCCATACGAAGAGCAGGTGAAGATGAAAGAAGGACAGATCCGCAGAATTATGGATCCGGTAGTAAAAGGTGAATATGTTTTTGAAGGTGTGAAGCACAGTCCGAAGGAGTTCCATTATCGTAATAAAATGGAATTTTCTTTTGGAGATGAATTCAAAGACGGTCC
>ENA-OQQW01001328-OQQW01001328.1-human-gut-metagenome-genome-assembly--contig:-NODE-1328-length-14451-cov-4.171298_pt1 | contig 14451 bp, 12 predicted proteins | sample MGYA00243234_ERZ505098 | MGnify/ENA primary metagenome ERZ505098 (study PRJEB26097, sample SAMN02712086) | human gut metagenome | biome: Gut microbiome | host: Homo sapiens | place: Denmark... | reverse complement strand
GAAATTGATACTAAAATACCACTTCGGGCATGTTGACTTTCTCTTTTTTCGCACGGGCCGGGAAAACGTATTTCACCATCTGGGCGTTCGGGGCGCAATCGGTCAGCAGGGCCGTCGAACTGCCCTGTACGCGGTCGGGATAACCCAACTGCAGACCTTTGAATACCGGGTGCAGGATGTGGCAGGCCATGTCGCCGAGGGCTCCGGTGCCGAAGTCCCACCAACCGCGCCAGTTCCACGGGGTATAGATTTTGTTGTACGGACGCATCTGAGCCGGTCCGATGAACAGATCCCAGTTCAGCGTTTCGGGAATTTGATCCACTTCGCTCGGGCGCATCAGCCCCTGCGGCCAGATCGGACGGTCGGTGAAGGTGTCCACGCGGGTCACTTCGCCGATCTCGCCGTTCCAGATCCAGTCGCAGACCTGGCGTACGCCGGCTCCCGACGCGCCCTGATTGCCCATCTGCGTAGCTACTTTGTATTTCTTGGCCAGTTTGGTCAGCAGACGCGATTCGTAGACCGAATGGGTCAGCGGTTTCTGTACGTAAACGTGCTTGCCGAGGGTCATGGCTTCGGCGGCGATGATACAGTGGGTGTGGTCGGCGGTAGCCACCAGCACGGCGTCGATGCTCTTGCCCATGTCGTCGAGCATCTTACGGTAATCCCAGTACCGTTTGGCTTTCGAATAGCGGTCGAAAGTTCCTTTCGCATATTGCCAGTCCACGTCGCACAGGGCCACGATGTTCTCCGTTTCCATGTTCGACAGGTTGGCTGCGCCCATGCCGCCGATACCGACGGCCGCGATGTTCAGTTTGTCGCTCGGGGCGGTTTGTCCGGCCGCTTTACCGAAAACGGAACTCGGAACGATGGTCAGTCCGGCCAGGCCGACTGCGCTCGTGCGCAAAAAGTCTCTCCGGGATATTTTTTCTGCCATAAGATATAAAGGTTTTAGTTTGGTTGGTAAATAGTTTTTTTTCATTACCCAAATATATCATTTTTATTTTAATTATGCAACGATTTTTTAGCAAAAAAGCTCCGCCTGTCTGAAAATTCAGACGGGCGGAGCTTACAATGCCTCGGTCACGGGAAGAGGCTAACCCCGCAAGCCGGGCGATCAGCGGGAATCCCAACCCACCGCATCGGCACCGCCACCAATCGGGACAGGCGGATTACGGTCGCAACCATCGACTCTCCCCGGCTGCACGTGCAGCGGTTCGACGGGGCGGATGCAGGATCGAGTTTCTGCGGATCAGTGCGTAAATACGCGGCCTTTCTGCTTGATCTGCTTCTCGTATTTGATACGGGAATCGGTCGGATACTCCAGCTTTTCAAGCTCGGCCACAGCGTTCTTGATGTCGTCGATAAGCATGTCGATCATATCGCGCGACGTACCCTGGCGAACGACCACACGCATTACGACCAGATTTTCCAGGTTCTCAGGCATCGTATAGGCCGGAACCATCCACCCGCTCTGCTGCAGCAGAGCCTGCAGGTCGTAGAGCGTCCACTTGGCCTTCTTGTCGTAATCGGGATTCATATACCAGATGAACAACGGATTGACCAGCTTGTCGGCATAGTTGCGGAAGCACTTCATCTTGCCGATCTGATCGTGGCAATAGGTGGCGATGTCCATCGAATTCTGCTGAATCTCCTTGTAGCCCTCGAATCCCAGGCGAAGGAAATTGTAGTACTGTCCCAGCACCTGGGCCGCCGGACGCGAGAAGTTCAGACCGACCTGCGTGATATTCGCGCCCAGATAATTGACGCTGAACGACATCTCATCGGGCAGGTACTTCTTGTCCTTCCAGACTACCCAACCCAGGCCCGGATACACCAGACCGTACTTGTGACCCGACGTAGAGATCGAGAGCACCCACTTCAGGCGGAAGTCCCATTTCACCTCGGGATTCAGGAACGGCAGGATGAAACCGCCGGAAGCGGCGTCCACGTGGATCGGAATTTCGAAGCCGGTCTTCTTATTGTAAGCATCGAGCGCCTTGTCGAGCGCCTCGACATCGTCGTTCAGACCCGTCCAGGTAACACCCTGAATCGGGACGATACAGATCGTGTTCTCGTCGCACATGGCGAGCGCCTGCTCAGGGTCCAGCGTCGGGTTCTTCAACGTCAGAGGCACGGTGCGCAGTTCGATTTGCCAAAGCTGGCAGAACTTCTCCCATACCACCTGGAAACCGGCGCTCATCACCAGATTCGGTTTGTCGAACGGCTTGCCCGCAGCCTGGCGACGCTTGCGCCAGCGCAGCCACGCAGCCACACCGCCCAGCATACAGGCCTCCGAAGAGCCGATACCGAGGGCGCCTGCCTTCCACTGCGCCTTCTCCGGAGTATTCCAAAGATTAGCGATCATGTTGATACAGCGTCCATTCATAACGGCAATGCGGGGATACTCCGTTTCGTCGATATAGTTTACACTGATTGCTTCATTCATAAGTCGGGTAGCGTATTCGTCCATGTAGGTAGTCACGAACGTCGCCAGATTCAACCGGGGCTGAGTCTGGGGATAAGTTTCATCTTTGACGATCTGATATGCAATTTCCGGGCGCATCATTCCCTGGGGGATCACATCGGCGGGAGCAGGCTCGAGCACTTCTTTCGATCCGAAAACTGTCGTCAGCAGTTCATCATTGTTTCGTTTCTGGTTCATACGCTATAATTATTTTGGTTCGTAACAGAAGAATGACACAAACTATGCCAGGAGGCAATCCCGCCTCCAAACATTTTCAGAAGAACATCCGACACATTCGCAGATAAAACCCCGAAATAACGAAATTCAACGACCCGGAATCCTGCGATTATACATACTTTCGGAAAGGTCGGACGTACTCGGCAAAGCCGCCGGACGCACCGGTCGGACTCTGTTCCCGTTTTTATCGCCCCCGCAGAAGACAGGGAGCCTCCGGCATAAAAAAAACGAACTCATTTGTTTTATTCTGTTCTCATTTTCACTACCTTTGTAATAATTTTTATCCACCCTTTATAAAATAGGTAAAAACTTTTGCGGCATGGCAGCATATTTTAACATTTTTTTGATCGTCATGGCCCTGCTGGCCTTGGCGGTTTACATCGCACTCCACTATTTCGAGGCCGGATACGGCTATCTCTTCAACCGTAAATACGGCTTTCCGATCCCGAACCGGATCGGCTGGGTGCTGATGGAATGTCCGGTATTCATCGCCATGACCGTTCTCTGGCTCCTCTCCGACCGCACGTGGGAGGCGGCGCCGCTGGCCCTGCTGATCCTGTTCCAGGGACACTACCTGCAACGGGCGTTCATCTTTCCGCTACTGATCCGGGGCAATTCGAAAATGCCGGCCGGCATCGTGGGAATGGGCATGCTCTTCAATACGCTCAACGCCCTGATGCAAGGCGGCTGGATCTTCTATATCTCCCCTGCCGACTATTACGACGGCTGGTTTTCCAAACCCTATTTTTACATCGGAGCCGCACTCTTCGTCGCAGGCATGGTCATCAACCTCCACTCCGACTACATCATCCGCCATCTGCGCAAGCCGGGCGATACACGCCATTACATTCCCCGGGGCGGTATGTTCCGCTACGTTTCGTCGGCCAACTATTTCGGAGAGCTGACCGAATGGGTGGGCTTCGCCATCGCTTCGTGGTCATGGGCCGGGGCAGTATTCGCCTGGTGGACCTTCGCCAACCTCGCCCCCCGCGCAGCTTCGCTTTACAAACGATACGAAAAAGAGTTCGGGCAGGAATTCACCTCCCTGCACCGAAAGAGGATCATACCTTTCATCTATTAAGTTTTCAATTATGAGTAATTTGCAGGATTCCGTACTCTTCACGCCCTATCGTCTGGGGCAGGTTACGCTCCGCAACCGCACCATCCGTTCGGCAGCCTTCGAATCGATGGGCAAAGACTTCAGCCCCACGCAGCAGCTCAAGGACTACCACGTGAGCGTCGCCCGGGGCGGTATCGGCATGACCACGCTGGCCTACGCTGCCGTCTGCCGCAGCGGGCTCTCGTTCAAGAGCCAGCTCTGGCTGCGCCCGGAGATCGTCCCGGCGCTGCGCGACATCACCGACGCCATCCACAAGGAAGGCGCCGCCGCTTCGATCCAGATCGGTCACTGCGGCAACATGACCCACTACTCGACCGCCGGACAGATTCCCATCGGGGCTTCGAGCGGATTCAACCTCTACGCCTACACCCCCGTCCGCAAAATGCGCCGGGATGAAATAATGCAGGTTTCCAAAGACTTCGGCAAGGCCGTGCGAACAGCTCATGCCGCCGGTTTCGACTGCGTCGAGGTGCACGCCGGGCACGGCTACCTCATCTCGCAGTTCCTCTCGCCCTACACCAACCACCGCCGCGACGAATACGGCGGCTCGCTCGACAACCGGATGCGCTTCATGCGCATGTGCCTCGAGGAGGTGATGAACGCAGCCGATGCGACGGGCACCTCGGTACTCGTCAAGCACAACATGTACGACGGATTCAAGGGCGGCATCGAGATCCCGGAAAGCATCGAGATCGCCCGCGAGATCGAGCGCTGGAAGGTCAATGGCATCGTTCTCTCGGGCGGTTTCGTAAGCAAGGCGCCGATGGCCGTGATGCGGGGTCTGATTCCGATCTACACCATGAGCTATTACTCGCCCCTCTGGTTGCGGGCCTTCATCCGCTACTGCGGCCCCTTCATGATCCGGCAGTTCCCCTTCTCGGAGTGCTACTTCCTGGAGGATGCCAAAAAATTCCGCGAAGCGCTGCAACTGCCGCTAATTTACGTGGGAGGTCTGGTGAGCCGCGAAGGAATCGAGCGAGCTCTGGACAGCGGGTTCGAACTGGTGCAGATGGCTCGGGCGCTCGTGAACGACCCGGCTTTCGTGAACAAGCTGCGCGAAGGCGACGCGGCGACCCGCAGCGAGTGCGACCACCGCAACTACTGCATCGCCCGCATGTATTCGGTCGATATGAAATGCTGCAAACATTGCGGCGACCTGCCCCGAAAAATCCGGGAGGAACTGGCAAAACTACCGTAATGACACGCAAGGGAACGATCGAAAAAGGGAGCCGGACCGCTCTGGTGACGGGTGCCGGCAGCGGCATCGGGCGCTGCATGGCCAGGCGGCTGGCCGAACTCGGATACCGGCTGATCCTCGCAGGACTCGATCCGGCGAAACTGGAAGCCGCAGCCGAAGAACTCCACGAACAATACGGATTGGCGGTAGAGGTCATCCCGATCGACCTGGCACGACCCGAAGCCGCACACGAACTTTTCGAGCGGGTACAGGCTCTCGGCCGTGAAGTCGATGTCCTGGTCAATAACGCCGGAGCTTTCTCGTTCCGCGACATTCTGCAAACACCCGTCGAACGGATCGAAAAAATCCTCTGCCTCCATGCCCTGACCACGACCCTGACCTGTCGGCTGTTCGGCGCCGAAATGTCCCGCCGGGGCTGTGGAGGACATATCCTCAACATGGCCTCCTACTCGCTCTGGATGCCCTGGCCGGGACTAGCCCTGTACAGCGCGAGCAAATCCTACCTGCGGAGCTTTTCGGTGGCTTTCGCCAAGGAGGTGCGCGAACAGAACATCCGTGTCACGGCCGTCTGCCCGGCAGGTGTGGCCACCGACCTCTACGGACTGCCGCCCCGCTGGCAGCGCATCGGACTGCGGCTAGGTGTGCTCATCACGCCGGACAGTTGTGCCCGGCGAGCCTTGAAAGCCCTCTGGCGAGGACGCCGTTGCTGCGTGCCCGGCTGGTGGAACCGGCTTTTCATACCCTTCTGCCGTCTGATGCCGATGTGCGTACTCCGGGTTGCCCGCAAGTACACGATGAAGCTTCAACGCTAAAACACAGAACCCGATAAAAAAGAAGATAGACGGCCATGAAAAAATGGATCAAGATTCTGCTCGTCACCCTCGGCATCCTCGCAGTACTCGTCGTCACGACGATTCTGCGGTTGCCTCCCATCGCAAAAAACTACCTTGAAAAACACAGCAAGGAACTCGTCGGCCGGCAAATAACCATCGAGAAACTGCGGTTCAACGTACTCAACGGCAAACTCCGAATCGACCAGATCGCCATGCTCGAACCGGACGACTCGACGACATTCGCATCGCTGGGAAATTTCTATACTCGAATACACCTGCTGCCCCTGCTGCGCAACCGCGTACACATCGACGCCGTGCTGATCGACAGACCTTATCTGAAGGTCTATCAGGACGGTACCAGCTTCAATTTCGACGACCTGCTGACCCGGTTCCTGCCCCCTGCGGACACGGTCGAAAAGGCCCCGTCGAAACCCTGGACAGTCGATATCGACGACATCAAGATACACAACGGCGAGCTGACTTACAAGGACATGCAGCGTAACGTCACGTGGGGCTTCAACGAGCTCGACATCGACGTACCGGGACTGCACCTATCCGGACACGAACGGACGGACATGGGCATCGTGTTCAACTTCTCGCGGGGCGGTTCGCTCCGCACCTCGCTGGAATATGACCAGGCGACGGCCGACTACGACCTCAGCCTGCTGCTTTCGAACCTCTCGCTGGCAGGCACAGCGGCCTATTTCAATCAGGTGATCGACATCGGCTCGGTAGAGGGCCTCGTCACACTCGACCTGCATGTGAAAGGCAACGCCAACCACCTGCTCGACCTGCGCACGTACGGCATAGCGGCCGCATCGGGGCTGAAACTGCGCGACAGCCGCAACAACCGGATCATCGACGTCGATACGCTCAATTTCGACCTGCGGGACGGCAATCTGGGCACGATGCAGTACGATATTCGCCGAATCTATGCCGCCGGCATCCGCACCCAGTTCGAAATCTACCGGGGCGGCGGCAACAACCTGCTCGCTCTGATCAAAGCTCCCGAAGAGCGTCCGACGGAAACGGAAGCGACCATCGACGGTGAAACGACCGTAACCATCGAACGCGAAGAACCGGCCACGACGCAGCTCAATTTCACCGTCGGCGAACTGCTTCTGGACAAGGGAGAGATCGCCTTCACGGACAACACGTTCGAAAAACCGTTCCGATACCTCATTTCGGACATCCGGCTGTCGAGCCGCGACATCGATTTCAGCAAACAGAACGAACTGACGCTCGACGCCAAATTGCAACGCACGGGATCGGGCCATATCCGTTGGAAAGGCTCGCTTCAGAACCTCGACAACCACAACCTCATGGTCGCTCTGTCGAACATCAACCTCAAGGATTTCACCCCCTACTGCGAACATTTCACGGCCTACCCCCTTACGGGCGGCAACCTCACGTTCCGCAGCCAGAACATCATCGCCAACCGTTTTCTCAACGGCACGAACCACCTCGACATATTCCAATGCGAGGTCGACAAGAAACGCAAGGACCTGGAGCCTGAATTCAAGATTCCGCTCAAGCTGGGACTTTACATTCTCAAAGACCGCAAAGGACACGTCAAGATCGACCTGCCGGTGAAAGGCAACCTCGACTCCCCGGAATTCTCCTACCGCAAGATCGTGATGAAGGCGCTGGGCAACGTCCTGCTGAAAGTCGTGACGGCACCCTTCTCGTTTCTGACGGGCGGAGGCGACAACCTCGACCATATCGCGGTCGATCCGCTGCAATTCTCCCTCAACACGGATCAATACGCCACGCTGGATAAGGTGGCCGACATACTGCGCGACAAGCCCGATATGCAGATCGGCCTCACGCAGCGGATCAACCGCAGCAAGGCCATCGGGCGACTGGCAGAACTGAATCTCAAAATGGCCTGCTACAACTCGACCCTTCCGGCAGGCGAGCGACTGTCGATGATCGACTTCGAACGGATCCAGGCGACCAAACTCAAATCGGACGAGGTGATGCGCTTCGCAGACTCACTGCTCGCCCTGCGCGGCATCGACGGCAGCAAACTCTCCGGCAGCCGGAAAGCCCTCACGCTTTACGGAGACCAGGCCGTCGGACAGCTCGAAAAAATTCTCGTCCGCCGCGACAGCGCGATCGTCGAATACCTGACCCGATCGCAGGGAATACCCGTCACCGCGATCTCGGTACGGACGATTCCGGCACAGGAACTCGGCGATTACTCGGGAAAAGATATTTATGCCATCCAGCTCGGTATGGAGGAAGAGAGCATCGACGTAACGGACGGCAATACGGCAGGCGATACGGAAACAACGGATACATCGGCTTCCGCGACGGCGGAAGTCCTCGCGACTGTACCGGAACAGGCGGCGGTACAACTCACGCAAACCGGAACTGCGAAGGAAACGGCGACTCCCGAACCTTCCGCTCCGACGGCAACAGCGACGCAGTCCACCCAGGCCGAGACTACGATCACCGAATCCGAGGCCGGAATTACAACGATAAAAACCCCGACAGCACATCCGGAAGAGCTGCAAACGAACGAATAACCGAAAATAGACCGAACAAACAAACGACGTAACGGGCACGTCGGACGGACAAACCACGACAGCGGGACAACGGTGCGTAAGAACAAGGCCGCCACCGAAAAGCTCCTGCAACCGGGAAAAATCCGTCGGAAATTTCAACGAAGAACACCACTGAAACCCGAAGCCGGGTCCTGCCCGGTGCATTCGGCCGGATAATTGCCGACAGGCCATAACGACACTACGAAACAGACCGACATGCTGCAAGGAATCGAAAATATCGTATTCGATCTCGGGGGCGTGATGATCGACCTCGACAGAGCACGCTGCGTGGAGGAATTCCACAAGATCGGATTCACCGAAATCGACGATTTGATCGACTCGTACCATCCGAAAGGATTTCTCGGACGGTTGGAACGGGGCGACGTGACGAACGACGACTTCTACGACTACGTGCGTCGGAGCGCAGGACGCGACATCGCGGACGATGAAATCCGCCGGGCCTTCACCTCCTTTCTGGCCGGCATCCCCCGTTACAAGTTGCAAATGGTGCGCACGCAGCGGGAACGGGGATTCCGGACCTATGCCCTCTCCAACATCAACGACGTGGTTTTTCCTTTCGTACGGGACGTTCTCTTCACCCAGGAAGGTTTGCAACTGGACGACTATTTCGAGAAAGCCTATCTTTCATACGAAATGCACGCATTGAAACCCTCCCCGGAAATTTACCGCAAAATGATCGAAGAGAGCGGTATGCGACCCGAAGCTACGCTCTTCATCGACGACAACGCGGAAAATCTTCACACGGCGCAGGAACTGGGATTCCACGTATATATGCCCCGGCCCCGCGAAGATTTCAGGTTTCTGTTCGACGACGGCCCGAACAGATGATGCCAGAAACGGAAAACCGTCATCCGAAACGAACGGCACATCGCAGCGATACGGGAGGACATCCGAAATAATTCGAAACCGACTGCAAGCGGCTCGCTCGCAATAACAAAACGTCCCGGGACAACGGACGGTACGTCGTGGCAAACGCGACCGGATATTCGAAATCCGGCCTGAAAAGGTCCCGAAACGGAAGTCGGGAAAAAGGAATCTCTCTTCGAAAAGATAATTTTAGCCGGAAAAGTTTGTTATAAACAAAAAAGACCTTATATTTGCACTCCGAAATCGCACTGATTTCCGCAATCGGCGGGACACACCTCGCAAGAGGTCCCCGGATTGGGAACGGGGTGTAGCGCAGTCCGGTTAGCGCACCTGCTTTGGGAGCAGGGGGTCGTGGGTTCGAATCCCGCTACCCCGACCATCAGAAAAGGCACTGTAAAACAAGCTTTCAGCGAGTTGACAGTGCCTTTATTTTTATTCAGCCAACAAATGACCGTCATGAATAAGTCATACCACAAAGAGATACTGCACATCGCTCTCCCGTCCATCCTTTCCAATATCACCGTTCCCCTGCTCGGGCTGATAGACCTGACCATTGCGGGACATCTCGGTGCCGCTTCGTATATCGGTGCCATAGCCATCGGCGGTACGATATTCAATATGATCTATTGGATTTTTGCATTCCTGCGGATGGGAACCAGCGGGATGACTTCACAAGCCTACGGTGCCGACAATAAACAAGAAATCCAACTGTTGCTTTATCGTTCCTTGGCTACTTCCACGGGCATAGCCATCCTCATACTCCTCCTGCAAGGCCCGTTACTTCATCTGGCCCTGTCCGTCATGTCGCCCACGAAAGCTGTGGCGGATTTTGCTTCGGTATATTTTAGAATCTGCGTATGGGGCGCCCCGGCCGTGCTTGGGCTTTACAGTCTGACCGGATGGTTCATCGGATTGCAAAATGCAAAATACCCGCTCTACGTGGCCATCGTCCAAAACCTCGTCAACATAGCGGCCAGCCTGTTTTTCGTCTTCGTATGGCACATGGACGTGGCCGGAGTGGCTTTGGGAACGGTCATCGCCCAATATTGCGGACTGACGCTTTCCCTATATTATTGCCACCGTATGCACCGTAGGCTCGGCCTTCCTTATACATTCGTCCCCTCTTCCGTATTCCGGAAAAACGCCATTAGCCGTTTCTTCAGTGTCAACCGCGACATTTTCCTGCGCACCCTTTGCCTCGTGTGCGTCACTCTCTATTTCACCTCCGCCGGTTCCCGTCAAGGGGAATATATCTTAGCGGCCAATGCCTTGCTGATGCAATACTTCACCCTCTATTCCTATTTCATGGACGGTTTCGCCTTTGCCGGAGAAGCCCTCTCGGGCAAATGTGCCGGTGCGGGAGATTATCAGGCCCTGAAAAAAGTCATCCGTAACCTGTTTCTTTGGGGAAGCGGCGTGGCACTGACCTTCACCTTATTCTATATGGCCGGCGGAAAGGCTCTCATGAACCTGCTCACCGACGAAGGCTCTGTCATCGCCACTGCTTCCGACTACCTGCCTTGGGCTGTCTTCATTCCCCTTGCAGGTCTCTCGGCATTCATTTGGGACGGTGTTTTCATCGGACTCACGGCCACACGCTATATGCTCCTGTCCATGTTGGGCGCCACCCTGACTTTTTTCAGCGTCTATCTCAGCCTCTTCCCTATATGGCAAAACCACGCACTCTGGCTGGCTTTTCTCCTCTATTTATTCGTGCGAGGCCTCATGCAACACTTGCTATATAGAAATAAAATCTTAACTTTGCATCCTACAAACTAAATACACGCAAACGCAATGAACTACGTAGGCATACTTATCGGCTTAGCCACCTTCCTGATTATCGGCCTGTTCCATCCTTTAGTCATCAAGGGCGAATACTATTTCGGAACCCGATGCTGGTGGGCTTTCCTCGTGACGGGAATCCTGTGTGCCGGTTTGTCCCTTTATGTGGAAAACGTGTACTTGAGTATTATTTTCGGTGTCATATCGTTCTCTTCCTTTTGGGGGATACTCGAAGTGTTCGACCAACGCAAACGGGTACTGAAAGGCTGGTTCCCGAAAAATCCCAAACGGTTGAAAGACTACGAATAAGCCGCCTGTCGTTTTTTCATCATTCACATTCTCTCCCCTTCCCTCACGTCAAAGATTTTTCCTGCTGAGAAAAAAGCCTCTCCATTTTTCTATATTCCTCTTTTTCAAGCTCTTGAATACAGCATAAAAATGTGCGCCAAATGAAAAATCATTCGCCTGAGATTGATTTTTCATTCTCCTGCAAACGATTTTCCGTTTGCCGCAAGATGATAAATCGCTTTCATACAAGCCTTTTTTGTCAAACTTACCGACATATCCGAAAGAATAGTCACACGTTACATCCTTTCATGCTGTCGTGTGCATCATAATGTTCCCACTGTTTGGAGGAAGACAAGGCGAGGGGCTGTCTACAAGGTAAAGGGCATTGGCCGTCTTACGTTTTCTCCTCCCCCGTAAACGACAGTCTCATTCGGCCTTTAACTTGTAGGAAATGAAGTTCATGCAGACCGCTTTCGATACGCGACCGCATTTTGTAACGGAAATTTGGGAAAGTATTTCATTTTTTATCGTATCTTTGTTTAACACAACGTACATGAGTTGTTTATTATGAATGGTTTAGATACCCAAAAGCATTTATGAACATGGATAGAAGAACATTATATAACCAATTTTTGCAGCAGTTCCCTATTGAGAACTTAGAGGCGATGACATTGGAAGAATATACTAACTTGGACAAAGATAACTCTTTCTGTTACTGGCTTGAATCTAAAACTTATGATTTGGGTTCTATATGGGGCGGTTCTGCATATAAGTTTGGAATCTTTAAGTTTGACAAAACGCCAAAGCAAGATAATTCCAAATATGCCCATGATGAAAAATATTCTTGGAGTAGCCGTTTAGGAAGCACGTCGAAAGAGGCATTCAATAACGTCAGAAATGCAATTGTAAGGATTGCCAATCATGCACGCAATGCGGAGTGGGACGAAATAGAGAAGATAAATGAATTGTGGCCAGTAACTACATGGAAGATTGCCTTCCTATACTCCAATGAACAATTGCTACCTATTTACGACAAAGACAATTGGTTGGTTCCTATTGCCGCTCATTTCGGCCTATCCGACGCAAAGAAACATTCAAGAGCAGAGTTGTATAATTATCTGTCAGAGAAAAAAGGAGACAAAGACCTATACATGTTCTACGATGAACTGCTTGCCATCATGGATGTAAAACAATCCAACAAAGAAACTAAAGTTTGGCTCTTCGCTCCAGGAGAAAATGCTTCTATGTGGGATGAATGCAAAGAATCTCAGACAATGCGTTTAGGATGGAATCCTATTGGTGACATATCCGAATTCAAAAATAGAGAAGAACTGACCAAAGCATTGCAAGTGGCATATAATAAGGCAGATGCTACGTTCAAAAATGACAGTCTCGCCTTATGGCAATTCGTACATGAGCTACATGAGGGGGATATTGTGTATGCCAAGAAAGGCATTAACAAAATTATAGGCCGGGGTATCGTTAAAGGTGATTACTGCTATGACGAAAGCTATTTGACTTATCGCCATATCAGAAAAGTAAAATGGACCCATTATGGAGAATGGGAGTATTCTCAGCATAAGCTTGTACAGAAGACCTTAACTGATATCAGCAAGTATCCTGAATTTGTAAAGAACCTAAATGATATGGTTGTAGGAGGGAAAGATATAGAGGTGCCAGCGCAAGCTGCAACATCAAAACAATATTGGTGGTTGGTTGCGTCTCCTGATGTATGGAAGTTCTCTGACATTAACGTTGGTGATATAATCGAATACACGCTGTTAAATGAGAATGGTAATAAACGAAGAGTGTATCAAAACTTCTTGGATGCCAAAGTTGGAGACATGGTTATTGGTTATGCTTCAACGCCAACATTACAGGTCGTCGCATTGGGTGAAATAGCCAAAGATACTGATGACAAACACTTGTACTTCAGAAAAACCGAGCAACTTCTCACCCCGATTGATTACTCAATTATCAAAGGCTATGAAGAGTTGCAAGGCATGGAATGCATGGTTGGAGGCGGACGCGGAACTCTCTTCAAGGTTACAGAAGATGAATACCAAGTCTTAATGGAAATTATCCGTAAAGAGAACCCTCTCTCTGCAACAAAATCTCTCGCTACATATACAGATTTTGAATTCTTAAGCGAAGTGTTTATGTCATCTTCCGAATTGCAGAGATTAAAAGCCTTGCTTAGAAACAAGAAGAATATCATACTTCAAGGAGCACCTGGTGTAGGTAAAACGTTCACCGCTGAAAGATTGGCATATACGCTAATGGGGACAATAGATAAGCAAAGAGTTGAGATGGTACAGTTCCATCAGAACTACTCATATGAAGACTTTATTCTTGGTTATAAGCCAAATCCGGATGGCGGATTTGAACTAAAGCATGGGATTTTCTATAAATTCTGCAAGAAAGCATTGAATACTCCAGACAAAGACTTCTTCTTTATCATAGACGAAATCAACCGGGGAAACCTTAGTAAGATATTCGGCGAGCTGCTTATGCTTATTGAAAACAGCTATCGAGGAAAAGAAATAAAGTTGGCATACACGGATGAACTGTTTACCGTACCAAAGAATCTTTATATCATTGGAATGATGAATACAGCGGATCGTTCTTTGGCTATGATTGACTATGCACTTCGTAGAAGATTCAGTTTTTTTGAGATGGTACCTGGCTTTACGACAAAGGGCTTTAAGAACTATATGGCATCATTGTCAAATGAGAAATTTAATAGAATCATAGGCGGAATACAGGCACTCAACGAGGCTATTTGCCAAGATGATTCATTAGGCAATGGCTTTTGCATCGGACATAGCTATTTCTGCAATCAGGAAGAATTCAGTTTGGAATGGTTGGAGAATGTAATTGAATACGATATAGAGCCGATGCTTAAAGAGTATTGGTTCGATGACATACAAAAGTATGAATCACACATTAATGCGTTAAGGAACTTATTGAAATGATAATAGACAAGAACATCCCCATAAAGAATATTTTTTATATGCTCACTTATGCTTTCAAGGAATTGAAGCATAACAATTATGAGTATATATCCGGGGAAAAATTCGATAGATAGGAAG
>ENA-OQQW01001305-OQQW01001305.1-human-gut-metagenome-genome-assembly--contig:-NODE-1305-length-14675-cov-9.243228_pt1 | contig 14675 bp, 10 predicted proteins | sample MGYA00243234_ERZ505098 | MGnify/ENA primary metagenome ERZ505098 (study PRJEB26097, sample SAMN02712086) | human gut metagenome | biome: Gut microbiome | host: Homo sapiens | place: Denmark... | reverse complement strand
ATGCAATTTACCCGCAGCTTTTGCTGATGGCAGTATCCCTGACGGGATGTTATACCTATCTGCGCAGAGACAAGACGGAAAAACTGTTCTATGAACTGATCCTGCTGGCATTTGTCAATTATTTTTCGGTACTTCTGTTGTCTAACTGGGGACCGATGCTGCTAGTCACCTATCTCATTATGGGAGCAGTGGCCGGACTGGTATGTCTGGGAGACTACTGGCAGAAGGAAAACACCGCAGGAAAGAAGGCAATTCAGATCCTGTGCCTGATCCTTGTGCTTGGGAATGCATTTTCCTATACCTGGCTGATTCTGGGATCCCAGGAATATCATGCCTATGTGATTCAAAATGTGCGTGGCATCAACAGAGAGGGATTACGCGCCGGAATCCTCACGGATTATATGACTGCATACCGTTACAACAATAATCTGGCTGTATGGCCGGAGGCCGTGCCGGACGGCAGTACCGTGCTTTATGTGGGACCGTCCCAGTTCTATTGTATGCTCGGAGAACATAAGCAGGCATCCCCCGATACGATCTGCTCTATGATCTATGATGAGCGTCTGTTGGACTACTGGAAGATCAATCCGGACATTCTCCGGCGTGCAGCAAATCGACCCGGCACTCCCAAGCGTCAGCACAACGCACAGCGCGGGGTACTTTGCCCGCAAGGCAGACAGTATCGCGTCCGGCGCGGTTTCGCCTGTCATTTGATGCCCTTCGACCTCGTTGATGAAAATCCAGCGAATTTGGTTGTAATCCAGCGACCGCAGCGAATCGTCAAACGGCGACGGATTCAAGACGACATGCAAGCCGCGCTTTGCCCCCGCTTCCACCATCTCCGGCAGACAGGACACCTCGTTCTGCAGCACCAGATAATCGCCAGGGGCAAACGCGGCAATCGTCTCTTCCACCTGCGCCTTCGTGATGGCGTGGTTGGACTGCCCGAAGAGCAGGATGCAGTTTTCGCCCTTGGGGCTGACCTGAATCATCGTGCTGCCCTGCGTGCAGTCGCGGTGCAGCAGGTAGTCATCATGCACGCCGTTTTCTTTCAGCAGATTTGTCAGCAGCTCGCTGCCGTTGCCGACGACGCCCGCATGATACACCTCCGCGCCCGCCCGTGCCAGCGCCAGCGACTGATTCAGCCCCTTCCCGCCGGGATGCACCGCCTCGGACAGCGCTGCCATTGTCTCGCCCGCCTGCAGAAAGTGCGGCACTTGGTAAACGTTATCCAGATTCAGCGACCCGAAATTGAGAATCTTCATCGTTATCTCTCCCACACGACAACTTTGCTCGCGTCAATCGTCTTGCCCGCGCATTTTGCCGTCGCGACGCCCTTGTCGATGCTTACGTTGATGAGCTGCAAGCCCTCGTTCAGGTCGATATCCGTGCTTTCGCCGTCATCCTCGTACAGCGTGATGGCACAGCCGACCTCCAGCCAGCCGACCAGCGACAGCTTCGTCGTGTCCAGCGCATCGACGTATTCCGCGCTGCGGCACAGCGGAATCACATGCCCGCGGCGGATGAACAGCGGCACTTCGTTCATTGGCACATCCAGCCAGTGATGCCCCTTCTGCATCGTTTGCACGGTGTAATCGTCGCCGGAGCGGAAGCGCACCAGCAGCATGTCCTCCGGCAGATAAACATGGCGGCCGCGCGCGTTCTGCTCAACCACCGGGGCAATCATGCACTCGTCGCCCAGCATCAGCTGATCTTCCACGCGGATGGCGGTCTTGTCCTGCGGATAATCGAACGCCAGCGGGCGGAACATCATCTCGTCCCGGCAGGCGCACTTGACCAGCAGGCTGTACAGGTAGGGGAGCAGCGCATAGCGGACGGACACGACATTGCGCATATCCTCCCAGTTGCGGAAACGGAAAATCTCCTGATCGCGTGTGTGCTGCGCAGTGTGGTTGCGCATCAGCGGGGTGAAGACGCCCAGCGCCAGCCAGCGCAGGAGCAGATCCTCCGTCGTGTTGCAGGAGAAGCCGCCCAAGTCCGCGCCCGTGTACAGGAAGCCGCACATGTTCAGCGACGGCATCATTTTCAGGTTCAGCAGCAGATGCGACCACCAGCTGCTGTTGTCACCCTGCCACACGCCGCCGTCGCGGTGCGCACCGATGAAGGAGGAGCGGCTGAACAGCAGATAGCGCCGGTCGGGATTGTAGCTGCGGAAGCCTTCGGCGGCGGATTTTGTCATCATTGCACCGTAGAGGTTGTGGACTTTGTCGTGGCGTACGGGCTGACCATCCACCGTGTGGTAGAAGCGGCGGTAATCCTCGGCGTTGTTGGCAATGTTGACGAACGCGGCTTTCAATTTGAACGCGCCGTCAATGCCCAGATTCTCGTGCCGCATCTTTTCCGCCGTCTCGAACGCGTTTTCGAGACTGTCCGTGCTGTAAAACAGCGCCGGTTCGTTCATGTCGTTCCAGAAGCCCTCGATGCCCGTATCCATCAGCTTATGGTACTTCGCGCCGAACCATTGCCGCACGTCCTCGCGCAGGAAATCCGGGAAGCACGCGCGCCCCGGCCAAACCGCGCCCACGAACAGGCTGCCATCCGCCTTCTTGACGAAGTAATCCTTCTGCACACCCTCGTCGTAAATCGGGTCGCCAGTGAGCTGCTTGATGCCCGCGTCAATAATCGGTACAAGGTGGATGTGCTCGTCCTTCATGCGCGCATTGGTGGCTTTCAAATCCGGGAAATGCACCGGATTCCAGGTGAAGTCCTTGAAATCCTCCATGTAGTCAATGTCCATGCACACGTTGTCCAGCGGGATGTGCCGCTTGCGGTGTTCGGATACGATGAAGTTCAAATCGTCTTCGCTTGCGTACCCCCAGCGGCTCTGGATGTAGCCCATCGCCCACTTCGGCGGAATGTAGCTGCGTCCGATGAGGTGGCGGAACTCGCGCACCAGCCCTGTCAGCGTGGTGCTTTCAATCAGATACACCGACAAATTGCCGTTTTCGGATGTAATGACCGCCTTGCCGCCGTCAGAATACCCCAAATCAAACGTGACTGCACCGGGATCGTCGAAATACGCGCCGAAAACCCCTTGCTCGCCGCTGAACAGCAGCAGATTATGGCTGGAATAAATGCCGCCCTTGTTCTCCGTGTGGCTGAAATCGTCCATGTTCCACGCGCGATAAAGATGCCCGCGCTTGTTGATGCCGCGGACATTCTCGCCCAGCCCGAAGATGAGGTCATCGTCGCCCAGTATGGTAGTGAAAGAGACGCTGCCGTCCGCTTTGGTGACGGTGAAGTGGGGAATTTCGCCGCCCGACGGCGCAATTTCGCGGATGACCGCCATGGTGGGGAGGGGAGTGCCGAAAATATAGCGTGAGATCATCGACATGACCTGCCTTTCCTGATGATAAGGAGATAATATAGAATTCGCGGGGGAAGGGGGAAAATCCTGCAAAGCGGAGAGGGAAATAATGTGGAATTCGGAATGCGGAATGCGGAAAAAAGCCGCATGCGGAAGAAGTATGAAAGCGCGACCAACTCAATCGCGCGAAAGGGGTCAAGGAAAAAATTTCCCCTTGCAGGGTCAAGGGGGGACTTCGTCCCTTCTCGTCTGTCCCTTGTGGGGTTTGGGGCAACGCCTCAACTGTTCCGCGGGCGACCAGCACCTCAAAGGCACTCAACAAAGGTGCAGGCAGCGAAGCGTCCCTGCCAGTAACTTTGCGCGTCCGCAGACGCGCCCCCAAGCTGTTCTTCTCCCCAAGATTCCGTGAAGAACCAAAAAAACTGCCTTCCCGAAAGCAATTTTTCGGGAAGGCAGGAGATTCACTCGTTGATAGCGAACATCTTCGTGGACAAATACCGCTCGCCTGTGTCGGGCAGGATGACGACGATGTTCTTGCCCGCGAATTCCGGCCGCGCCGCCACTTGCGATGCCGCCCAGACCGCCGCACCGGACGTGATGCCCGCCAGCACACCCTCGTGCGCCGCCAGCTCGCGCCCCGTGCGATAAGCGTCGTCCTCCTTGACGGTGATAATCTCGTCAATCAAATCGCGGCTCAGCACATCCGGCACGAAATTCGCGCCGATGCCCATCAAGCCGTGCGGGCCCGCAACGCCCTTGGACAGCAGGGGCGAGGAGAACGGCTCTACCGCGACGATGCGCACATCCGGGTTCTTCTCACGCAGGTAGCTGCCGATGCCGGTCAGCGTGCCGCCCGTGCCGACGCCCGCGACGAGCACATCCACCTGACCGTCCGTGTCCGCCCAGATTTCCGGGCCAGTCGTGGCGCGGTGGGTGGCGGGGTTCGCCGGGTTGACGAACTGCCCGACGACAATCGCGTTCGGGGTTTCGGCGGCGAGTTCATTCGCCTTGTCAACCGCGCCCTTCATGCCGAGCTTGCCGGGGGTGAGGACGAGCTTCGCGCCATACGCCAGCATCAGCTGACGGCGCTCGACGCTCATGCTGTCCGGCATGACGATGATGGCGGTATATCCGCGCGCGGCGGCGACCATCGCCAGCCCGATGCCGGTGTTGCCGCTGGTGGGCTCAATAATGGTGCCGCCAGGGAGCAGCTTGCCTGCCTTTTCCGCGGCCTCCACCATGCCCAGCGCAATGCGGTCTTTCACGCTGCCGCCGGGGTTGAAGGATTCGACCTTCGCCAGCAGATGCGCGTTCAGACAGTGCATCTGCTCAAAGTGAGTGAGTTCAAGCATCGGCGTCCGGCCGATCAGTTCAGCGACGGACTTGGCAATGCGCATAACCAGCGCCTCCTTTTCGTGTCTTTCCTCCCGATAAAGTCAGGAGGAAGAATGACGGCATTATACGCTATTCCTATAGGTTTCGTCAAGCACAAATTTGCCTTTTTTTCGGAAAAAATTTGCCTGAATCTTGCGGAATCCGATATGTGTATGCTATACTGGAAGCAGATGCAAGAGAAACAACATCCGAAAGGCGGAATGCGGGTGGCTCAGGTGGATGACGAGCGGCAGTTCCTCGCGGCGTGCTATCAGCGCCACCGCATCAGCATGATTCGCTTGGCGAAGTGCTATGCCGCTGACAGCGCGGCGGTGGAGGACATTGTGTCGGACAGCCTCGTGGCGCTGATGGAGAAAATCGACCTGCTGCGCACGCTGACGGAAGAGCAGGAACGCGCGTATGTGCTGGCAGTTGTGCGAAACACCGCGATGGACGAACTGCGGCGCAAGCAGCGGCAGCGCGGGCGGTTCCTGCGCGACGGGGACGAGGCGCTCGCGCTTTATCCCGACCCGACGGCGCTGGAAGAGAAGGTGCTGATGCGGGAGACGATGGCGGCAGTACGCAGGGCAATCGCGGAATTGCCGGAGAAGGAGCAGCAGGTGCTGCGCCTGAAGGTACTGGAAAACCGCACGGACGCGGAAATCGCCGCCGAAACGGGCTTGTCGCCGGGCAGCATCCGGCAGTATCTCCACCGCGCGCGGGGCAGACTGCGCGAGAAACTGTTTTGAGAGGAGGAAGCAGCATGAACGAAAAGAATCAGCAGGTGTCGGATGAGCAGATTGACGCCCTCATCCGCAGTGGACTTTGGCAGGATGAACAGCCGCTGACGGCGGACGAAGAGAAGCTGGCGGACGCGGCGTTTGCGCGGGCAATGGCGAAAATCGACCGCAAGGAGAAGCAGCAGAAGCGCCGGACTGTCCTGCATATGCTTGACCGCGTGGTGCGCGTCGCGGCGTGTCTGATTGTGGCGGTCGGGATTGCGTTCCCGATTGCGCTGGCGAATTCTGAGGCGTTCCGCGAGCAAATCCTCCAATTGGTGCTGTCCATCAACCCCGAAACGGGCATGGCGCACGTCGGCATGGAACCCGCGAAGGAGGAGCAGACCGCGAACGTGCCGCGCATGGACGTGCCGGACGGCTGGGAGGGGCTGTTCTTCCCGACGTTCCTGCCGGACAGCCTGCCGCTGGTGCGCTGCGAAACGACGCGCGGCGACCAGGTGCACAGCGAAGCATATTATGCCGACGAGACGCGCTCCCTGCGCTTTGAGGAGCAGGACAACCTCGACGGCTGGAACGTCCGCGCGGCGGATGCGCGGGTACTGACGATTTATCTGCACAGCGTGCCGGGCTACCTGATTGACCGCCAGACCGAGGATACGCACGAGGTGAGCATCATCTGGTCGGAAGGGAAGCGGATGCTGCGCGTGACGAGCATCGGGCTGCCGGCGGACGAAGCGGTGCTGGTGGCGCAGAGCGTGAAAAAAATTTTTGCGGAATGATGTCCCGTTTTGCCCCTTTGCAGCGTCTTAATAGGTGAAAGCGCCCGAAAGATGGTTCGGATGCGCCCGACGAGACACGGAAGGAGCGAAACACGATGACGACTCGATGGAAACGGCTAACCGCCCTTCTGCTGATTCTGCTGACGCTGCTGAACGCCGGAAGCGCGCTCGCGGCGGAGGAGTTTTGGAAGTGGGGGGATGTGTACAAGGAGAAGCTGATACTGGGATTGCCGACAGAAGTGACTGATTTGCAAGTTTTCCAAGATGAGCTGTATTTCATTTACGGCGACTTGCTTTTGAAGTGCCACGAGCCGGACGACACGCCGGAAACAGTCTATGAATTGAAAAACTTGCTTCCGGAAAACGTAAAAGAAGATATGCTGTATGCTTCTTATGATGACTATCGGCTCTTTACAGATGGGGATTCGCTGTATATCTTTGTGACGTTTATGCAGCGGATTTATCGGCTGGACTTTGAGGACGGCGAAGTGAAGCCGATGCTGTATGCTACACTGGATTATTCCAGCTTGCCGGAATTAGGCTGGGTTCTGCTGGAGGATGACTGCTGCACATTCTATAAAAGCAATATCGACGGGAAAATCGTAAAAATCGGCGATAATATTTACATGAGGGGTTCGGACTGGACAAATAGAAAAGATGAATTGATTAACAGCCTTATTTGCTTCTCATTAGAAACAGGACGTGGTGAAATCTTAGCGTATAACGACGCTGATATTTGGGAAGTTGTTTCATGGCAGCAAAATCCGGAATGGGCTTCGACGCTGCTGGTTTACTATAACTATGAAGAATGGGACGAAGATGATGAAGGTCGCAGCTATGTGGCTGATAAGCGAAAGTTGGCATCATATAATCTTGAACAGCGCAAAGCAGAAGAAACACTTTTGGAAATTAAGGATTTGGGACTGGAAAACCAGCTTAGATATGATTTGAAGTGGGGATTTTATACTTACAATTCCAGATGCACAGCTTTTGCATGGGATGCTGAAAACCGCCGCTTCTTCTTCCTTCATGATGACATTGCGTGGTTTACGGATGGCACAACGACAGCACGCGGATTTGACCGCATTCCGATGGAAGCAACCTATGCGGAATACGGTTTCTTCTGGAAGGGCGCATACTACTTCAAGACATACGATGATGGCGCGTTCGTCTGCGACATGTCAATCTTTGAACACCCCGAACAGTACTACTATTTTGACTAATAACCGACCCACGAAAGGAGCCTCCCCATGAAACACAACCTCCGAATGGCATTCCTGTCCCTCCTGCTGGTGCTGACGCTGGGCGTGATGCCCGTGTTTGCCGAATCCGCCGACCACGCCATGGACTGGACGCACGGCATCGGCAGCCGCTACCGCACGGACGTGACCAGCGCGCTGCCGTTTGAAGACGAACTCTTCTTCATCAGCGGCAGTCAGCTGCTGCGCGTCGATGACCCCGAATATGAGCCGGAAGTCGTCTGCAATCTGGAAGACATCATCTGGTCGGAAGCGCTGAAACAGAGCGGCTATTACGGGCAGGTGATGCTTCTGGACGGCGGCGCGGAGCTGGTGCTGTTCAGCGCGAATGAAGGGCGGCTGTACAGTTTTGTTCCCCCGACGGATGACACGATGGTGCGGATGCAGATGGTCGCGGAACTCGATTACAGCACCGTGCCGCAAATGGGGTGGAAGAAGTTTCCGATTGCAAAGGACTTGTACGACGTGACGGTCGAACAGGCAGTGTACGACGCGGAAAACGGGCTGTACGTCATCGCGAAGGACAAGACGGACGAATACCAGATTGTCCGGTTCGACGTGGATACGGGCAAGGGCGAAATGATGGAATTTGCGCTGGAGGACGAAGAAGACAGCCACCTCATGCCTGATATGCCCGGCTTCTTCCGATGGAGCGCTGAAAGCTCGAAGTATGAGCGCACGCTGTACGACGGCAAGGTGCTGACGATGGTGAACCTGCCAAACGGCGAAGCGACGAGCGTTGTGCATAACTTGGTCAACACGCTGACCCTTCAGCCGATTCCTGATTATGACGTCACGCTGGGCGACTATGTGACGCACGATGCTTACTACGCCTATGCCCCCAACAAGGACAACACGGCGATGTACTTCGTGCATGACAATACGGTGTGGGTCATGGAGTACGACGAGGAAAACAGCCAGTTCGGCGAACCGCACGGCATTGACAAGCTGCCTTTCTTCGCCGAGGACACCATGTGCGGCTTCTACTGGCGGGGCTTCTACCTCATCCAGACGCACGACGGGCTGTACCTCTGCCACACGGGCGACGAAACGGCGAGAGCCTACCTCTATGGCGAGGTTGAATAACATTCCTCTATAAATTTCGCGCCTGCTTCCGATTGTGTGGAAGCAGGCGCGCTTTCTATATCCTCAATTATTCCCCAATCGCGTTCCCGGTGTACAGCGTGTAGTACCGGCCCTTCTGCGCAATCAGCTGGTCATGCGTGCCGCGCTCGATGATGCGGCCCTGCTCCAGGACCATGATGCAGTCGCTGTTCTTGACCGTGGACAGGCGGTGCGCAATCACGAACGTCGTGCGCCCCTTCATCAGGGCGTCCATGCCGCGCTGCACCAGCGTTTCGGTGCGCGTGTCGATGGAGGATGTCGCTTCGTCCAGAATCAGCGCGGGCGGGTCGGCAACCGCGGCGCGGGCAATGGACAGCAATTGCCGCTGCCCCTGCGAGAGATTCGCGCCGTCGCCCGTCAGCATCGTATTGTAGCCGTCGGGCAGCTTGCGGATGAACTCGTCCGCGTTGGCGAGCTTCGCGGCTTCCATGCACGCCGCGTCCGTCGCGTCCAAACGCCCGTAGCGGATGTTGTCCAGCACTGTGCCGGTGAACAGGTGCGTGTCCTGCAGCACCATGCCGAGGCTGCGGCGCAAATCCGACTTGCGAATCTTGTTGATGTTGATGTCGTCGTAGCGGATTTTGCCGTCCTGAATGTCGTAGAAGCGGTTAATCAGGTTCGTGATGGTGGTTTTGCCTGCGCCCGTGCCGCCGACGAAGGCAATCTTCTGTCCCGGCATGGCGTACATGGTGATGTCGTGCAGCACCGTCTTTTCGGGCGTGTAGCCGAAATCAACGTGGTCAAACGTCACGCCGCCGGACAGCTTGCGATAGCTGACGCTGCCGTCCGCCGTGTGCGGATGCTTCCATGCCCACAGCCCGGTGCGCTCGGTCGTCTCGGTAATCGTGCCGTCGGGCGCTTCCTTCGCGTTCACCAGCTCCACATAGCCATTGTCGGCTTCCGGCGCTTCATCCAGCAGGTTGAACACGCGCTCAGCGCCCGCCAGCGCCATGATGATGGAGTTGAGCTGCTGGGTAATCTGTGAAATCGGCTGGGAGAAGTTGCGGTTCAGCGTCAGAAACGCCACCAGACGTCCCGTGGACATCAGCGCGCCGTTCGTTGCGATGGACAGCGCCGAACCCACCATCGCGCAGATAACATAGGAGATGTGTCCCAAGTTGTTGTTGATAGGGCCAAGGGTGTTCGCCCAGCGGTTCGCTTCGTGGGCTGATGTGCGCAGCTGCTCGTTCAGGTCGCCAAACTGCTCAATCGCCTTTTCCTCGTGGCAGAACACCTTGACGACTTTCTGCCCGGTCATCATTTCCTCAATGAAGCCGTTGACGCGGCCCAAATTCGCCTGCTGCGCGACAAAGTGCTTGCCGGACAGTTTCGCGAGTTTGGCGGACGCCAGCATCTGGAACGTCAGCAGGATGAGCGAGAGAATCGTCATAATCCACGAATTGTTCAGCATGGCGAAGAACACCATGACGACGGAAATCGCGCTGTTGATGACCTCGGGGATGCTCTGGCTGATGAGCTGGCGCAGGGTGTCCACGTCGTTGGTGTAGATGGACATGATGTCGCCGTGCGAGTGCGTGTCGAAGTAGCGGATCGGCAGGGACTCCATGTGCGTGAACAAGTCCGTGCGGATTTTGAGCATCGTGCCCTGGCCGACGCTGACCATCAGGCGCTGGCGGATGTAGCTGGCGGCAACGCCCAGCGCGAGGACGCAGCCCAGCGGAATCATGGCATTCGCCAAATCGCCCATGGTCTTGGTGCCTTTTTGAATGCCGGCGATGTACACGTCTACCAGATCCCGCGTGAACGTGCTGGACTGAATGGTGGCATACGCCGTCACCACAATGCAGACGATGACGGCAATGAACTGCCACAGATAGTTTTCAAAAACGATTTTCATCAGGCGCTTGAGGATGTGTCCCTGCCCCTTGATGGACATGCGGGGCATCGGAGCGCCTCTGCGGCGAGGGCCTCCCATCATTGCGCGTCACCACCCTTCATCTGATCGGGGCTGTCGAAGTCGCCGCCGCCGGACGTCTGCGTCTCATAAATCTCGCGGTACAGGTCGGACTTCTTCAGCAGGTTTTCATGCGTGTCGAATGCTTCCACGCGGCCGTTGTCCATCACGATAATGCGGTCAGCGTCCTGCACGGAGGAAATGCGCTGCGCAATGATGATTTTCGTCGTGCCGGGGATGCGCTGGGCAAACGCGCGGCGGATTTTGGCGTCCGTCGCGGTGTCAACGGCGGAGGTGGAGTCGTCCAGAATCAGCACGCGCGGCTTTTTGAGCAATGCGCGGGCGATGCACAGGCGCTGCTTCTGTCCGCCAGAGACGTTCGTGCCGCCCTGCTCGATGTGCGTATCGTAGCCGTCGGGCATCCGGTCGATGAACTCGTCCGCGCAAGCCTGTGCGCAGACCTCTTTGCATTCCTCCAGCGTGGCGTTTTCATTGCCCCAGCGCAGGTTTTCCAGAATCGAGCCGGAGAACAGCACGTTCTTCTGCAGCACCACAGCAACCTGATTGCGCAGGGCTTCCATGTCGTACTTGCGCACGTCCACGCCGCCGACTTCCACCGAGCCCTCGGTTGCGTCGTATAGGCGGGAAATCAGGCTGACGAGCGTCGATTTGCCGCAGCCCGTGCCGCCGATGATGCCCACCGTCTCGCCGGACTTGATGTGCAAATCAACATCGTTCAGGATGGGGTCGCCATGGCCGTCAGCATGGTACTTGAACATGACGTGGTTGAAGTCGATAGAACCGTCCTTGACCGTTTCCAGCGGCTGTTCGGGGTTCGACAGCGAAGGCTCCTCGTTCAGCACTTCCACGATACGGCGGGCAGACGCCGCGGACATGGTCAGCATGACGAAAATCATCGACAGCATCATCAGGTTCATCAGCATGTTCATGACGTAGGTGAACATGGCGGTCAGGTCGCCCACATCGAGCGAACCGCCCGTGACCAGCGACGCGCCCAGCCAGCTCAGCGCCATCACCGAGCCGTAGATGGTCAGCATCATGACGGGGCTGTTGAAAGCGATGATGCGTTCCGCCTTGACGAACAGGTTGTAGACGTTCGTCGCTGCTTTGCCGAACTTCTTGTCCTCGAAGTCCTCGCGCACAAACGCTTTGACGACGCGGATGCCGGAGACGTTCTCCTGCACGGAGGCGTTCAGGTCGTCGTACTTCTTGAACACCTGATCGAACAGGTGCGTCGCGCGCTTGATAATCAGCCCCAGCACAACGCCCAGCAGCACCAGCGGAATCAGGAACACGACCGCCAGCTCCGGGTTGATGACGAATGCCGCGATCATCGAGAAAATCAGCGTCAGCGGCGAACGAACCGCAATGCGCGTAATCATCTGGAAGGCATTTTGAACGTTGGTCACGTCGGTGGTCATGCGCGTGACCAGACCGGCGGTGGAGTATTTGTCGATATTGGCGAACGAGAAGCGTTGGATGTTGCGATACATGCCATCGCGCAGGTTCGCGGCAAAGCCGGTGGAGGCATGGGACGCCGTGTGCGCGCAGACGGAGCCGAAAACCAGCGACAGCATGGCCATCGCCATCATCAGGAAGCCATAGCGGTAAATCGCGCCGGTGTCGCCGCCCTCAATGCCATACTTCACCAAGCGCGCCATCGCCATGGGAATCAGCACTTCCATGACGACTTCCAGCGCGGCAAAAATCGGCGTGAGAATCGTTGATTTCTTGTACTGCTTAATCTGCGCAGCCAGTGTTTTCAGCATGAAATCATTCCTTTCCTTCATTATTATGGTAATTGTTGTGGCAATGCTCTGTTTCGTCCATGTCGTCCTTCAGATTTTCATAGACCTTTTGCAGACATTGCAGGAACAGCTGCTTTTCTTCCTCTGTCATCCCGGCGGACATTCGCTTTTCGGATTGCAGAATGTCCTTGTGGCACGTCTGCCGCATTTCCGCGCCGCTTTCTGTCAGGCGAACATGCTTGATGCGCCGGTCGCGCGGGTCGGTGAAGCCTTCCACCAGCCCTTTCTTCTCCAGCCGCGTCACCAGCCCCGCCAGCGTGGACTGCGCGCAGCCGAAAATGCTCTCCAACTCCTTGAGCGTCCGTGTGTGATTCTCCGCGTCGGAAAGCACGAAAAGCAGATGACTCTGCTGCATCGTCAGGTTGTGGGATTGGACATTCCGACAGGCTTCGCGGGCGAGGGCGTTGTCAATGCGCTTGATGTACCAGCCGAATCCTGCCAATTCCTTGTCCATAGGACACCTCCTTGCTGATGTTTTCATTGGAAGCAGGGGTGATTATAGCAAATCAATCGCATGATGTCAATAGCATACGATTGAATTTTCAGATTCCGTCACATTGGTTACATCATAACGGTTACATGACCGCTTTCAGCCGTGAAAAATGGCGTCTTTTCGTCCGAAAAACACGGGGAAAAAAGACGTAAAAATTCCTGTCAAAACCCCTTGAAAACCGACGAAAAACGTGCTATAAATAGGCGTTCCCCATAGGAGACAATGAAACGTGATTTTCCCCCCATCCTGCATCAACGAAAGGACATCCACATGGCGCAGAAAAACGTGACCCGTGACATGACGCAGGGCTCGCCTCTGAAACTGATTCTGACATTCTCCCTGCCGCTGCTGGGCGGCTTCCTGTTCCAGCAGCTGTACAGCTTCATGGATACCATGGTCGTCGGCGGCGTGCTGGGCACGGAAGCGCTGGCAGCGGTGGGCGATACCGGATCGCTGAACTTCCTCATCAACGGCTTCTGCATGGGCATCTGCTCCGGCTTCGCGATTCCGATTGCGCAGGCGTTCGGCGCGAAGGACGAGACGGAAATGCGCCGCTATGTGATGCACTCCGTGTACCTGTGCGCGGTGATTTCTGTGCTGATGGGGCTGCTGACCGGCTTCTTCGCGCCGCAGCTCCTGCGGATGCTGAACACGCCGGAGGATATTCTGCCGTTGTCGGTCGCCTATATCCAGCCGGTTTTCTTTGCGATTCCGGTTACGGTGCTGTACAACATGTGCGGCGGCGTGATGCGCTCATTGGGCGACAGCAAAACGCCTGTTATCGCCATCACGATTGCCGCGCTGCTCAACATCGTGCTGGACTACACGTTCATCCTTGCGTTCCACATGGGCGTGGAGGGTGCGGCATGGGCGACCGTCATCAGCCAGCTCATCAGCGGCCTCTGGTGTCTGCTGGTCATCCGCAAGCGATTCACCATCCTCAAAATGCAGCCGGAGGACAAGCGCATCCGTGCGCCGTTTGTCCGTCGCCTGCTGGCAATGGGCATCCCGTTCGGCCTGCAGTACTCCATCACGGCGATTGGCTCTCTGACGGTGACATATGCCGTTAATGGCATCGGCACGATTGCGGTCGCGGCGGTCACGGCGGGCGGCAAGCTGAGCATGTTCTTCTGCTGCGTGTTTGATGCGCTCGCCTCGACGATGGCAACTTTCGCCGGGCAGAACGTCGGCGCGAAGAGACTCGACCGCATCAATCAGGGCTTGAAAGCATCCTCCATCATCGGCTGTGTCTACTGCGTCCTCGCGTTTGTGGCGATTTACTTCTTCGGCAAGCCGCTGGTGGGTCTGTTCATCAGTCAGGATAGCGCCGACCGCCAGATGGTCATCGACATGGCGCAGCAGTTCCTGATTATCAACAGTGTGCTGTATATTCCGCTTTTGTTTGTGAACATTGTGCGCTTCTCCATTCAAGGCTTGGGCTACACCATGATTGCGATGATTGCAGGCCTGATGGAGCTTGTCGGCCGCGCGGTGGTGGCGATGCTGCTCGTCCCGTCGCTGGGGTACGATGCCGCGTGCTTTGCGAACCCTGTTGCGTGGATACTGGCGGATTTGTTCCTGATCCCGTGCTATTTTACCTGCATCCGCAAGCTGCAGAAGCGGTTGTATCCAGAGAAGGCGGCAGCTTCCAGCAAGTGAAATGTGTCCCCCTGCGGTGTGTGCCGCGGGGGTTTTTCGTTTCTTTGCGGATGGATTTTGGTTGCTGCAGGGGGCTGCGCCCGCAGGCACGAAATCCCCGCGCAGCACGCGCATATATTATGGAAGAAAGCTCAACTCAATCGCGCGAAAGGGTCAAGGGAGGAACTCCCTTGC
>ENA-OQQW01001286-OQQW01001286.1-human-gut-metagenome-genome-assembly--contig:-NODE-1286-length-14841-cov-4.385229_pt1 | contig 14841 bp, 9 predicted proteins | sample MGYA00243234_ERZ505098 | MGnify/ENA primary metagenome ERZ505098 (study PRJEB26097, sample SAMN02712086) | human gut metagenome | biome: Gut microbiome | host: Homo sapiens | place: Denmark: Copenhagen... | reverse complement strand
CCGGAAGCCAGTTTACGCTTCCGTCTTCATTCATAAAATTGTTCAGGTATGTATTATAGACCGCACCGGCCACATTGGTTGTGGAAAGATCCATCAGACTGTCTTTGAGAGGACTTGCATCATGTAGCGAAAAACGACAGCAGGTTATAATATCCGGCAATCCACCATTTTTCTCAAGAAACCTGTAAAAATCCAGATCATTATTGCCTACTACAAATTCAATATTGATATCCGGAAGCTGTTCCTGGATGTATGGTGCATATGCTTCATACAGGCTTGTGCTCCATAAATACACGGTAATTGTTTCCGCGTCTTCTTTTTCTGCACGCTTTCCGCCACAGCCTGCCAGAAGTGACAGAACTGTCGCCATCACTAGAAATACCGCAAGTAACTTATTCCATTTTTTCTTTTTCATTACAACTCTCCCCACTTGTTTTCCACTCTTTGTTATCATGGTCTTTATATCGTATCAAAATATCCGATAATCCCTATATATTCGTCTTTCTTTAACGAAGACCACAATGTGTGCAGTTTCAACTTATACATCTGCCTCTTATTTTCCACCTTCGCTTTTATCTGCACTGAGAGTTCTTTATTTTGTACAGATGTCTGATGCAACAGAACCTGAATCTGCTGAACATCTTCTTCACTTACTCCGAATTCTCTGAACAGATCAAACTTCGGATTGTTTCTCTGACATAAGATCTGCTGTTTTTCGTTTAGTATCATTAATTGACCGGAAACTGCATTGTAATCAATCGAATTCATTCCACTGTTTGTTTTAAAGAAATCGATTTTTTCCTGCAGGATTTTAATAACACTCTGTGAATAGTTTAGATTCGGTAAAGATCTGTCACTGAGTATTTCATTCGAAAGGCTCTGTACTTCATGATAATATTTATTATCATCCATCTCGGTACTAAGCATTTTTGAAAATGGAAGGCTCAGTTCTTTCAAACATTTCAGCAGAATCGGATTAAACTGTCCGCATTGTCCATCCAGGATCATGTTCATTGCTGTATCATGATCAAATGCTTTCTTATAACATCTTTCACTGGTAAGTGCATCATATACATCGACAATCGATACCACCTGTGCGGAGATTGGTATTTCTTCGCCTTTCAGGCCATCCGGATAACCGCCTCCATCCCATCTTTCATGATGCCATCTGCAGATTTCCCACGCAGTATGTACCAGCGGATGATTTTGAGGGAAGCGCATATCCCGAATGATAGATGCTCCCAGTTCACTATGCGTTTTCATGATTTTAAATTCTTCATCAGACAATTTTCCCGGTTTGTTCAATATTTCTTCCGGAATACGGATCTTACCGATGTCATGAAGAGAAGAAGCCGTTGTGATCAAAGCAATATCTGCCTCTGTCAGATGATAAGCATCCGATATTGTTATCAGTTTTCTAAGCATCAATTCCGTCGCTGTTTTGATATGCAGGATATGTTCGCAGCTCTCACTGTTACGGGATCCCAATACATTACTCAGGATCCGGATCATAATATTATTATTTTCTTTTTTTTCGTAAACCTGATCAACAACTACATTGATCAGACGTTTTTGGGTTACATAAAGATCCAATGTATTTTGCACTCTTTTTTTTACAATAACAGTGTCAAACGGCCGTGTAATATAATCTGTAATTCCCATTTCATATGCTTTGCGCATCATAGTAACAGATTCTTCCGAATAGATCATAATTACAGGTGTTTCATTGATACATTGACTTTTGTTCATCATTTCCAGAACTTCAAAACCATCCATCTGTGGCATATGGATATCCAAAAGTATCAGATCGATTCCCGGATGATCTCCTATCAGCTGAATGGCCTGATTTCCGTTTTCCGCTTCCAGATAATGATACGTTTCTCCGAGAATCTCCTTTAATATATCCCTGTTAAATTTCGAATCATCTACAATAAGTATTGTTTGCTTTTCATTCATATTCTTCTTATCTCGTATTTCTTTTCTTCTTTTTCAGTAAAACGTGTGCCATAAAGCAGAAGAAGTTCCATGTAAATAAAAATTTACAGGAACTTTATCCAAATACCCACTTAACACTTACCTTTTATTTTCATTGAGGTATGATGCAACCGGCTAGCATGATCAGATTTCTATCTGACTTTAGCTCCTTCTGGCTTTGCGTCCCGGCTTTTCAACCGGTTTGCTCTTCAAGTCGAACGCTTGTGAGACTTGGTGCGTGATTCCGGTCAGCGTAAACTGACATATTCTTCTCAGAATCACGGCACATCGTACACTCTCGCATATAAATCATCTACATTATATATTTCCTATTGAACAATGCTTTTTTTAAGTATATCACGCAGGTTTCCTCATGTCCACAAGAAAGTGCTTTTGTTGACAGGAACTTCTCGTAATTCATCGTACTTTCCTGTCAAACGAAAAAGCAGTCAATCAACTGAAAGACTGCTTTAAATCGTTTTTTTTGCTATTCTGTTTTTCTCATCCTATGCACCGGTTATATGGAACACGCCAGAAGCATTACTGTCTGCGTCTGTTTGCGCATACGATCGTTGTCCATGCACCTCCTGCAAGTGCGATCATTACAAACCAGAGAATCATTCCATTGCTGTCTGCTGTCTTCGGTACCGCAGATGCAGCAGCTGTGTTGGTGGCTGCATCGGATGTCTGGGTTCCATTTACGGTCTGATCTGCATTTGTTGTACCAGAAGTAATCATTCCAGCATTGCTTCCGTTGTTCGAAACGTTATTACCGGAACTACCTGTTCCATGATCACCCGAACCGGCGTTTGCTCCATTGCTGTTTGCATTATTGCCGAAGCTGTTATTTAACCCACTATCTGTTCCGTTATTGTCCAAAGTATTGTCATTGGAACCATTGTTGTTTCCATTGTCACTGCCGTTATTCTTATCAGATCCGTTGTTATTGGAATCATCCTGTTTCGGCTCAATGGTAAATGTCTTTGCCACGGTTCCATAGTAGTCCCCGATTCCGGTTACTGTTACGTCATAAGTACCAGCCGCTGAAAAACCATTTCCTGCTGCTCTCTCTGCCGGAGCTTCATAACGGATAAAGTAATCTTTACCTTCTTCCAGTACTTTTGTCTCATCGTCTTTATCGGTTACTTTGACTACCGGTGTCAGTTCTTTTCCGGTATAAGTCTGATTCTCAATATCAGCCACTGAAATTCCTTTTGTCACTTTCTCCGTCACAAACTGATCCAGTGGTGCTTCTGCATCAATCCCCGTCTTCCAGTAAAGACTCGCCAGCGGGTCATCCCCATTGTCAATAACAGTACCGTTTGCCATGTGGCGGTTTGGGCCTGTCACATATACCGTTCCGTCAATGGCCTGTCCCGGTGCTGCATGCCTGGATGAACTTGCAGTTGCCCCCTGTAAAAATGCAGCGTTTGCAGTGATCACACCGTTTCCGGATACTGCATTTCCACCATTTCCCCAGAGAACATCTCCTCCGATAGCGGTAACCTGACCGTTTCCTTCGATTACTGCGTCATCCAGTTCAATTGCTGTACCACCATCCGTATACAGTAAGGTCTTGCCGCTTCCGCCGTAAGCAACCAGCTGTGCATCATCTTCCAGATGCAATGTTCCATTTGACACACGCAAAGCCGTCTGTCCGATCTCACTTCCGGCATCGTCACCCGCAATATATACGTTGCCTTTGATGGTTACATTTCCGGTTGCAGTTACTACCGGCTCAGAAGTTGTACGATCTGTCAGATTTCCGTTTGCCAGATAGTTTGCATGGGAATAAATGGCTGCGTTTTCCAATACAGCACCATCCTCCAGCCGAAGCTGTCCGCAGATGGAAGCACCTGTTGTAAACTCCTCATTAAATGCGTCATAATTCATGGAAAATGTTCCACCGGCTTTTACATCAATCATTCCCTGTACCACAGAGTCATTCAGTGTCAGTTTACCACCTTTTTCTACTACAATGCGGACACTGCTGAGCACTTTCATGTTTGTAAGTGTCAGATCACAGCCGTCGGGGATGTACAAGGTCTGTGGAATAGTTCCTTTTTCTACCTCTTTCCATGCCAGATCATAACCGAGGTATCCATAAAGTCCGCTGCTCTTGGAGCCAAACCATGCCGCCAGCTCCTTCGGTACACGAACGCTCTCTTTTTCCCCTTCGACATTGCTGCCAAAGTTTTTGATTGCCCATGGCTCCATAATATTCCATGCATATTTTCCGCCGGCATAGTGTTTCAGATTTTCTGTAACCAGTTCTTCTGCCAGTGTCTCTTCTCCGGTGTATACATGAAATGGAAGCGTATTGCTGACTGCCGTACGACCCTGCATATCTTCGATTGATACGGAAACAAGATAATTTCCTGCATCCTTCGGTATTCCACTCAGAGTCACTCCACTGCTGATGGTCATATAGACCCCTTGCATACCGCTGTCACAATCTGCTGATGTACCATTTGCGGTATCCGGAATGATGCTGACACTGCATTTTTTGCCGTTCAGGTTGATTTTTGACAGGTTATCCAGTTCTTCCCAGTCACTGGCTTTCGGTTCTTCTCCTTTTTTCACCAATGCACCGTATACGGTAACATCACTGTTTTTGTTGGAGTTTGCTCCGCCGGTACTTGCACCGGATACCGTATCATAATTTTTCTGTCCTGTGATCGCACTGTCAAAAGTTCCTTTGATTTTTACAAACAGCTGGTAGGGATCACCCTGACCGTCATCTTCTGTCAGAGATGCTTTTCCGTCGGTATCAATGACAAGTTTCATGGTCAGATCTTCATATCCCTTAGCACTTACCGTGATCACGTCACCGCTTTTCAACACCGGAATAACCGGTGTAGTGCTGTAATCTTTTGCTGCAAATACCAGTTTGTTGTCAGATGTATTCACATAGTATTTTCCGCCTGCAGACGGGCTATAAGCAGTTTGCTCCCAATCCGTTCCGTTTACTTTCACACCTGTGACAGCTGCTGCATAACCGCCAGCATTTTTAAATGAGACTTCCCACGCATTTCCAAAATAATCAGTGGCAATCTTTACCCCACTGAGTTCGATTTTCTTCGGTGCAGCCTCTTTAAATGCAGCTTTTACACTCACATTTTCTGCCGGCATAGTAAACGTATATACCGTTTCAGACTCTTTTTCCAGCGCAACGGCTGTGCCATTCTCACCTGTCACCCGGATTGTATCCAGTTCATAACCATCATCCGGCGTCAATGTTACCGTCACAGTTGTGCCTTCTTTCAGATCTTTGACAGCACTTAACGCTACGACTCCATGTGCACTTGCTTCTGCCTCTGCTGTATAAGTTTTCTCAGCAGGCTGTTTATTTGCTACGACCGAAGCAGTGTAATCATATCCGTTTTTTTCTACTTTTACGGTCAGATCTTTGTATCCGTCTGCTGTAATCGACATTGTCAGCGGATATGTGATACCTGATGGACTGGCGATCTGAAGTGCTTTGAAAGAATCATAAGCTCCGGCTGCCGTTCCGATACCCCATACATTGGTATCACTGCTAAAGGAATTAATCGTTCCTTTTGTATATGCAGTACCATTGACAGTCACACTGTTTACCGCATTCAGCCAGGCTGTATCTTCGAATCGGAGATTGATATTGTCTGTCCAGAAACCATTATGTACACATTCTTTTACCTCCGATGGTGCGTCTTTCGCTGCATCCTTTGCCTCTGCTGCCATAACCGGTGTCACCACCATAGACAGCATGAGCAACAATGACAAGAACAGCGATGTTATTTTTTTCCAGGTCTTTTTCATATGCTCCTCCTTTTTATTGTTGCTAACACTTGTTCTTTTTACATAACGTGTGTTTCTTGTACATAATTTTTGTTTGTACTAACTAACATTTTGCAATTTTAGCAGACCGAAGAATCGCTGTCAATTTGAAATCCTGATTTTTCCGCCAGTTGAATATTTTTCTCATAAAGATGCGTTTCCGCACAAAAAAAGAAAGAAGCATTTCCTCAGAAAACACTTCTTTCTTTTTTCAACATTTTTTATTAGCAGGCTTTTGCAAACTCTCTCAATTTTTCCTTCGCTGTCTCATTCAGATTCTTCGGTACCTGAATCTGGACAACTGCATATTCATCCCCATGGATATTCTTATCTTTCATCGATACAATGCCTTTGCCCCTCAGACGGATCTTACTTCCGGACTGTGTACCCGGACGGATACTGCAGACCACGTTTCCGGTTAATGTCGGCACAACGGCCTCACCACCAAGAACTGCTGTAGTAAACGGAATTGTGATATTTGTATACACATCCATGCCTTTCCGTTCAAATCCGGCTCTGTCGCCAACCGTCACCTTCAGCAGCAGATCACCGGCTTCGCCACCATTAAATCCCGGATTTCCCTTGCCTTTCAGACGCACGGTTTTACCGGTATCGATACCTGCCGGGATATTGACTTTCAGGGACTGTACCTGACCGTTTCCATCCTGCAGATGAATCATTTTCTCACATCCAAACGCAGCATCATCAAAACTTACGGTGACATCTGCATGAATGTCGCTTCCTTTCTGCCGGAACTGACCTCTGCCAAAACCGCTGCTGCTGCCAAAATCTCCAAAATGACCATCCTGTCCGAATCCGCCGGCACCCGATCCGTTGCTGTAATACTGATGAAATCCACCATTTCCATCACTGTGGAAACTGTAACTTCTTCCACCACCGTTGGATCTTCCATGGAACATATCCCCGAAGATATCACCGAACATGTCACCCATATCTGCACCGTTAAAATGAAATTCCTGATAACCGCCATTCTGACCGGCACCGGCTCCACTGTATTGATAAGCACCGCCCTCCGGCATACTGCCGTCAAAGGCTGCATGGCCAAACTGATCGTACAGTTTCCGTTTCTCCGGATCACTCAGGATCGTATAAGCCTCTGTCACATCCTTGAACTTCTGCTCCGCTGCCGGATCTCCGGCGTTGGTATCCGGATGATACTTCTTTGCAAGTTTTCGATATGCTTTTTTTATCGCCGTGGCGTCTGCATTTTTTGCAACGCCGAGTAATTCATAATAATCCTGTTTTGCTGCCATACAAATCACCATCCATTTCTTACTGTATATACGATATGTAGCATGCAATGTTTTGCCTCTTTCCTCATAAAGCAGACATGCGCCATTGCCTTCACTGTTAAAACACTGCATTTTTCGATAGTATAAATCCCCGGGAAATTCCCGGGGATTCTTTTTCTTTGTTACACTTGTAATATAACACATGGCTTTTCATATGTCAACAGACAGATTTTAATTATTAGATTGTTGCAGTTCACATGATGAGTGAACTGTACTCATAAAATCCGCTCCGGATGAGAATAGATATTAAAGGTTTCATCTCTTGCAAAACCGATCAATGTGATCCCAAGCTGCTGTGCCAGCCGGCAGGAATAATTTGTCGGTGCCGACTTTGCAATCAACACAGAACAGCCCATGGCTCCCACTTTTTGCAGGATTTCCACCGGAACACGTCCGGAAAAGACCAGAATTCCATCCTTCATCGGAATTTTTCGAAGCAGGCAGTCACCAACCACCTTGTCTACAGCCACATGCCGGCTGATATCTTCTTTGTAAGATAAAAAGGTTCCATGATGGACTAATGCTGCACAATGCACACCACCGGTACGATGAAACAGTACCGAACGCTCCTCCAATTCTCTGGAATAAGTAAGCACTTCACTGACGGAAAGCCTTACATCATCCCGTTTTGGGATGACTCCCTGTTCGTTCAGCAGCACTTCATCTTCCGACAGAAGGTTTTCCATATCAGTGACGTTGGTCAGATATTCACGGATCGTGATATTTGCCATTCCATGTTCCTCATCCACATCGATGGTGCGGACATCTCCTGCGCCGGAAATATAACCACGCAGGTAAAGATACCCCAGAAATGCTTCCTTTTTGTCCCATGGGGAACAGGTTATCTCACCTGCCCCCCTGCCATTTACAACTAACTGATAACATTCTTCCACTACCAGATCTTTTTCCCCTGAAACCAGTGCACTTCCATTGTAAGTGACCACCTCGCGGGTTACGAAATATTCATCACTGATATGTTCTGTCATAAGCTTCTTCCTTATCTATTACTTCGTATTTTCTATCTTAACCGCACAAACTTTGTACTCCGGTGTACTGGAGATAGAATCCAGCGCGTCGGATGTCAGCCAGTTTGCACCGCCATCCAGGAAGTGGAACGGCATCCAGCACTCACCCGGATTCGTCTTTCCGGATACATTTGCTGTCGTCTCGATACTTCCTCGACGGGAAGATACTTTTACTCTGTCGCCGTCTTTGATACCGATACGCTCTGCATCCTCGGTATTTATCTCAATGAAGGAATGTCCGGAAATCTCGTTCAGTCCCTCGGTCTTGTCAGTCATGGCGCATGCATTGTAATGATACAGGACACGGCCTGTCATCATCTTCATCGGATACTCTTCATCCGGAAGTTCCATGGACGGAATGTACTCGATCGGGTTGCAGAGACCAAGTCCCCGGGAGAACTTTCCGACATGCATGATCGGTGTGCCCGGATGATCCTTAGCGGTACAAGGCCACTGCAAACCTCTTCCTGCTACTTCCTCGCTGTCCAGACGTGCATGGCTGATACCTGCGAAGGAAGGTGTCACTGAAGCGACCTCGTCCATAACCTGTGCAGAGGTCAGATGCGGCTGCGGATAACCCATACGGTTCATGATCTCGATAAAGATCCAGATATCTTCTCTGGTCTCGCCTTCGATTTCAACTGCTTTGCGGATACGCTGTACACGACGCTCTGTATTGGAGAACGTTCCTTCTTTCTCCGCATAGGAACGACCCGGAAGGACAACATCTGCCATTTTTGCAGTCTCTGTCAGGAATAATTCATCCATAACAAGGAAATCCAGGTTCTTTAATGCTTTGATCACATGTGCGGTATCCGGATCCGTGCGGACCGGATCCTCACAGAAGATAAACAGACCGCGGATCTCTTTGGTCAGCATCTTTCCGAAGCACTCCGTTGCCTTTGTTCCTTCTTTCGGGTTCAGTTTTGTGCCCCATGCTTTTTCAAATTTCTCCAGGACACCCGGTGCACTCAGGTTCTGATAACCCGGGAACTGATCCGGAGAAGCACCCATATCGCAGGCACCCTGTACGTTGTTCTGACCACGGATCGGGTTGACCCCACATCCCGGGCGTCCGAAGTTTCCGGTGATCATTGCCAGATTGGAGAGAGACATAACGCCCTCTGTACCGGTATGATGCTCTGTAACACCCAGACAGTAGATAATGGCTGCATTTTTTGCGCTTGCATACATCTTGGCAGCCTCGATCAGTTTGTCCGCATCAACGTGACAAATCTCTGCTACTTTCTCTGCCGGATATTTGTCGATGACTTTCTTCATCTCCTCAAAGTTCTCCGTACGCTCATCGATAAACTTACGATCCTCGAGTCCTTCTGAAAGAATAATATTCATCATACCGTTTGCAAATGCTACGTTTGTACCCGGTGTCAGTTTCAGATGTACATCGGCGGCATGTGCCAGATCGATATCACGCGGATCTACAACAATCAGTTTGGTTCCTTTATGTACGGCACGCCGGATCTGCATACCAAGTACCGGATGTGCATGCTCCGGATTGGAACCAACCAAAAGGATCAGGTCGGATTTCTGTGTGATATCCTCAATCGTATTTGTCATGGCTCCGGAACCAAGTGTGGTTGCCAGTCCGGCTACGGTCGGTGCATGGCAGACACGTGCACAGTTATCGGTATTGTTGGTATGGAACGCGGTTCTTACCATCTTCTGAAGCATGTAGATATCTTCGTTTGCAGAACGTGCACAGGCAAATCCTGCCAGAGAATCCCCACCGTAAGTATCTCTTAACTCAGTAAATTTCTTTGCCACATAATCCAGTGCTTCCTCCCAGGTCGCCTGCTCGAATTCACCGGTCTCTTTATTTTTGATCAGCGGATGACGTACTCTGTCCGGATGATCTACGAAATCAAAGGAACCACTGCGGCCTTTGACACAGACCATGTTGTGGTTGGACGGGCCATCTGCACCCTCTACGTCTACGATCTTGTTGTCTTTGACGATCAGGTCATACTGACATCCGGTTGCACAGTGCGGGCAGGTAGTACGCACACGTTTTACTTCCCACGCACGGTAATTTTTTCTTCTCTTGATGGTCAGGGCACCGGTCGGGCAGGCCTGTGCACAGTTACCGCAGGACTCACAGCGTGTCTCTTCCCAGTCCTCACCAAACGGTGCGTCAATGATTGTATATTTACCGGTTCTGCGCAGTTTGATCGCTCTTCTTCCGGTTGCAACCCGGCAAGTCTGTACGCAGCGCTGGCAGTAAATACATTTGGACGGATCATAGGACAGGAACGGATGTGCATCTTTTTTCGGAACATCACATTCCAGCAGGCTTCTGGATCCAATGTAAGGAGTTGTATCGATATCATATTCATTACAATATTTCTGAAGCTGGCAGTCACCGTTTTTCTCACAGTTAAAGCAGTCGATATTGTGATTGGAAAGAAGCAGTTTTAAAATCGTCTTTCTCGCATCGATTACTTTCCGGCTGGCGGTCTGCACAACCATACCCTCTTTTACTTTTGTGTTGCAGGCTGTGGCAAGTTCGTTTTTCCCCTCTACTTCTACTACACACAGGCGACAGGCTCCGATGTCACTGATGCCCTCTAAGTAGCAAAGTGTAGGGATTTCAATACCGGCAGTTTTTGCTGCTGCAAGAATTGTCATGCCCTCTGCTGCTTCCACGTTTCTTCCATCTATGGTTAAACGCATCTGTTATTACCTCCATATATAAACTTGAACATTTTCCGTATTATTTGTCGATGGCATCCTGAAGCTTACCGCATCCGAACACATCACATCTTAAGCATCTGCCGGACTCCTGCATCGCCTCTTCGTGCGTCATCGGGCATTCTACATGCTCAAAATCGTGTTTTCTCTCATAAGCCGGACGCTCGCCAATGTTGACACGGCCGGTAGGAACACGGTTGTTTTCTCTTGCTTCCGGTGCTTCCACACCACAGTTTAACGTATGGTGGTAACCAAGATATTCATCGATATTGTGTGCTGCTACTTTTCCGGCTGCGATCGCTTTGATTGCAGTTGCCGGTCCGGTCGCGCAGTCACCGCCGACAAATACACCCGGCATACCCTCTACCGCAGTATCAAGTCCTGCCTGGAATACATGCCATTCTGCCGGCATACCAAACGCTTCGAACGGTTCACTGATAATATCCTGTCCAACGGCGATCAGTACGACATCACACGGAACACGCAATGGTTCTTTGGATGCGGAATCGACCGGTGACGGTCTTCCTCCGCGGTATGCACCGATCATCTGCGGCTGTACCCAGAGTGCACAGCAGTCGCCGTTTTCGTCCTTCTCAATGCTCTTTGGCGCCTGAAGGAGCATCAGCTCAATTCCTTCCATAACCGCGGATTCAATCTCTGTATCCAGAGCGGTCATATCTTCCTGACGTCTTCTGTATATGATACGGACATCTTTTGCTCCACAGCGCAGGGCACTTCTTGCCGCATCCATGGCTACGTTTCCGCCGCCGATTACGGCTACGGTCTTGCCGGTATAATCCGGACGGTGGCCATGCCCGATCTCATCCAGCATCTCTACGGCTGAGAACACGTTGTTTGCATCAATATTTTCCAGACGGAGTTTTTTACCCTTCTGTGCACCGATTGCAACAAACATGGCATCATGACTGTTTCTTACTTCCTCAACGGAAATATCCACACCTACATTTGTATTATATTTTACTTCAATATTTCCTGTGGAAAGGATGGCGTTCATATCCTCATCCATGCGGTCTTTCGGGAACCGGTAATTTGGGATTCCGTACATCAGCATACCACCGAGATGCTCTTTTGCTTCATAAACGGTTACTTTATGTCCCATCAGAGACAGAAAATATGCCGCAGTCATTCCGGCAGGGCCGCCACCGATGACGGCAACTTTTTTGCCGGTGGATACATTTGCTTTCGGAACTGCTACCTGATCCGCTGCGATCTGATCTACCGCATATTTTTTGATACCGCGGATGTTGATGGAATCATCAATCAGATTTCTGCGGCAGCGCTCCTCACACGGATGCTCACAGATCATGGCACAGGCAGTCGGTAATGGATTGTCCCGGCGGATCAGATTGATTGCATCTGCGTAGTTTCCTTCGTGTACATGTGCAATGTAGCCCGGAATATCGACATGGGCCGGACAGAGCGTTACACACGGCACTTTCTGTCCCACATTCTGCGGACATTCATGTGCCCTGATATGGCTTTCATACTCTGAGGCAAACGTTTCGAGTCCTTCCAGAACTTCAATGGCAGACTGGTAACCAATGGCACAGTCCGCACTGTCACGGATCATGATGGCGATTTCTTTCATTTTATCCAGCATTTCCATGCTTCCAACGCCATTTAATATTTTTTCCAGTAATTTTGCAAGCTGTGGAAGACCATCACGACATGGTACACATTTTCCACAGGTCTGATTCATGGAAGCGTGCAGCAGTGATAACTGTACGGTCAACGGACATGTTCCAGGCGGGTAGACTTCTACTTTTCTGGAGAATTTCTCTAACAGATCCCCGATGATCACATCACGGCTGTGCTTTCCGGCAAGATAAATCTTACTCATTTTTCTAATATCCCTCCTATCCAGTATCACAACAGGATACTGTAATGCATCTATTATAACGAAAAAATTGTGCTCTCAGCATATGACAAAAGCACAATTTTGTATCTGAATTTGTGCAATCCATACATTTTTGAGAAACATTCTCACTGCTGCATGGATGTGCAGTGATTCGTTCTGTTCTTAAGCATCTGCCTTATTTTTTCTGAGTTCAAGTCGAACGCACGTGAGACTTGGTGCGTGATTCTGGTCAGCGTAAGCTGACATATTCTTCTGCTTGATTATTTCCTTTTGCGATTTCTACTTCAGCGTCGCGTAGAAATCTGCTGCCACATCTTCATACTCTTCTTTATCGATATCCACCTGTGCATTCAGCTTTGTCATAGTCTCCGTATCAATTGCTGCACTGATCTTATTAATGATCTCAGCCACATCCGGATGTGCATCGATCAGTTCCTGGCGGACAACCGGTATAATGTTGTACGGAGGCCAGAAATGTTTGTCATCATCCAGCAGAACAAACTCATCGCTGCTCAACTGTGCATCTGTGGTGTAAGCCGGTACACAGTCCACTTCATCATTTGCCATTGCCTGATATTTCAGTGAATTGTCAAAGGTGTTTTTGGATTTAAACTTGAACGTACCATAAGTCTGTTCCAGTCCCGGAAGTCCATCTTCACGTTCAAAGGTATCCGATGTGCCGCCAAAACGAATTTTATCTGCATTTGCCTGAAGATCCGAAATGCTCTTGATTCCATATTTCTCAGCCACATCCGCACGCATGCTCAGACCATTTCCGTTACTTGCCTCACACATATCCAACACATCCAGATTGAATTTTTCTGCATACATTTCTTTTACTTTGTCATAAGTGATCTGTGGATCTGTCTCCATCGGCTGATCCAGAATCGTCAGTAATGAAGTACCGGTGTACTCCGGATACATATCAATCTGACCGTCACACACTGCCTGATGGATCAGGTTGTCGGATACTTCAAATTCACGTTCCACTTTATATCCGGCATCTTCCAGGGCAAGTGCATATAACTCACCCAGGATCTTACTCTCTGAAAAACTTTTTGCTCCGATTTTAATCGTAGTATCTGCACTTGTACTACTGCTTTTTTCGGTAGCTGCACTTCCATCTGCCTTCGGTTCTGCTGCTCCGTTACTTCCACATGCCGCAAGTGCTGCGACTGATACAACTGCAAGTATTACTGCCAATACTTTTTTCTTCATTTCTTTTTTCCTCCTGTAATGCTCTCAACTTTCTATCAATATCAGACTTCCTTTATTTGCTTTTTAAAGTGCCCGACTTATTTTTTTCTCAACTGCCCCAAGTGCCATGCTGCACAGCATAGTAATGACAGCCACTGTTCCTCCACCGATCACCAGATACTCGGTTTTCAGCAGATTGATTCCGTTGAAAATCAGAATTCCCAGCCCTCCGGCGCCAATATAAGCCGCCAATGTAGCACTTGCGATAACCTCTGACATCGCCATACGGATGCCACTGATAATACCAGGCATCGCCAGCGGCACTTCCACCTGCCGGAATTTTCTCTTTTTATCCATGCCCATGGCATCTGCCACTTCCAGCAGAAAATCTGGAACCTGTGAAAATGCCAGCGTTGTCTGTATCAGAATTGGTGGGATTGCCAGAATCACCAATGCTGCCAGTGCCGGTTTCACCCCCACTCCCATGATCGGAATCAGAATAACAAGCACTGCCAGACTCGGAATAATACGCAAGACACTGAATCCTGTAGTCAGAATCTTCTTTATCCTCGGAGCACGCAGGCTCAGAATGCCGCATGGAATACCTACCGCAGCTGCGATTCCCACTGCCAGAAGACTCAGATACAGATGTTGCCAGATCATATGCACATATTCCTGTCCATGTGTCTGAAAATATTCCACATATGCCTGCATGTCACACCCTCCGTTTCATAAATAAGTAAATCTTATTATATTAAGCTTTCCTATCTTAGCAAAAAAATAATCATCCTGCAAGATAGCATTAACCAACTGCTGCATATCATACTATATTTTCTAGTAAAATGCTAGGTTGTAAAGCTGATATTCGCAATCCGCTTTTGCTATTTACTCATGAACGCAAAATAAAAGAAGACAGTAGCGGCATTTC
>ENA-OQQW01001285-OQQW01001285.1-human-gut-metagenome-genome-assembly--contig:-NODE-1285-length-14850-cov-5.016560_pt1 | contig 14850 bp, 9 predicted proteins | sample MGYA00243234_ERZ505098 | MGnify/ENA primary metagenome ERZ505098 (study PRJEB26097, sample SAMN02712086) | human gut metagenome | biome: Gut microbiome | host: Homo sapiens | place: Denmark: Copenhagen... | reverse complement strand
GTTATGACTCTTTATTCTTAATCTATCTTCGGATGTTTCACGTGAAACATCCGAAGATAGATTATCAAACCAATATTCATAATTGAAGCAAGTGACTTCCTCTATCCGGTTAAAAATCCCATCAACAAAATCGATCAAGGACACGGTTTGACTTGTAACTGCAAGGGTACTGAACAGTTACGAACACATTATAAAATCAATGAGAAATATCAAAAAAATACTCCGATATATTCTCTCTGGCATTATCTGTATCACGAAAGCATGTAAAAAATACAAGAAACTCCATCCACAAAATAATGTGGCTGTTATCTTTATATTCCCCAAAAGCATCTATATATAGTAAATGGAAACCTCTTTTCCCGGAGCGTTTTTATAGTGTGAAATACATGTATCTCTTGTAAAAAAATATAATATTATGAAACTGGAATTTTCGATTTTTGTTTATTTTATTATGTTTACGAAAGATTTGCGTATTTATTTCATTTTTCTTCCAATCCTGTTATATATTCGTTATGTACATGTTAACTAAAGACTTTTTCAAGCATAGTTTCATTTTGTAATATCCAATATAAAATGTATCTGAATAAGGTTCCGGCATAGAACTGGCATAAAATAAATTTCACTTAATAGGCTTTTTCTTCTAAATCAACCCGTAAAACACTTCCCTGTCTTCCCTTTATCCCAGTCATGAGGACAAAAATTTTTGCATTCGATCATAGTTTTACACAAAATAGCTGTTTTACAGTTTATCAGGAAGAGTACAAGTATTTTCCCACCCACAGTTTATTGTTTTTTTGTAATCGAAGCAGCTGCTTTCTTTTATTCAATCAATCAAAATTTTACATGTTTAAAGTAGGAACGGCTCTATATTTTATCTTTTTGTTACATGTGTGCAGGTGCACATTTGCATTTTAAGGCTTTTTTATATGTGTATACGTGTAAAGTACGTTTTATCGTACTTTTTTTGTTTAAAGTACTATAATTTGTACTTTAATGCTTTTTTATTCGTAAATATCCTATTATTTCTCTTTATTTGCCAGTATTTTCTTTTATAAAATACTTTTTATCGTACTTAACGTTTGTGTTATTATCATTATCATAGTGTTCTCTTCGCAGAAATAATCTCTTATTTCTCTTTATTTCATCCTTACTCTTATATCGTTTTTCTATAAAATCCCCCATATTTTCCGCCTTACCCTCCATTTTTTCATATAAATACACATTTTTACTACATTCACTTAACTTGTTAATTCCCCATCCAGTTCACAAAAGCATCTGACCGAAATCATGGAGAATACTGATGACAGTATCTGGAAACTCACCTTCAAGTGCGCAAACATATCTATCCAATTTGGGATCAAACGAATAAAAATACCCGTATTCGCTACGCAGTTCTACGCCCAATAGCTACTTTACAATTTATCAGGACCTGCTTACAATGTATCCATAACAATGGCCACATGAATTAGTGCAGTACCTTGTTTTCAGACATGCCCACTATTCCTTTCCCTGTTAAACGCCGTTGCATTCTTCCTAATACACGCCATCCACTGCTTATTACTTTTTACTTTTTCGTAATTGAAGCATGAGACTTACTGTTAACTGGTAATATTATTCTCCGAGTTTTTTTGTGAGCAAAGACCACTGAAAGCCCTGGACATACCATGCAAATTTATGTGATTAGCATAATTTCTGTGCATCGCGAAGTGTATTACCAAGAACGAAGTGATCAGTAATCAGGAAACTTTTTGATTTAATTCAAGCAGATAAAAGCATCCGCTTCACTACTTGCTCATAACCGAATAACTGCTTCGCAGTTTATCAGAAGGAGCCTGCACTTCTCCTGATGCAAGCAAGTTCCCCTGATTATTGCTTTTCGAAATCGAACCAGGGGACTTATTTGATTCAGTTAAAAACGCTTCTTCTCTTGCCTCATTTTCCCCTGAAATGCTATAATCCATAAAGAAAGCATTCGCAAACTCCTTGCAGTTTGCGGCTAATACATTATTTCGTAAATAACTATACCAATCACGTGGGATGTGGATTCGAGTGTGCAGGTATAAAAATGCAGGCGTAGCTGGCTATGCTGAGGCTTTTAGATCTGTGCAGTCGGATTCACCAACAAGTAATTGGTATAGTTATTTCGAAAACAATGTACTAGTACAGTGAAAATTAAGTTTCTGCTATATTGACGTAGGATGATTTTCTCATATGCAAGGCGAAGGAATGAGGCGTAGCGGTGGCTACGGCGATTGACGACAACGCAGCATATGAAAAATCAGACAAGTCAATATGGCGGTTACTTAATATTCGCTGTACTAGTCATTTATCATCTGATCGAAAGGAATATTTTATACATGAACACCACAAATAATCGCAACGATTTCTATAAAGAACAATTAGGCAAGACTTTAAATGGCAATGAAAAGATCGAAACTGCCATTGCAGCACTCCAAAAAGAAACAACCGAAGAAATGCTTGCTCATACTCTCACCGTGATCCGTCACAGAATGCAGGAGCAGGCACAGCTGATCATTGCTGTAGAACCTCCAAAAGGTGATGGAAAAATTTCTCTTCATGCGATCAAAACCAACGACGGAAAGCAATGGTGGGCTGCATTTACCAGCTTTGACGAAGAGTTAAAAGGCAGTGATAAGATCATGTCCACATTTACCGCAGATATTGATAAGATTTTTGCTTCTGCATTGCAAGAGCCGTCTGTTGAGGGAGTAATTCTCAATCCATGGAACCGCACACTAATGCTGAACAAAACCCTTATCAACATCATCCTCGGCAATCCTGTATAGCATCAGCTCTGTCGGATAACAAGTCCAATGTTTCACGTGAAACACTTGGTATTTTACTGAAGTATAAAAGCATTCCAGCGGATAACAGCATCCGCTTCGCTACTTGCTCATAACCAAATAACTGCTTCGCAGTTTATCAGAAGGAGCTTTTCCTTCTCCTGATACAAGTAAGTCCCCTGCTTATTGCTCTTCGCAATTAAAGCAGGGGACTTACTTGATTCGGTTCGAAATCTGATTTCTATGTATCATGAAGCATATTGGCGATGCTACTGTTCACTGATAATATTCCGTATTTTTTTTATAAACGAAGGCTGCAGAAAGCCCGAAGCCATACCGCACCAATTTATGCGATCAACATAAATTCTTTGCATTGCGAAGCGCATTACTGAAAGCAGAACGAACAGCAACTTAGCGATCATCGCCAAGAACAGAATGGACAGTAGCGTCAGCATACAATAACAAGGTTAGGGTTCCCACAAAAGCATTGTAAATTTTTCGTTCCTGTCGTATAATAAAGCAAAGAAATATTCAGAAAAAATCAGATCAGATACCTGAATTACGTTACATCTGTCCTGATTATTTTTACGAATTCCAGGAGGCTTTTTAATGAAGAAAAATGGACACAGACTACTTACTCTTGCAGCTTTAGTCGGAACTGCCGCAGGTGTTATTCATATTGCTAACCGTTTCATAGATGCCACATCTCAGCTTAAAGATATGCTGGAACAGCCACACAGCAGAACCTATGACTGGCGTTTTGGAAAGATTTTTTATACAAAACAGGGACATGGCACCCCTATTCTTCTTATTCATGATATCATGCCAGGTGCTTCCGGTTATGAATGGAATGCCATAGAGAAGCAGCTCGCAACCGAACATACCGTTTACACCATTGATCTTCTTGGATGTGGACGTTCCGAAAAACCGGATATTACTTATACCAATTTTGTATTTGCTCAGTTACTCTGTGATTTTGCCAAGAATGTGATTCGTGAGGAAACCGATGTTATTGCCAGTGGTTTCTCAGGTTCTTTTGCGATCATGGCTTACCGTAACAATTCCGACCATTTCCGCAAGATCATGCTGGTCAATCCACCAAGCTTCAGTTCCCTGAAGCAGGCACCTTGTAAAGACAACAAGCTCTTTAAGTATTTTATCGAGCTTCCGATTTTCGGAACTCTGATCTATCATATGGTAGCTTCCCGCGAATCCATCAGCAGTCTGTTTATGGAAAAGCTGTTCTACAATCCCTTCCATGTAACAGATACACTGGTAGACACCTATTATGAATCCGCTCACAAGGGCGGTTCCAACGCCAAATATCTGTATTCCAGCTACATTGGCAAATACCTGAATATCAGCATTAATAATGCCGTAGAATCTTCCGATGCATGCATCTATATTATTTCCGGAGAAAAAGAAGCTTCCGCTTCTCTTATCGCAGAGGAATATCAAAAGCTGAATTCTTCCATTGAAACCGCTGTGATCCCGGAAACCAGACATCTTCCTCATCTGGAAGATCCGGAACATTTCCTGGAACAGGTAGCTATTTTCCTGTAAAAACAGCTTATGATCCGGCACCAAAAACAAAATTTATCTATAGTAATTTTGGAAATCAACGTATCAAAAGAACATTGTTCATGTTCGGAGCCGTTGATCTTCATGCAGTAATTTGTGGAAATGCTATAAACCAACAAAAAGCCAATAAAAAAAGAGTACTGTTTCACGTGAAACATAAGTTTTCCCTCAAACAAACGTGAAACAATACTCTTTATTTTTTACCAGACTCACAGCATGCATCCGGACATTTCTCTTATCTAAGTGCCTGCTCCAGATACATGTGTGTTGTATTATCGATCAGCTTATGTGTCAGCTCTGCCATATGCTGTGTACTCTCCTGATTCTCAGAAGACAGCCATGTCTTGATCATTCCCACGCATCCATTCAGACAAAACGCATACGCATACTCAATATCACGGTTGTCTTTCGGCAGACGAATTGACAAGCGATGCAGCACTGTATCTGCGATCAGTTTTTCTATACGATTCACAAAAGCCATATCTCCATTCTTTCCAAGAAGTGCGATACAAATATCCTTATTATGATCCAGGATCGTAAATATCTGCTCAATAAAAGGATACGAGCTCTCCTTATTATTAAGAGGATCCAGAGGATAGTCTGCCACCAGATGCGTGATTTCCTCCATCAATTCAGCCTCAATGGATTCCAGCATCTGATAGATATCTGTATAGTGAAGATAAAATGTGGAGCGGTTGATATCAACTTCTTCCACCAGTTCCTTTACCGTAATCTCCTTAATGCTCTTCTTCTGCATAAGACGGGCAAGCCCCGCTCGCAACTGTGCCTTGGTCTTACGTACTCTTCTGTCAACTTTTTCCGCCATCTTAATTCCCCCTGCAATTCAAAAAAGCAAGCACGTTTCCTCCGCCTCAATCACCTGTCACTTACGATACTCTGCAACTGTCATACAATGATAATGCATCCTTCAAACGAATAAAAGCATTCGCTTTCTCTACGCCGATCTGTATGATACCAGATATCTGCTGTTGTTAAGAATTGACAAGATCAAAATTGTTAACGACGCCGACCTACACGATACCAGATATCTGCTGCATATTTGTGTTGAAACATAGGAATCCTGTCTGCATTTAATATTACCAACTGCACATAAATTCAAAGGAAATAACGTACTTTTTGTCTATTATGCAGTTTTTTATTTGTAATAGACACTTCCATTATTTCCGTCTATTAATATACATTCAGTAAAGATTTAATGGTTGTATCTGTGGTATGTGTTTAGTATAATACATCACGTAAAGAAAATCAACACTTTGTTTGATAATGGAATATAAAGCTATTAATAGATTTTAATATGATTAATAGATCTCGTCGCCATTACTGGAATAAAGTTTGATTAATCAACTATGTTTGATAATACAATTTAATAAGAAAGGGATAGGTAATATGATCAAAAACGAATGGAAAAGCTTACTTCGTAACAAGCTCATGCTTATCGTCGTAATCGCCATTATCGTAATCCCGATCATCTATGCAGGTCTGTTTCTGAAATCCATGTGGGATCCTTACGGAAACGTAGACAGCCTGCCAGTGGCCGTGGTAAACGAAGACAAACCTGTCGAGTATAATGGCAAGACCTTAAGCATAGGTAAGGACATGACGGATGAGCTGAAAGACAACGACTCAATGGCATTTAACATTGTAGACAGCAAGACAGCAGAGGACGGTCTGGCCAATGGAACCTATTACATGGTTATCAAAATTCCGGAAAATTTCTCCGCAAACGCAGCCACTGTAATGGACAACGAGCCAAAGCAAATGGAGCTATCCTATGAGACAAACCCTGGAACCAACTATATCGCCTCCAAGCTCAGTGAAACAGCAATGCTGAAGCTTCGTGATAACATTGCTTCCAAGGTTACGGAAACCTATACAGAAACCGTTTTTGATTCTATCTCAGAAGCAGGTGACGGAATGCAGGAAGCTGCAGACGGATCCGGAAAGATCGAAGACGGACTGAATACAGCAGCTGATGGTAACAAAACAATTACCAAAAACCTTAAGAAGCTTTCCACCAGTACTCTTACTTTCGTAAGCGGTGCTGACAGTCTCACCGAAGGTCTTAAGACCTACACCGATGGTGTTGCAAAGGTTAACGATGGTGCAAAGAGCCTGGACGATGGTGCAGATCAGCTGAACAGCGGCGTTGCAACCCTCACAGAAAAGGTTCCTGAGCTGACAACCGGTGTGGATACTCTGGATAAAGGTGTTCAGCAGTACACCGCTGGTGTGGATGAGCTTAATAAAAATTCTGATGCACTGAAATCCGGTGCAAGCAGCCTGGAATCCGGTGCAAACCAGCTGAACAGCGGCGTTGCAGCTCTGACAGAAAAGGTTCCTGAGCTGACAACCGGTGTAGATACTCTGGATGAAGGTGTTCAGCAGTACACCGCTGGTGTGGATGAGCTTAATAAAAATTCTGATACGCTGAAATCCGGCGCAAGCAGCCTGGAATCCGGTGCAAATGCATTAAGTGCAGGTATTGATACTCTTTCCGACGGAGCAACACAGTATGTAGCTGGTGCTGACACTCTTGCAGATGGAACTACCACCTATGTGGCTGGTGCTGGCAAACTCGCAGCCGGTGCCAAAGAGCTTGCAAAACTTGAAGACGGACTCACAACAGTTTCCAATGGTATCTCTCAGCTGAATACCGGTGTTACCAAAGGAACCGATGACTCACAGTCACTGATATCCGGAACACAGCAGCTGGAAAACGGACTGAAAGCCCTGAACGATAAGGTTTCTGCTCTGAAAGAGGGAACAACACAGGAATCCATCAACAAGCTTGCAGCCGGCCTTACTTCCGCAAAGGATGGTATGGACACAGCCGCAGCTGGTATGAACAGTGCTGCAGCTGGTATGAACAATGCGGCAGACGGAATCAACAACGCAGCCGGATATATCACTCAGGCCGCAGGTATCACAAGTCAGACCAGCAGCAGTATCACAGACAGTCTGATCCCTGCTCTCCAGAATGCAGGCACACAGTTCTCACAGGTAGGTGATCAGGTCAGCAACATCCTTACAGGATACGGACAGCAGACAACGGAGGCACTTACTGATGCAAATACCAAGATCGGTACTGCCGGACAGACAATGACCGATTTAGCAGCACAGCTTCAGGCGATTCAGGCAACCGCTTCTGAGGACGGAACCATTTCCGCAGCAGCTCTGAATGATGTGATCAACGCTTTAAACAGCGTAGCCGGTGGAATGACTGGCGTGGACGGTTCTTACATGAGCAGCTATTCTGATCAGGTTTCACAGCTTGCAGCTGGTGTATCCGGTCAGCTCTCTTCTACTCAGGAAAATCTGAATACTGTTGCTTCCAAGCTTAACGAAGCAGCTTCCGGACTGACTCAGATCTCCGGAGGACTGACTCAGGGTGCCGGCACACTTTCTGAGGGTGCAACAACCATGACAGATGGTGCAAACCAGATGAGTGCAGGTGCAACAACCATGAGCGCAGGTGCAGAGCAGTTATCTGCAGCTACAAGTCAGCTTCCTACAGATCTGATCGCTCAGCTTTCTGCAGGTGTTACCCAGCTGTATCAGGGTGCACAGGCTGTAAACGCAGGAACCAAGAACGTTTCCGCAGGACTTCAGTCTCTGGAAGACGGCACAGTCGAAGCCTTCCCGGCTGCAGCAGCAGGAATCAAAGCTCTGAACGATGGATTTGACCAACTGACATCTTATGATAAGCAGCTCAACGACGGTGCAAAGAATCTGAAAACAGCCGGCAAACAGATCACTGACGCACTTCCGGATATCAAATCCGGTGCAGGTCAGCTGGCAGATGGTTCTAAGGCACTGACAGATGGAATCACAACTTACACCGATGGTATTGCTAAGCTTTCCGAAAACAGTGCTGCTCTTACAGACGGCACCAAGAAACTGGCAACAGGAGCCAATGCTCTTTCCAGCGGTGCTGCTACTCTTGCAGATGGAACAAAAGCATTAGCCGATGGTTCCGGAACACTGACAACCGGAATCACAACCTACACCGATGGTGTTGCTAAGCTTTCCGAAAACAGCTCCGCTCTTACAGACGGTACCAAAAAGCTCTCAACAGGAGCCAAAACCCTTTCCAGCGGTGCTACTACTCTTGCAAACGGAACTAAGACATTAGCAAACGGTACCTCAACACTTCTCAGCGGTACCGAGAAGCTTGTAAGCAACAACAGCACACTTAACAATGGTGCAAAACAGCTTGCAGATGGCGCTGCCCAGATCCAGAGCGGTTCCTCTCAGTTGTATGATGGATCCAAGAAGCTTGGAAGCGGTATGAAAGAACTGAAAGACGGTTCCAAGACACTGACCACAAGCCTCAGCGATGGAGCTACCACTGTAAAAGACAATTCAGCAAGTAATGAAACGATCAAAATGTTCGCAACTCCTGTTGTGAACGATGAAACAAAACTTACCGATGTCCCGAATAACGGACACGCAATGGCACCTTACATGATGTCTGTAGGCCTCTGGGTCGGCGCACTGGCATTCTGCCTGATGTATCCTCTGGCTCAGTATAAGGGCAAACTGAAATCCGGTTTCGCATGGTGGGCAAGCAAGGCTTCCGTCCTTTATCCGGTAGCGATCCTTCAGGGAATCTGCCTGATCCTGCTGTTACGTGCATTTAACGGATTCACACCTGCAGAGATGGGCAAAACCGTACTCTTCGCCTGCCTGACATCAATGACCTTTACCTCTATCATGTACTTCTTCAACATTACTCTTGGTAAAGTAGGAAGCTTCCTGATGCTGGTATTCATGGTCGTTCAGCTTGCAGGATCTGCCGGAACTTATCCGGTTGAGGTTTCACCTTCATTCGTTGCAAAGATCCATGCATACGTTCCGTTTACTTATACGGTCGACGCATTCCGTGCAACGATCAGCGGTGGCCGGAGCATTACCACTTCCATTATTGTAATGGTTGCACTGTTAGTGATCTTCACAATCCTGACGATCCTTCAGTTCAATCACATGACCAAGAGAAAGAAAGCAGGAAAAGTTGTTCTCTTCGACTGGCTGGAAGAAAGAGGTCTTGCATAATACTTAGTTACTGACAGAAGCTCCCCCGAACCTTCTGTTAGATATAGAAAAATTAAAACTGTACAGTTGTTCAGATGAGCTTCTGTACAGTTTTTTTATGTTGTCCTCGTCAATTCTCCACGCTATAATTATAGCAGTTATAGAAAATCAAGCTCGCCAGTACACCGTGCCTGACCTATGCAGCAGATTTCAGTTCAGAAACATTCCTGTCAGATTCAGAAGAAGCGGCAATATGACTTCTCAGATCTACTCACAAACCGGAGCTCTTTCTGACTGCAAGCCTGCGGTTTTCAATGAAAAAGCAACCTGGTATGCATCTAATCCACTGACCGCAAAAACAGACGGAATCATCACCTATGCTACCCATTTACCGTCTTCAGGGTAAAACCTGGAAAGCTATCGGCAATACAAAAAATACAACCTACACCGATAAAAAGCCAGGCACCGCAACCAAATACCGTATCCGTGCATACCGCATCACAAACGGTAAAAAAATATACGGACCTTATTCATCTGTAAGGACCGTAAAATAATAGCAACATAAAAACACCCCGGAAAATCCTGATCTGTGTGGTGTCTCCGAATATCTGATCATCAAACGGATATTCGGAGATCACCTTATTGTTTGCGGATCTCCGAGGTGTTTTTATTTATTTTCTTAATATTTTATTTTTCCGCCTCAGCTGTTGGTGTTGCTGTGGCTTCTGTCTCTGTTTCACCGTTTACCATGGTTTCATATGCATTGAACATTTCTTTTACTGTCATTTTGTTTACAAGAAATACCTTGTCTCCAACGACAGCTGCATAATAGTTTGTGTCATATGTGTAGAAGGTAACGGTTGTCTGGTTCTTGTCAGAGTCTGTGAATACAGCGGTCATCTCCGGGTCTGCAGCTGGTGTATAAACGTCTGTCAGTCTCTTCTGTCCTGCCATGTTTATCAGCTTGTTGTAGAAGGTGGTAAAGGTTGTACTTTCTATTTCCTTACCATCTAGCTGATAGGTTGTTGTTTCTTTTTCGTTTCCGTCATCATCTGTGGATGTTTCACGTGAAACATTTACAGTACTTGTTGTTTCACCGTAAGTAACCTGGAGCTGATCCAGATTTTTTACAGACAGATAATTGACGATCAGTGACCAGAGATCTGACGGCGTCTTGTCAATAACTGCACTCAGTGTATCCGTTGACATTGTATAGATCTGTTTGTTATCTACCGTTACATATCTGCTGCCATCTCCTGCCTCATCGCCAACGTAAATGACAAGCTGTTTATCCACTGTGGTTGTCTTGCTGTCTGCATCTTCTGAGCTGCTGTCCGTGTCAGCGCTGTCGCCACTCTCAGAATTGCTCTCAGAGGCCGTAGAATCGTTTTTTCCGGATTCTGTACTGTCTGTGCTGTCATTCTTCACCTCTTCCTGATAATCCACTGTAATCGTCGCATAGGGCTTATCAAGACCATACTGGGAAAGATCCTCTGCATTGTAGTTTACAAACTGGTCAAATGCAAAGCTTCCAAGTCCGGAGGTTACGTTTCCTGCTGCCGTTGTATCGGCAGACTCTTTATCGCTGCTTCCGTCACCGGAAACATCCCACGTAGCTCCGTCGGAATTTTCTTCCAGGACATAGGAATCTTTATCCTCGCTGACCTGGACCTTTTTCACTGTGGAAGAATCAATTGTTGGGAAATCTTCTCCCTGTGCATAATCGTAAAGGGAATTCATAAACGGAGACACTGTGTCCGCTGCCACTACATATACCGTGCTGTCATCATCATCCTTGGAAATGTAATACTGATTCGTAGACGTATTCTCATCTCCGATGTTGAGCTTCGTTGTCCCATCAGCGGTATCAACGGTTACTGTGTTAGATGGAGAATCCAGCCCGTATTCCGTAAGATCCTCCACATCCTCCAGGACTCTGTCCGCTTCCACCTTTTTGATGGCGGAAGCTGCGGAATCCAGAGTTGTCTGATTTACAGGAAAAGCAGTCTCATCCTTTTTCACCCAGGAATCATCTTTTTTCTCAAAGGTCACTTCCTTCTTGTCTACGATAAATTCCAGAGATTTAATGTCATCCGTTTTCACGGAAAACACTTCTGTTTTGCTTTCCTCTTCGCTGCTCTCTGTCTTTTCTTCTTTGGATACGTAGGTGTTCAGTCCCACATAAACGCCGCCGAGAACTGCCAGAACAACAACTGCTGAAACAAGTTTGGTCGATTTTTTCATTATGCTTTTCTCCTCTTAAGCCAGATCAGAAATCCTGCAACAAGGAACACTCCCGGGATCAGACCAATGGTACAGATCTTCCAGAAGGCTGCAGCATAATCGGTTACTGTCAGGCTTGTGGACTCAAGGCTCTTGGATGGAATAGAAACGGAATTACTGTCGTCTGTGCTGGTCATCCAGTTTAAGGACTCCAGAAGGAGCTTTTCATTTCCGCCGGATACCATCTGGTTTATCTGGCTCTCCATCAGATTTGCTGTGGAGTAGTAAACGATCTGTGTTTCCTTATCATCATCCAGTTTCTCAGTGATGGCAACACCAAGATCAAACGGTCCGTCTACATCTCCGTCTTCCTTTTCGATATTGCTGCTCTGCATATTTGTTTTGGAGTAAGCCTTGTCAGAGGTTGTCAGGATACTGTCGATGGTTACGGTATCTCTTACATCATCTGTTTTCTGAATGCCCTGCGCATACGGTGCCAGTACATAGGAGCCTGCAGAAGCTGTCTCAGAGCTTGCATCTGTGCTGTTGACTGTTGGTACAAGATAATATGGCATCTGCATTCCATAATGCTGATTATCACCCTCAAATACGATTCCCTCGGCACACTTTACACCATAGTTTTCAAGAACCGCATCAAAGTTCGGCAGATCATCCTGTGTATAATCCGAGAAGATCATAGCTTTTCCGCCTGCCTCCAGATAATCCAGGAGCTCTGTTTTTTCTTCCTCGGAAATATCACTGGTCGGAGATACGATCATCAGGCAGTCTGCATCATCCGGAACCTTTCCCTCTGTGAGAAGGTTCAGCTCCTTGATATCAATGTTTGCTTTCTGGATATCTTCTTTAAAGCTGGAATCCAGATCTTTTTCTCCGTGTCCGGATAAGGTGTACATGATCGGAAGATCCTCGGATGTTACATAACCGATCGCACTTGTGATCTGTCCTTCTCCATCAAATCCGGTAGTAGTCTGCTGCCAGGTATTATAGTCTACTGAAGAGGAATACATATCGTTGTAATTGATAACCTTGTTTCTGTCGCCGCAGACTACGATCAGGCTGTTTGACGCAAGATCATCGGTTGTATATTCCGATGCAAATTTCGGATTTACAACAGGGTCTTTCACCTCAACTTTAATATGCTTGGACTCATCTTTATAACGTGAAAGCAGATTGGAGATCGTGTCGTCCTCAGAACCGCTTGCCGCGATCTGATAAATGGTAACATCCTTATCCAGTGCCTTCAGTACCTTCTTTGTTTCATCACCGATGGTGTAAAGCTTGGATGAGCTTACATCCAGCTGTGAATATTTGGATGGGATCGCCCCGACGATCATATTGATCACAACCACGATCACGATAAAGACAGCTGCCATAGCCATGCTGTAGGAACCATTTTTGATATGTTTTTTGCTGATGGTGCCTACCAGCTTTTTCGGATCCGGTTTATGTTTCTTTTTGCCGGAGTCCTGTGCTGTCTCCGGTACGGCTGCCTCGCCTTTATTTTTCTTAAATTTCTCACTGAATTTCATTTCCCTTCACCCCCTAGTTCCAGCGTCTCTTCTGAATGGACTGCATGGTAAGGAACAGGCAGATCGCAATAACAGAAATAAAATAAACGATTCCTGTCACGTCAAACACGCCGTTTGTAAAATTATCATAATGTCCGCTCAGGTTAAATACGTTCAGTACCTTCTGGATACCACCCTGGAAAATACTGGATTTTACAACGTATACGATCACAAGGGCAATCTCTCCCACAGCTCCGATCACTACAGAGATCAGGACATTTTTGATCATGGTATAAATGATGATAGCGATCGCCACGATCAGAAGTCCGAATGCCACTGCGGTTGACATGGAGGTCTGTGAAAAGAATGAGGAAATTCCGTTCATCATATAGAAGGCGAACAGGAATACAAAAGTAAGTACTGCTGCAATTACCTGGCTTTCTGTAAGTGCTGACATAAATACACCGATCGCCAGATTTGCGCATCCCAGAAGGAAAAATCCCAGGATCCCGGTGTATGCGGAAGCATAGGAAATCGTTCCGAACTTACTCATGATCAGAGGATAAACGCACATGATCACGACCGGAATGGCAAACACAGCTACCAGTGCAAGATATTTTCCAAATACGATATCCCATACAGACACCGGTGCGGTCAAAAGAAGCTGATCCGTTTTCTGCTTGCGCTCTTCTGCAAGTACACGCATGGAAAGGATTGGCACACCGATCAGGAACACAAAGGTCAGTGCGCTTAAGGTAGTTTCAAATTTTGAATAGCCGCCTGAAAGCTGATATGCGGAAAAATAAATTCCGGTCAGCACCAGGACAAAAAATATGAAGAGATATCCAACCATGGAGGTCAGATAGCTTTTCAGTTCTCTTTTAAAAATCGCTGTCATGACTGATCCCCCTCTTTCTCATCAGAAGCCTTCTCTGGTTCCCCGTTTTTTTCTTCCTGAGTTTTTTCTTCTTCCGATGATCTGTCTTCTACCGGTTTCCACTGTGAGCTTTCCGGTTTTCCGGCGGATTTTTTCTCTCCTTCGGTAAGCTCAAGGAATACATCCTCAAGGGAAACTCTCTTAACCTGCATCTCGTAGATCGGACAGTTCGCTTTTGCCATAGCGTAGAAGACTTTTTCACGGATATCCACATTTTCCTGAATGGAAAGTTTTGTTTTCCACAATTTCTCATCGCTGTCATAGGACATTTCCACTCCGGTTACGCCTTCGATTGTTTCCAGAGCTTTTCGAATCGTGTCTTTCTCGCCTTTTACCTTCATAAGGAGGCTGTTGGAGCCTGCTGCCAGACGTTCCAGATTATCCGGTGTATCGCTGGCTACCAGCTTTCCATGGGAAATGATCAGAACATAATCACACACTGCTCTTACCTCGGAAAGGATATGGGAGCTTAGGATAACCGTGTGCTTCTGCTTCAGGCCTTTGATCAGGTCACGGATCTCGATGATCTGCTTCGGGTCAAGTCCTACTGTCGGCTCATCCAGGATGATCACCTCCGGATATCCCAGGATTGCCTGTGCAAGGCCCACCCTCTGGCGATAACCTTTGGAAAGGTTTTTGATCAGACGGTCTTTCATATCTGTGATCTTTACCATATCCATGACTTCTTTTATCTGCTTGTCTTTTTGGTTTCTTGGGATTTTTT
>ENA-OQQW01001265-OQQW01001265.1-human-gut-metagenome-genome-assembly--contig:-NODE-1265-length-15007-cov-5.664928_pt1 | contig 15007 bp, 11 predicted proteins | sample MGYA00243234_ERZ505098 | MGnify/ENA primary metagenome ERZ505098 (study PRJEB26097, sample SAMN02712086) | human gut metagenome | biome: Gut microbiome | host: Homo sapiens | place: Denmark... | reverse complement strand
AGCTGGTGCGCTGCAAGCTGAATGTGGACAAGCTGCTCCTGCGGCAGAAGCAGGGGTTCTGCTGCGTCAGCCCTGTGGGCAGTAATGTGCTGGGCCGGGAGTTCGAGCGGGTACTCCCCGCCAGCAGCGTGGCCAATCTCTATCCCTTCAACTATTCCGGCAAGACAGATCCCAACGGCTTTTACATTGGAAAAGACAAGTACGGCAGCAACATCGTGGTGGACTTTGACCGCCGGGACAGCGACAAGACCTCTGCCAACATCCTCATTTTGGGCAATAGCGGTCAGGGCAAGAGCTACCTCATCAAGCTGCTGATCTGCAATCTGCTGGAAGCGGGCAAGTCGGTGATCTCGTTGGATGCCGAGCACGAGTTGGAGGAGCTGTGCGAAAACTTAGGTGGGTGCTTCATTGACCTGATGGCCGGGGAAAAGCGCATCAATGTGCTGGAAGTGCGGAGCTGGAACGAGGACACCGACAAGACAGCCCCGGAGACATTTTGCAAGTCCACTCTACTGGCTCGGCACATCTCCTTTTTGAAAGACTTCTTTCGGGCCTACAAGGATCTCACCGACCCGCAGCTGGACACCATAGAGATCATGCTGTCCAAATTGTATGCCCGTTGGGGCATTACGGAGGAGACAGACCTGCGCCAGCTTGCCTCGGAGGATTACCCCGTTCTCTCCGACCTGTATGACCTCATGCAAGAGGAGCTGGCCCAATACAAACCGGGTGCGCTGTATACGCAGGAGCTGCTGCAGGAGGTGCTGCTGGGCCTGCATTCCCTGTGCGTGGGGGCGGATGCACCGTTCTTCAGCGGACACACCAATATCTCCGGCGACCGGTTTCTGGTGTTCGGCGTGGGCGGTGTGCTGACGGCGGCTAAGAGCCTGCGGAATGCCCTGCTGTTCAATGTTCTGGCGTATATGTCGGACCGGCTGCTGACGGGCGGCAATACCGTAGCGGTGCTGGACGAGCTGTACCTGTGGCTGTCTAACCCGGTGGCCATTGAGTACATCCGCAACTGTCTGAAGCGTGTGCGCAAGCGGGACTCGGCGCTGATAATGGCTTCTCAAAACTTGGAAGATTTCGACCAGGAGGGCGTGCGGGAGATGACAAAGCCGCTTTTTGCCATCCCGCCCCACCAGTTCCTGTTCAACCCCGGCTCCATCGGAAAGCGTTTTTACATGGACATGCTGCAGCTGGACGAGGCGGAGTTTGAACTCATCCAGCGGGCAAGGCGTGGCGAGTGCCTGTATAAGTGCGGCATGGAACGGTACCATCTGGAGGTGAAGGCGCCGCCTCACAAGGCGGCGCTGTTTGGTTTGGCCGGCGGCAGATGAAAATGCAAAGGATTTGAAAAAACTCAAAAAACAAAAAGGATTGTTGCGAAAAGCAGTTTTGGTTGTTTTATATAGTGAAGGGCATGCGGATGCCCGGAAAAGGAACGGAAGGAGGTCAAAATAAGGTCCCGGAGCTCGGGTAAACCCAATGGATGCAAATGAATTGCCAAAAGAAAAAAGGAGAGAAAGAAAATGAAAACACCAAGACGGCAAAAGTTCCTGGCATTTTTCCTGGCGATAGCACTCTCCATGACCCTTATTCCGGCACAGGTGCTGGCCATCGAGATCGACCAGCGAAAAGAATCCTTGCAGATAGAACGCGCCGAAGCGGCATCTGCGGAGCCTGCGCAGGATGCAGAAATAGTAAGTGAGATCCCTTCCGGTCGCGATGCGTACCAGAAGGAATTTTTATTATCTAACGGCCAGCGGATGCTGGCGGTCTACCCCACGGCGGTCCATTATCAGGAGAACGGCCAGTGGGAGGAGATCGACAACACCCTGCGTGCCGAGAGGCAAAACGGCAGCACCGTCTACCGCAACACAGCCGATGCTTGGGATGTGGCCCTCCCGGCCCAGATGGATGCCCGGCAGGCCGTTTCTGTGGAGCAGGACGGGTATCGTCTGTCCTTCCGTTTTGCCGGTTCCCTGCGGCGCACCCCCGGTACGGAGCTCTATGCAGCCGCTACGGATCGCGCAGCGGAGATCAGCAGCCTGCCCGATTCCGTGACAGAGGCCCTGCCGCTGGAGAGGGGTGAGAGTATTCAGACCGCAGAGATTCGGGATACCCAGGCCACAGTGGATACCGTGCAGGCAGAATCCTCCTGGGATGCCATGCAGCGGCAGATCCGGCCGGAGGGTATGCACTCGGTGGTGGAATATGCATCTATCTATGAGAACACGGACCTGAAATATGACCTGACGGCGGAGAAGCTGAAGGAGTCCGTCATCATCCGGCAGAAGGACGAGGCTCTGCTGGGCTACCGCTATCACCTGGACAGCCAGGGCCTGCGCCTTGCGCTGCAGGAGGATAACTCCATCCTGGCCTATGCGGCGGACGCCGGGGAAGATGCCCGGCCTGTCTACTACATGCCCGCTCCCTTCCTGGTGGATGAAAATGAGGCCTACTGCGACGATGTGCAGGTGCGGCTGCTGGAAACGACGGAAGGCTATGACCTGTATTACCTGCTGCCCGGGGAATGGATGGCGGACAGCAGCCGGGCCTATCCCGTGGTACTGGACCCCGTGCTGCAGCCGGTGGCCAACACCAGCACCATCCGGGACCAGAGTGTCTTTGAAAAGCTGCAGAACAGCCACTACTGGGGCATGGTGGAGTGCGGCTGGACCGCAAAGCACGGCAAGGAGCGCATCTTCATGAAGTTCAGCAACCTGCCTAAGCTCACCTCTGCCGATGTCATTGTGAACGCCACTGTCTCTATGCTCAAGTGCGGTGTGGACGACCCCATCGATATCGAGGCGCACCAGGTCAACGGTGACTGGGACTCCGCCACCATTACCTGGAGTAACCAACCGTCCCACAACGCCAATATAGAGGATTTCCAAACCGTTTCGGCGGAAAAGTGGTACACCTGGACCATTACCAATATCGCCCAGAGCTGGTATGAGGATAACCGAAACACCGGCGTCATGTTCAAGATGCCCGACTGGGTGGAAGCAGGCAGCGAGCATTGGGAGGAGTTCTACTCCTCGGACTACAGCCCCGCCTATTCCCCGGTACTGACTATTTCCTACATAAACAACTGCGGCCTGGAGAGCATTTGGGATTACACCGCCCAGTCAGCCGGAACGGCGGGCACAGGCCAGATTAATAACTATACCGGCAACCTGGTGTGGTCCACCAACAGCTTCGGGTTTGCCGGAAATCGGATGCCGGTATCCGTTACCCATATCTATAACGCCAACGACAAGGACAGCAACGCCTCCTTTACCGGCTACGGCTGGCGCACCAATTTCAACCAGCGGGTCTATCCCTTCACCCAGGACACTTCGTACTACATTTGGGAGGACGGGGACGGCACACGGCACTACCTAAAATACAAATCCTCCGGGACCTATGAGGATGAGCTGATCCCCGGCCTGATCCTCACCACCACCGGCAGCGGGGAAACCAAATACTGCCTGACAGACAAGAGCGGCAACAAGAGCTACTTTACCGATGACGGTTATCTGGTACAAATCAGCAACAACCAGGCCACAGCCAGCAATATCAGTGTGAGCTATGACGGGGTGAAGCTCTGCCGAGTCCGGGACGGTATTGGCCGGACCTACATCTTCTCTTACAATACAGACGGGTATCTCAGTAAGATCGCGTTCCTGGGTACCGGCACCACGGAGCTGGCCGCGGAGACTTTCACTTACAGCGGCGGCAACCTGGTATCCATTCAGTCCGCTCTGTCCGGCGCGGCCACCTTCGGCTACACCAGAAATCATCTGCTCAGCACAGCCACGGACGCCCAGGGCTACCAGGTGCGTTACACCTATAACACCGTAGGCGCCAACCAGCCCAATCGCGTTACCGGGGTGGCTGAATACCACAACGACACAGCCGGAGGCACGCTGGCTATCGAGTACGCCCACAACCAGACTGTATTCCAGGACCACAGCGGCAACAAGGATATCCACCAGTTCAATAACTTCGGCAGCACGGTGTCTATCCAGGACGGCCAGGGTAACGCCCAGTTCTACCGCTATGCCGGGGAGTCCGGGTTCAAGGCCGCCAGCCAGATGACCCTGTCCTCCAAGATGCAGAACACGGTGGTGAATCTGGTACGCAATGGCAGCTTTGAGTGGGAAGGCGCTTTCTGGACCGGCGACAGCGGCAACGCCTCCACCGGCTCCTGGGGCAACACCAAGGAGTATACCTACCTGGAATGGGAAGCATTAAAGATCTCCCGCACGGAGAACGGCACGGCATACAGTGTCCGGGCCACCGATGACGCCGCCTGTCCCGTTCAGCCGGGCAAGACCTATACTCTTTCAGCCTATGTAAAGACCACCGGCATGACCGGCTCCGGCAGCGGTGCGCAGCTGCTGCTCAAGCGTATGAGTACCGGGGCTACAGTAGCCCAGAGCCGGGCCATTACCGACACCTCCGACTGGACGAGGCTGGAGGTCACCTACACCCATCCCGCTGACGCAGCGGCGGACAGCCTGGTGGTGCATCTGTCCAACCGCTCGGCGGGTACAGCATACTTCGACTGCGTGCAGCTGGAGCAGAGCGCCAATGCCAGCCGCTACAACATCATGGAGAACGGCGACTTCCGCACGGGCACCTGGAGCAACTGGCCTACCTTCGGCTGGCGCTTTAGCTCCGCCTGCACCTCCTCCGACACCAAGGTGGCAGCGGGCACCTCCGCCGCGCCGCAGATGGACGGAAACGCCCTGCGCATTATAGGCGGCACCAGCGCAGCCAAGAATGTATACCAGAACATCCCCATTTCCGGCAAGGCAGGGGATGTGTACACACTGGGCTGCTGGGCCAAGGGAGACTCGGTGCCGCTGACTTCCGGCACCGGGCGCAAGTTCGGCATTGTGCTGCGGTTCATCAACAACGATGTTATTGTGGGCGAGGAGACCGCCAGCTTCAACCCCGACTGCAGCAGCCAGAATGACTGGCAGTATCTGTCCATGCGGGTAGCGGCGAAAAAGGCCTATACCTCCATGCGCATTATTTTGGTTTACGAATGCAATGCAAATGTGGTATACTTTGATGGGGTGCAGCTATTCAAGGAGGAATTCGGACACAGCTATGTCTATGACGCCAATGGGAACATCATCAGCGTCACGGATTTGCAGAAGAAGAACACCACCTATGAATACGCCAACAACAACCTCACCAAGATCACCCTGCCCAGCGGGGCCAAGCAGACCTACACCTACGACAGCTACCACAATGTCAGCACGGCCACCAGCCCGGGGGGCGTGATATCCAGCTTCACCTACGACACCTACGGCAACAACACCAAGGTGACGGTGGGCGGCAGCAGTCAGACGCAGAAAATTTCCGCCACGGCGGCCTATACCTCCGACGGGAATCAGCTCGCCTCCGTGACGGATGCTCTGGGGAACACGACCACCTACGGCTACGACACCCAGACGGGTGTGCTGAACTGGGTGCAGTCGCCCGGGCAGACGGACACCACCCGCACCAACTACACCTACGACAGTCGGTTCCGCACCACCGGGGTCAGCCAGGGCAGCGCCCAGGTGGGGTACACCTACTCTGGGGAGCTGCTGGATGCTATCTCCTCTGCCTCGGGGACGGAGTACAGCTTCGACTATGGCGCCTTCGACCTGGTGAACAGCGTGCAGGTGGGCCAGCGGACGATGATTAGCCACACCTACTCCACGGATGCGAATCGGAATCTTACCCAGTCCACCTATGGCAATGGGGACTCCGTTTCCTACACCTACGACTCCCTGGGCCGTACCACCGGCAAGAGCTACGAAAACGGCGATACGGTGGACTATATCTACGACAACAACGGCAACCTGGGCATTCTCAAGGACAGCGCTACGGGCCGGAACACCCAGTATTTCTACGACTTTCAGGACCGCCTCATGCGCTACGAGGAGTCCGGCCAGGGGTACAGCAACGCAGTGCAGTGGGGGTATGACGACGAGGGCAATATGACCTCGCAGGAGCAGACACTGAACGGCGTGACCTATAAGGTCAGTCGCAGCTATAACAGCGACAACCAAGTTAGCGGGCTCAGGCTCGATGGTGGAAATGCACTCTGTTATGACTACGACAAGTACGGACGGATCAGCGGCATTAACATCACGGACGGAATGGCGTCCCGGATAGGCTATACCTGTATTCAATATACAGAGCCAAACAGCACTTCTACCAGCGGGCAAGTCGAAAAGTGGTCCAATTATTCAAGGGCCGGGAATTTGGCATATCAGTACGGCTATGACAGCAAAGGCAACATCACATCTATCTCTAGTGGTAACCGTACAGCGACCTATGAATATGATACACTAAATCGACTGGCACGGGCAAATGACCCCATCGCCGGAAAAACATGGGTCTATAGCTACGACAGCGGCGGCAACATTCTCAAGCGCTCCGAGTATGCCTACACAGCCAACGCCCTGGGAACTCCCTCCGAAGAGGTGACTTATACCTATGGCGACAGCCAGTGGAAGGACCTGCTGACAGCCTACAACGGTAAGTCCATTACCTACGACGAGATCGGCAATCCTCTGACATACGATGGGTGGACCTATACCTGGCAGCATGGACGGCAGCTTGTGGGCATGGAAAAAGAGGGCACAAGTATCTCCTACGCTTATAATGCCAGCGGTCAGCGTATTTCCAAAACCGTAAACGGCACTACCTACAACTACCACTATCTGGGCGACCAACTGGTGGAAATGGCCTGGGGCAGCAACCGCATGTACTTCACCTATGATGACATTGGTCCGGCCTCTGTCATTTTCAACGGTGAGGAATACTTCTATTCTCGAAATGCCCAGGGCGATGTGACCGGCATTTTCAGCGAGTTTGGCGTTCAAGTCGCCACCTATACCTATGACCCATGGGGTAGGCCCACAAGCGACGCGATGACTACGCTGGGGCACTACAATCCCCTCCGCTACCGTGGCTATGTCTACGATAACGAGACGGGGCTATATTACCTCAACAGCCGGTACTATAATCCTACTTGGGGTAGGTTTATCAATGCGGATGAGTATCTATCTGCTGGCGAAAACTTATTGAGCACCAATGTTTTCGCATACTGCTATTGCGACCCAATAAATCTAAAGGATCCCAATGGAAACATAGCGGAAGCAGCTTTGATTTTCACCGATCTTTCTGCCGAGCTAATCGCGTCCATTGCCGCCGCGCTTGGAGTAACGGTTATTTGGGTCGTTGGAATTATATTGATTGTCGGTGTGGTGGAACTGTCTCGATCCAGCACATCATCCCGGTCAAAATCGAAGGCAGAAATCTTACCCGACATAGATGCTGTTCACCCGAAACGATCGAAGGTATATCAAATTGCGTATGTAGATAAATATGGAACTCTTGTTAAGTTTGGACATTATAACCTTATGGAAGCATTAGCTCTTCTTGGTTGCCTTGGATGTGCGAATAATTTGAGACACGCAATAAAATACAACCCAAAAGGAGCGGAAAGCATTGTGGAAGGCTATGCTCGCGCAAATGGATCCAAAATATGGGGCATTTATACCGAGCAACAAGGCCATGCAAAAATGTTAGCGCTTCTTGTTAGTGCAAACCAAATTGAACCACCAGAAGTACATGGCTCCAGGAAATATGGGCATTACCACGACTTTACGCATTCTTTTCATATTTGGTATGGAAACATAATATACCGCTAAACTACATAGGCAGAATGAGAGGATTTTATGAAAAAAATTATATTCTCCAGCAACATACAAAATCGGCAGTGTTATCGGTTTATGAACTTTCACGATCGCGATCAGTACTGGTTTTGTCCGGCCAGATATGAACTGATTGACAAGGCCACATATAGCTGTCTGCTGCCAGAAGACCGAGCAGAGTGCATACCGGTCAAACAGGTAGAGCGGTTGACCATTCAAAGAGCTTACTTCCGCGAAAATGCGGAGCTGCGGGAAGAATGGGAAATGCGCACCCGGGAGTGCGCCGATGAAAAAGAGGAAGAATCGGAATCCTGGGATATAATCGAGGAAAATCTTTTAGACGGAGTTTATGAGGATTTCGAGCGGGCGTATCTCCTGCGATATGCCGAGGACTGGTGCCGGGAAAACGGCATAGCCTACGAAGAAACAGATGACTATGTGCCTGTGCCGAAGCGCGAGGAGAGTTTCGAGGACATTGTGGACAGCGTGGCGGATTATTTGGCGGGCGGATGGACTGCGGAGGAGTATAGGGCGATGATTCGGGACCTAAATCCCGACGCGGAGGACCTGTCGGCGATTGACGAGATCATTGAAGCGGCCCAAAAGCTGCTGGAAGAAGAACGCACACTTGAACAATAATTCTTAAACTGACTGAGGCTTGAGGACGGATGGACTAAGCAATTCTGCTGACAAAACCGGCATAAGCAACCAAAAAGCGCACCTCCTGCTGTGGGATGAAGTAGTCAATAGTTGGTTGCTATGCGGAAAGACTTGGTGTTCGGTGCGTTAGGCTGTGATAATCCATTGCAAAAAACATCTGGACAGTTGATATGCATCGTTGACAAATCTGACGAAACCAGCAACCTAATAAAAAGGGGGCACTGCGCGGCTTGCGCGGTGCCCTTTTCATGACTGGCAGTATCTGTCCATGCGGGTGGCAGCAAAAACGGCCTATACCTCCCTGCGCGTTATTTTGGTTTACGAATGCAATGCAAAGGTTTTCAAATATGTCTTTACACCAATGCAACACTCTCAGGCCCGCTGCAGCAGTTAGTCGATAGTGGTATAATTAGGTTATATCCGTTAGGATGAGGAGCAAAATGATGGGAATCAATGATACTTGCACCAGTAAATCTAATACAGATAATTTACGAATTCGTCATACAAAGGAGGCTGCCGAGCGTTATTACAGAGAAAATCCCGATTCACTGATTCCTCTTTTTGAAAAAGAATTGCGGGAGTTAGGATTTGACTTTGAACTTTCAAGTCAAACATTCGGATTTATCCCAAAATACAAGAAAGACATATTGCCGATCGCTGTCAGATATTATCAAGTTGCAAAAAAACTCAAAAAAACTAATGAGCAAATACATTTTATGGTTTTTTTCCACATCAAAGGCTTTGATGATATTGTTCCAATGCTATTGGAAGATTATTACTCTAAGGAAACGGATGATTTGACTCGTTAGTTCATTTCGGATTGTCTTTACTATATCCGCTCAAGAAAATTTGTAAGAGAATATCAAGAAATATCCTCTAACAAAATTTTCGGAATAAACCGGCAGATGATTATTTTGCTCCAGGGAAAGCTGAAAGAGGAAACTTCCGTTCCTGTACTGGTTGCATTGTTAGAGGATGAAGAGGTCTGTTTGCAGGCAATTTGCGCATTGGGCGACTACAAACGGGAAGATTTTCGCTGCTATTTTGAGCGGTTCAAGGACGACCCGCATCCCGGATGGCGCAAATATGCCAGGGCGGCGCTGAGGAGACTTGACCGATTAACTAAATAGCTTTATTTCTCAACGGACCGGGAGTAAAAAAGAAATATTTATAGCTCTGGGCTGCCGAGTGGATGGGATAGATTCCAATAATCGTATTATTTACGAGGTAATTGTTATGAGAAAAATTTGGGGATTATTATCACTCACCACCTTAATACTGTTACTCACATCTTGTTCAATAGAAGACTCTAATATGCGAAAAATGTTTTTTGCAAGGAACGACAAGCAAATTGCAAATGAGCGATTTGAGACACTGATAGATGCAATCCAAACGCATAACAGTGAAGCTGTAAAAGCGGTGTTTTCCAATAATGCACTGAGAGAAGTGGAGAATATAGACTCTTCTATTCAAGAGTTATTTGGCTATTTCCAAGGAAACTTACTCTCTTATAAAGCATGGGCAGGGCCTGATGTTTCCGCCAAAAAGGACAATGGGAATTATTGGAAAAGCTACGACTGCACTTATGACTTCGAGACATCGAAGGACAAGTATCGTCTCGCCATGGAGATCATAACGGTGGACACTACGGACGCGGACAATATAGGAATACGGTCGTTGTATATCATTCGATTTGAGGATGACACAGACCAGAATTGTGCGTACCGAGGAGACGGAGCATATACACCGGGTATCAACATTGGCAAAACTGAATAAAATGGCAATTTAGTAATTCCGCTCTAAAAAGGGCACCGCGTGATTGCGCGGTGCTTTTTCTATGTCAAAACGGAAAGGTGATGATGCTATGACAACAATGATGGCACGGCTGGCGGCTGCCGTGCTGACCAGCGAAAAGGGCCGCAGGACAGTCGGGTGGGTGCTGACGGCGATTTTGTCGCCGGTGATTTTATTGGTGGCGTTCTTGTGCTGTGTAGGTTCCGGCACAGCCGAGCACAACGGCGCTGTCGTATCGGCGGCGTTCTATGGGACGGAGCTGTCTGAAAGTGTCCCGACAGAATACCGGGCACAGCTCACGCAGATGCGGGGATCCTTCTCCCATCTGGATTCGGCGGTGGCCGAGGTCAATCAAAAATCCGAGGGAAACAGTCTTGATCCAATACAGGTCAAGGCTTTTTTCTTTGCCCTCTGCTTTGAAGCAGATGCGCTGTCGCAGGCGGATGCAGAGGCGTTTGCGGCTTGCTTTTATGAAACGGAAACAAGGGTGCGGGAGGAGACGGGCGAAACCTATGAGGTGGTCGTGCCGCTTCCTATGGAGGAAGTCTATGCGCAGCTATCCGTGTGGCTGGGCCGTGCGGTCACGGCGGAGGAACGCTCCAATGCCGTGAAGATCTATTCCATGGTCATGGGCAGCGCGGGCAGCGGTACCTTCGACGGAGCCTATGAGCCGGGCGGCAATGCGCCGATGGAACTGGAGGCATCCATGTTTACAGACCCTGCCACAAAGAACAGTGCAGATCTGGCCATCTATGCCGCCAGCGCATGGAACTCCGGCTGGGGCTATGTATGGGGTACCTTCGGCCAAGTGCTGACGCCGGAGCTGCTGCAATATAAAATCTCGCAATACCCGGAGGGCGTAGGGGATGAAGCCGACTTCATCCGTTCCCATTGGCTGAATAGGCGCACCACCGACTGCGTGGGGCTCATCAAGGGGTACGGCTGGCTGAACACCGTGACTATGGAGATCCAGTACGGAAGCAACGATATGCCCGATGTGGGGGCGGACGGTATGTACTATAACGCCGGACGCAAAGGCAGCATTGAGGCCATGCCCGACACGCCGGGACTGGCCGTGTGGAAGTCCGGGCACATCGGTGTATATATTGGAAGCGGTGAGGTCATTGAGGCTATGGACACCCGGTACGGCGTGGTGAAAACAAAGCTCCAGGGCCGGGGCTGGACCCACTGGCTGGAGGTGCCGGGGATCAAGTATGACTGAGGAGGAACTGAAATTGGAAAGTAAGAATATCACCATCGGATTTGACGCAGCCAAATTGGATGCGCTGGAGTTTGTGCTCCGCAAGCAGCGGTCTTCCGTGCAGCGGCGCATGGAGGAAGTGCTGCAGCAGCTCTATGAATCGGAAGTCCCGGAAGCGGTGCGGGAGTATGTGGACAGTAAGTCTGCTCCTGCGGCCAGACCCAGGCGGCCCGCAAAAGCGTCCGTAACGAAGCAGAAAGAGGGCGATGAGCATGGCACAGCATGAAGAAATCGTCCTGTGGCTGGACCGGAGGTGGAAGAACGCCATTGAAAAGCATCTCAAGGGTGAGACGCTGCAGGAGCATTTGGAAACTGTGCTGGATGCACTGTGCAACCAGCTTCCGCAGCGTGAGTATGAGCGCATCAGCCGTGAGATCTATGCCGAGGATGCCGCAAACCGTGAGGCGGAAGAAGCCGCCCGCACCTATGCGGCCTACCATGTGATGGAAAACGGGAAGGAGTGGTATTATAAAACTACCCCCGGCGAGGAGCTATTGGGAACTGCACGGATGCTCCGCAAATATCTAAAAGATACGGAGCGCAGCACCGGCAAATTCATCTCTCTGTATTCGCAGGCCCAGCCGATCACGCCGGAGGAGTATCGGCGCCTGATGCATCTGCGCATGGAGAATACGGGAAAAGTCACCGGAGTGTTTGATTTGAATTTTGACAAGCGGGAGTTCTCCGCTGTTCACATTATAGATGGTTGGCAGACCTGGGCAATGCGTGATGTATCGGTGGCGGTCTATCACGCCACCCGGTCGCAATTCGCATCTGGCGATGATAAGTGGCGCAAACTGTTGGATTATCTGAATGGCAAAGAGATCACCTCGGCGGGACATCTCTCGGCACAAAATTTTTCCTTCGGTGAGGAGATCATCGAATCGGACGGCAAGCTCAACTTTTATCTGCAGGCGGACTTCAATGTGGATGCTGCCTTCGGTACATTTGTCTGCACCGATCAGAACGATGACTGGCTCAACATTTACGCCAACTACGATGTGGAGCGGGATCGTCTGTGCGATACGCTGGAACTGAACCTCTGCAAGGGAGACGGTCCGGAAGAATGCTGGAGTTACCCTCTCAATGCCGCCGAACAGGAAGTCCTGCTTCGCAAGATGGAGGACTACTGCCAGCAGCAAACCGGCATGAGCCTGCATGAGTACGCCCGGCAGCTTCGGGAGAGTGGATCACAGACTCCCGAAATGCAGATGTAAGCATGGCAGGCAGAGGTTTACAAGGTTTTCTCTTGACTGATTATCGGCGCACCGATATAATAAGAGCGGTGATGTATATGACGATCCAACAGATACTGCGGGAAAAGAACCTCTCCCGCTACCAGCTCTCCAAGAAAAGCGGTGTGCCTTGGGCAACGCTGGCGGACATTTGCTCCGGCAAGACAACGCTTTCCCGATGCAGTGCCGGTACACTCATGAAGCTGTCCTCCACACTGAATATCCCGATGGAGCAGCTCATTACGCTGACCGTGGAGAAACCACAAATGCATGGCGGCAAGCCAGCTGACCGAACCTATTTGGAAAAGAATCTGCCTGCCAGTCTGGATAAAGCGCTTCGTGAGTACATTCAGGGCGAAAAGGACAAGGTGTCTTATATGGACTGTCTGTGGGGAGAATTGTATAGTGCGATTAACTCCAATCAGTGGAGCAATGCCATCACGCAGGAGCAGGCTGATTATCTTCGCGCAAAATATTTATGAGGGGGTGAGAACCTATGATTGATTTTACCAACTGCCCAGTCAACCGCTTCCGCGCCTACGGCGGAGCCAATGGGAATAAAATCAATATCACCTATCAAGGACATAGTTATATGCTCAAGTTCCCGCCAAAGCCCAGCCGAAATCGGGATATGAGTTACAGCAACGGCTGCATCAGCGAATATGTCGCCTGTCATATCTTTGAAATGTTGGGCTTTCGGACACAGGAAACGCTCCTCGGAAACTATACGGACAGCCGCGGCAAGACAAAGCTGGTAGTTGCCTGTCGGGATTTTACAGAGGACGGAAAACGGCTCATCGAGTTTGCCCATCTGAAGAACACCTGCATCGACAGTGAACAGAACGGTTATGGAAAAGAACTGTCCTCCATTCTGGAGGCCATCGAGGAGCAGAGTATTTATCCATCCGATGAGCTGCGGCAATTTTTCTGGGACATGTTTATTGCGGATGCGTTCCTTGGAAACTTCGACCGGCATAACGGCAACTGGGGTTTCCTCGTGGATGAGGAGAAGCAGCAGGCAGAGCTGGCGCCGGTCTATGACTGCGGTTCCTGCCTGTACCCGCAGCTTGATTTGGAACGGATGAAAACTGTGCTGCAAGACGAAGCGGAAATCGACCAGCGCATCTATACCTTCCCAACTTCCTCTATCGAAGAAGGCGGGAAAAAGATATCTTATTTTGATTACATTTCCTCGCTGAAAAATCCGGATTGCAATGAGGCGCTCAAGCGTGTCTGTTCAAGAATCGACCTCGATGCGATCCATAACTTTCTCGAAGATGTCCAGGAACTACTGCCAATCCAGCGTGAATTCTACCTGACCATGCTGACCGAGCGCAAGGAGAAAATTTTGGATTACAGCTTGGAACTTCTGATGGAGCAGGAGCAGCACACTTCGCCAGTGCTGGGGATTTAAAACCAAATATTCTATTTAGAGGGCTGCGCCAATTGGTGCGGCTCTCTTTTTTCGCCTCCGATACATGTCAGCTGAGATGCCGAGCAGGAGATGCCCCGTGTCCGCCCCTGTGGGCCGCTGTGTGGCCTCGTGGGAGCGCGGGAGGGTAAGGATAGCGCCCCCAGGGATTTTAAGCGGTTTTGGGCCGATTTTCGGTGCGCCGAAATCGGGGCAGGAGAAAGCCTTTGGCGCTTTATTGCGCCATTGGCCCTTACAGCAGCCCGCAGTGCGGACTGCCACGGAGGTTTGCGGCACTTTGAAATTGACGCTGATCATGCGGAGACGAATATGCTTTGGCGCTATTTCTTGTAAAAATGCCTGTTTGCCCCGTGTTTGCAGGGCCTTTGGGAGGCTCTGACACTCAATGGAAGGAGGTGCAGTTCAATGGATAAAAACGGAAAAAGCCGACACTCTGTCTGGCTGTCAGACGAGGTGTGGCAAGAGGTGGACGCATTCTATAAGCTGGATAACTGCCCTACTCGCAACGAGTTTGTGGAGAAGGCGCTGCGGCAGTATTGCGGTCGTCTGCACGCCGAGCGGACAAGTGCGTATCTGCCCCACGCACTACAGGAGATGCTGGAGGGCACACTGGGCGTGTTCGGCGACAGGTTGGGTAAGCTGCTGTTCAAGCTGGTGGTGGAGCACAACATGACCAACCACCTGCTGGGCGGAGACATAGACATGACCCGGGACGAGTACAACAAAATGCGCGGTAACAGTGTCCGGGAGGTGGCGGGTACGCATGGCAGCATCTCTTTTAGGGATGTGTTGCTATTTCACCGGGAGGAGTAACCGATGGCACGGCTGATACAGAAAAGCGGGTACATCCAAGGAGGTCGTGCGGCAAGATACATGGAGTATGTTGCCAAGCGAGATGGCGTGGAGGTCATTC
>ENA-OQQW01001264-OQQW01001264.1-human-gut-metagenome-genome-assembly--contig:-NODE-1264-length-15012-cov-6.299793_pt1 | contig 15012 bp, 7 predicted proteins | sample MGYA00243234_ERZ505098 | MGnify/ENA primary metagenome ERZ505098 (study PRJEB26097, sample SAMN02712086) | human gut metagenome | biome: Gut microbiome | host: Homo sapiens | place: Denmark: Copenhagen... | reverse complement strand
TGCTCATAAAGTATCACCTTGGTTCTTTAACACAATACGTTGCGTAATAGTTATGTTTATTATAACATTTATTAGTCAGATAGTGAAGTTGGGGGGAGAAAAGAAACAATTCTTATATGCAAGAAAACTCTTGACTATATGATTACTATATAGATTAGAATGATACAGGTTTAGCAATACAACAGGACTATGAAAGACTAGCTGTTGTAAAACTAGATGTTTTTTGAAAGGATGTATGAGTAAATGAAAAAAACGAAGTTATTAGGTAATGCTATTTTGATGTCAATGCTCATGAGTACAAGTGTGCTCGGGGGGGGCACAGCGTTAGCTGCTGAAGATGCTCCTGAATTTTTTTTGGACAAAATGGTTGTAACTGCCACCAGAACTCCTGTAAAAATTGTTGATGCTAATGCCAATATCAACGTTATTACTGCCAAAGAAATTGAAAATAATCACTATACCAGCTTGGAAGAGGCTGTAAGAAATGTACCGGGCGTACAATTTTTAAGCTATGGCTTAGCCGGTTATAGTGCTAGTGCCTTCCGTATGAATGGTGCTGATAACACTGTTGTTTTGATTGACGGTGTACGTGCCAACCACGCAGGTCAGGCATTCCAGGCTTCTTACTTAAATCTGGATAATGTTGAACGCATCGAAGTGTTGAAGGGTTCTGCTTCAGCTTTGTATGGTGCTGATGCTAAAGGCGGTGTTATCAATATTATCACTAAAAAAGTCGATGGCAACCAAAGTAAATTGACTGTATCTGCCGGTAATTTTAACACCCAGAATTATGCATTACATAACCAGGGAAAAGACAAATCTTGGAGCTATAGCTTAGATGCAACTAAATATAAACAAGGTGATATTAAAGATGGTGACGGAAATAAATGGCTGCAAGATAAAGATGGTAACTCTGTAAATTTAAAAGTTACCAAGGAACTTGGTGAAGGTTCCAGCATCAGCTTTGGCTATGACTATAACAAATTTGATTTTCTTTATGAAAACACTGCTCAATATGTAGCTTGGAATGGTCGTACTCAACGTGGTAATGTAGAAGAAAAAGCATATACTATGCAGTATAATCAGAAAATTGATGATACCTTAACAAATACTTTGTCTATCCGTAACAGCGATTACAAACGTCTTTCCATTGGCAGCAAAAGTGGTTCTGCTCAACGTAATAGATACAAGACTTTAAGTATTTCTGATTACATGACGAAAAACTTTGACGATAAGCATCTTGTAACAGTTGGTGTTGACTACACAAAAGATGACGATGTTGTGAAGAGTGAGACATCCTACTCCAAGATTTACAATAAGGCTATTTATGCGCAGGATGAATGGTCCATGACTGACAAATGGAAATTAACATATGGCGCACGTTATGATAAGCATAGCTGGGCTGGCAGCAAAACAACACCGCGTGCTACTTTAGGCTATAAATTTGACGATGATACAAACATGTACGTTGCTTGGAGTAAATTCTTTGTAGCTCCGACTGTTTCTAACTATACTTATAGTCTTGGCAATCCCAATATCAAACCTGAAACTGGTAAGAACCTTGAAATAGGTATAAACCATAAGCTGGATAATACAACACAAATTACAGCACATGCTTTTAAACGCAATACTGATAATAGAATTAAATATCATCCTGTTACTGATTACACCGGTTATTATGAAAACGCTTTGACTGAGGATGCAAAAGGCTTTGATTTCCAAATCAGCAAAAACTTTGATAAAAACTGGTCTGTATATAGTGCATATACTTTCCTGCACTTCACTTCCCCTGGTTACGGAGATAATAACAATGGCTATTTCCCGAAGCATGCTATTAATTTAGGTGTTTCCTATGATAGTGATAAGCTTAATGCTAACTTGAATGCAAGAGCTTCTATCGATAGAGGTCAAGGTGAAGGTTCTGTGGCAAAGATGTTCCCATCTAACAGCTATTGGATTTTTGATTTGGCTGCTAATTACCAGGCTACGAAAAATATTAAGATTTTCGGCAAGGTAAACAACCTGTTTGATAAATTCTATGCAGAGCAATCTAATATTCCTTGGGGTGGCAATGCTAACAATCCTTATGACTACTATGCAATGCCTGGCCGTTCTTTCCAAGTAGGCATGGAATACACCTTCTAATCAGCCCCTAACCTTATTCATATACACTTAACTCCTTTGAGAAAGGCAGAGCAGAGCAAAATCTGTTCTGCCTTTCTCATATGCCAAACTGCTATAACTTGCTTATACCGAAAGCTGATGTTCGTGCTATAATAGCTATGCTGAGGAAAACATAAAGGATGATGAAAAATGTTAAAGCAAAAATATCAAAAGATAATAACAGCACTGCTGCTGTGTTTGAGTATACTATTAATAGTTGCAGGCTGCAGCAGTGATAGTGCGCAAAAATCGAACAGTACTGCAGCCTATACTGTTACGGATTCGCAGGGGCATAAGCTGTATTTTAAAGAAAAGCCGCAACGCATTATATCTATGTCTATAAGCACTGATGAAATTCTCATTGACCTTGTACCAAGCAGCCGCATTGCTGCCTTCTCGCGTCTGGTAGACGACCCGGGGATATCCAATATTGTAGAGCGGGCGCAGAGTGTGGGAAGCAGAGTAGATGGCCAAAGCTCGGAGGCAATTATGGCGTTGCACCCTGATTTGATATTGATACCGGATTTTGTTAAGCCGGAGGTTATTCAGTCGCTGCGTGACATGAATCTGCAGGTTTATGTTTATAAAACTCCCAAGAGTATGGAAGATGTGCGTGAGTGCATACGCTTTCTGGGCGAGGCCGTTGGCGAAAAGGAACGCGGCGAAATGATGGTTACCGCTATGGACGAGCATCTGAAGAAGGTGCAGGATAAAATAGGCAAAATCCCTAAGGAAAAACAGAAGCGTATAGTTTTTATGCGCAGCAACGGTGCTTACTACAGTCCGGAGGCTTCGTTTAACGATGTCTGCAGATATGCGCAGGTGCGCAATGCCTTGGAGGAGCTGCATTATGATAAGCCTGGCATAGTAAATCAGGAGGCAGTGGTTCAGCTTAATCCGGAGGTGTTTTTGCTCGCAGGCTGGAATTATGATGGTCAGCATGATCCGAAGCAGATGGAGGAGGAACTGCTGAACAATTCCGGTTACCAGACTACGGACGCAGTGAAAAACAGAAAGGTCTATACAGTGCCGGCGAAGCATGTGCTGTGCGTGTCGCAGTACATTGTCAACGCTGTAGAGGATTTGGCGGACGCTGTATATAGTGAATAAAATTATCAATGACGTCGGTGAGCGGTGCAATGCTGCTTGCCGACTTTTTTTGTTAATGTTGTCAAAATAGTTGGCAAAACAATTGACTAATTGCCAAAAAGTTGCTAAACTGTAAGAGCAATAGCAATTAAAAGGAGGGCGTACTATGCAAACTGAAGCTTTGCGCAATTTGGTTGCTAAAATAAAACATCTGCAATGTGAAATGCAAACAGTAGAGCTGAAGGCTACCAACAAGGGCTGTCCTACACGTTTATACGATACATTGTCGAGCTTTGCCAATCAGGACGAGGGCGGCGTTATCGTGTTCGGCATAGATGAAAGAAAAGGCTTTGATGTTGTCGGCGTTTATGATGCGCAGGATTTGCAGAAAAAGGTAACAGAACAGTGTAATCAGATGTCGCCGTGTGTGCGTGCTTTATTTACTGTTTGCGAAATAGATGACAAGGTTGTAGTTTCGGCAGAGATTCCGGGGCTTGATGTCGCAGAAAGACCGTGTTTTTATCGTGGTACGGGCAGATTGAAAGGCGCTTATATACGTGTGGGCGATGCTGATGAACCGATGAGTGAATATGAAATTTATAGCTATGATGCCTTCCGCAAGCGTATCCGAGACGATATTCGCGAAGCAACTGGTGCACGCAGAAGCTTTTTTGATGAAGAAAAGCTGGCTTGCTTTTCGCAGGCAGTAAAAAAAGACCGCAAAAATTTGGCTAAGCATGTCAGTGATGAAGAAATTTTAGAGCTGATGGGTGTTACGGTAAACGGACAGCCGACGCTGGCAGGCGAGCTGTGTTTTTCTAAATATCCGCAGGGAGCTTTTCCACAGCTTTGCATTACGGCCGTTGCTTTGCCGGGGAATGAAATGGGCGATCCCGGCTTGCAGGGCGAGCGCTTTATTGACAATGAGCGGATTACCGGAACGATAGATGAAATGGTGGACGAGGCGGTTGATTTTGTGAACCGCAACAGCCGCCACAGTACGATTATAGATGATAAGGGCAAGCGTGCGGACAGGGATGAATATCCGCTGAAGGCAGTGCGTGAGGCGATTCTTAATGCATTGGTACATCGCGATTACAGTATTCACTCGGAAAACGTGCCTGTGCGTTTGGAAATATATCGTAATCGTCTGGAGATTATTTCCATCGGTGGCTTATATGGCAAGCTGACGATTGATTCATTAGGCAAAGTGCGTCCGGATACACGTAACAGTGCTTTGGCAAATATTTTGGAGCTGATGCAGGTTACGGAAAACCGTTACAGCGGCATTCCGACTATTTATCACGAGCTGCAGAAGGCGCAGCTGCCACCGCCGGCTTTTTGTATCCGCCATGGCGAATTTGTAGTTACCTTCAAGAGCAAAATTTCTCAGGTTTATGATGCACCTTATGCAACTGTCAGCAGTGTGCAGGAGGAGCAGGAGCAATACAATGGACAGCGGGCATATAGCATAGAAGAACGCTTGATAGAGTTTTGCACAGTGCCGCGCTCCAGACAGGAGATTATTGAATTCCTGGGCTTTTCGCGCTATTATTCCATGTCAAAAATTGTGCAGCCGTTGATTGATGACGGCAAAATTGCTTTGACGCTGCCGGACAAGCCTAAAAGCTCCAAGCAAAGATATGTGAGAAGATAAGATGTTTTTAAATTAGTTAAGCGACCGTCTGACTAAAATCAGAAGCAAAATCTGGTTTTAGTTGGTCGGTTTTTATTTTCTGTAATTTTTTCACTAAACCGCTTGCGTGTATACCTAGTAGACACTGTATAATTAGATACATATTTTATTGATAGCTCTTTTTAATAAATGGAGGAATATAAATGAAACGTACTGCTGTATATCCTTTTACTGCGATTGTCGGACAGGAGGAAATGAAGCTGTCCCTGATTTTGAATGTTATCAACCCAGCATTGGGCGGTGTTTTGATTAAGGGTGAAAAGGGCACGGCCAAATCCACTGCTGTTCGCGCTCTTGCCGAGCTGCTGCCGCCGATGGCGGCTGTGCACGGCTGTCGCTTCCACTGTGACCCGCACAGCAGCCAGCTGTGTGATGACTGTACTGCCAAGCTGCAGGCAGAGGGCACCTTGCCAGAGGAAACCATCAACATGCGCGTGGTTGAGTTGCCTGTAAGTGCTACAGAGGACCGCGTTGTCGGCACATTGGATATTGAGCATGCGATTAAGCATGGTGAGAAAAAGTTTGAACCCGGTATTTTGGCGCAGGCCAACCGCAACATTTTATATGTAGATGAAATCAATCTGCTGGATGACCACGTTGTAGACGTGCTGCTGGATGCCGCTGCTATGGGCGTAAACACCGTTGAACGCGAGGGTGTTTCCTATTCCCACCCCGCACGCTTTGTGCTGGTTGGCACTATGAACCCCGAAGAGGGTGACATCCGCCCGCAGCTTTTGGACCGCTTTGGTTTGAGCGTTGTTGTAACCGGCGAACATGACCCGCTGCAGCGCGTAGAGGTAATCAAACGCCGTCTGGCTTATGAAAGCGATGCTGAGAGCTTCATTGCAGGCTATAAGGAAGCGCAGGAGGAGCTGGCAGAAAAAATTATCGCTGCCGGCAAGCTGCTGCCGGAGGTAACTATTGATGACAAGCTGCTGGAAACTGTGGCTAAGCTTTCTGTTGAGCTGGGTGTAGACGGTCACCGTGCAGATATTACCGTTATCAAGACAGCGCTGACCTTGGCTGCCTTCAACGGCCGCAAGCAGGCTAACCTTGATGACCTGAAGGAAGCAGCTAAGCTGGTGCTGCCGCACCGTATGCGCCGTCGTCCGTTTGAAGAGGGCGAGCTGGATTGGAATAAGGTAGAGAGCTTTTTGGCTGCCGAAGCCTAAGGAGCGTTGACTATGCTTAAAGATAATCTCTATCCCTTTACTGCGGTCGTGGGGCAGGAGGAGGCAAAAAAGGCCTTGCTCATTGCTCTGGTCAACCGCAGAGCAGGCGGTCTGCTCATAGGCGGTGCCAAGGGTACGGCAAAATCCGTGCTGGCCCGCAGTGTGCAGAGTTTGATTGGTGCGCAAAGGATGCTGACGTTGCCGCTGAATGTAACAGAGGATATGTTTTTTGGCAGCATTGACCTGGAGGCTGCCGTGAGCTTGGGCGAAAAACGCTTTTCACCGGGCATTCTGGCACGTGCTACGGATAATATTCTTTATATTGATGAAGCTAATCTGCTGCGTCAGGAGCTGCTGACTGCGGCATTGGATGCCAACAGCGCAGGTATAAATAATGTAGAGCGTGACGGTATCAGCTGCAGCCATGAGGTGCGCACGACCGTTATTGCTACGATGAATCCGGAGGAGGGCACTCTGCCCGGACATATTCTGGACCGTTTCGGTATGTACGCAGATATGCAGGCACTGCAGGATATCGGTCAGCGCGTGGAGGTTATCCAACGTGCCTTAGCATATAGTAACAATACCCTTGCGTTTTGTGAGCAGTATGCGGAAGAAACTGCTGCCCTGGCAGCGAAGGTTAAGGCAGCGCGTGAGCTGCTGCCGCAGGTTGAGGTGAGCGATGCGATGCTAATGCTTGCCGCTCAGCTGTGCTCGCAGGCCTTTTGTGCCGGCCATCGTGCGGAAATTTATCTGCTCGAGGCTGCGCGCGCTATCGCCGCCCTGGCGGGGCGCACTTACGTGCTGCCGAAGGACGTGGAGGAGGCAGCGCAGTTCGTGCTGCCGCACCGTATGCGTAAGCCGCCAGAGCAACAGCCCGAGGAGCAGGAGCAACAGGACGATAACCAAAACGAAAAAGAAAACGAGCAGGATAACGAAGATAATCCTGACGATGAAAATAATGACGAGGACAACGAAGATAACCAGCTGCCGCCGCCACCGCCCTTGGATAACGGCGATGATGACGAAGATGACGATGCTTCCGACGATGAGGACGAGGACGACGAAAGCGACGAGGACGAGCAGCAGCAGGAGCGTAATAATAACAACTTGGCACCGGAGGAGCAGCTTGCCGATATTGACAAAAGCTTCCGCCTGCCGAAGATGCTGCTGGATTTGGGCAAGGACCGCAATGTGCGCCGCGGCAGCGGCAAACGCAGCGTGACCAAGACTGACCTGAAGCAGGGACGTTATGTGCGTTCCGAACAGCCCAAGAGCAAGGTAACAGACCTGGCATTTGACGCTACTATCCGCGCGGCAGCGCCTTATCAGCGCCTGCGTGAGGATAACGGCTGTGCGCTGAACATCAAGGAAGAGGATTTACGCCAGAAGGTGCGCGAAAAACGCATCGGCAACACCTTCCTGTTTGCGGTGGATGCCAGCGGTTCCATGGGTGCACGTGAGCGTATGCGCGCCGTTAAGGGTGCCATTTTCTACATGCTGCAGGAGGCGTACCAAAAGCGTGACCGCGTAGGCATGATTGCCTTTCGTCGCGATAAGGCAGATATGCTGCTGCCGATTACACGTAGCGTGGACTTGGCGCAGAAGCGTCTGGCAGAAATGCCGACCGGTGGCAAAACGCCGCTGGCTGACGGACTGGCGCTGTCACTGCAGACGTTGGCAATGATGAACAAGCGTGACAGTGAGCTGGAGCCGCTTCTGATCGTTGTTACCGACGGACGCGCGAATGCCGTGCACGAGGGCGAAAAGGATCCTGTAGCAGCAGCAATCAGCATTGCTGAAAAAATCGCTAAGGCTAAAATTACTTCAGTAGTGATTGATACGGAAAGCGGTTTTATCAAGCTGGGCCTGGCAAAGAAGGTTGCCGCCGCCATGCAGGCCAATTATTATACGCTGCAGAAGCTGTCTAAGGAAAATATAATTCATATTGTAAGAAATTTGAATTAAAGATAAGAGTATAGTATACTAATAGGTATATTGAAATATAAAGGAGTGAAGTTTTCATGAAAAAGCTGATTGTTTTATTGATGACTTTATTTTGCTGTGCAACCGCTTTTGCTGCGGATGCAGACAAGAAGCCTGCAACTCAGGAGGGTATGAACTGGGAAATCAGCATGATGCCTAAACCGAGCGAAGAAGAACAGGAGCAGGCACGTTGGTCTATTGTTGTAGAAAATAACGTAGGTATTTATGCTTACGATATGGATTCTCTGACCTTCAGCAAGGTTACTAACGGCCTGCCCGATAAAAATATTATTTCCGTGCTGACGAAAACCGTTTTTACCGATAAGGATATGCTGAAAAAGCTCAATGAAAAATACAAGGCTTCTCTGACTAAAAAAGAGAAGGTGCAATACTGTGAAATCGTCATGACCTTTAACCTGCAGGATAAAACCTACGGTGTAGAGGTAATGGATGTTTATGGCAGCAAGAAAACTCTGCTGAGCCATCAGGCTAAGGAGCTGAAGTTTGTTCCGGTTCCGGCAGGCAGCTTTGCTGAGGCTATGCTGGAAGTCTGCCAACAGGCCGTAGCTGCTGATGCCCAAGCAGCAGCGAAATAATGCTGCGCCCCGATTTTACTCAGGCAAAAAACTATATATTACAACACAAACTCCTTAGTCTGCTTGCTATCTGTGTGATAGGAATTACTTTGACACTGGGCCTCAGGCATCTCTCCAACCAGTCTACGTCAAAAAAAGCAGTAATGAAACCTATTGTGCACACGCAGGTAGTGAGCAGACGACCATTGTATAAAAGCATTAATCTTTTTGGACAGCTCAAGGCCAAGGCACAGATTGATATCGTCAATAAGTATGCCGGTATCGTCGATGAGATTAATGTGGATTTGGGCAGCAAGGTGCAGGCCGGAGATATCCTCCTGGTGCAGCATCTTGATGATGCCCGCGCCGAAATGCTCAAGGCCAAGGCACGCTATGCCGAGGCCGGAGCTAATGCGGCAACTACGGATGTGAGCTACAGCACCAGCCTTACTCGCTATGAGGCTGATTATAAGCTGGCGCAGGTCAACGCGGAGCGTTACCGCAAGTTGTATGCGCAGGGCGCTGTTTCCAAGTCTGAGCTGGACAGTATGGAGCAGACGCTGGCTAATAAAAAAGCGCAGTACGATGCTTTGGCGCAGCAGGAAAGCTATGATGGCACACCGTCGCAGGTCTACCGTCAGGAGCAGATTGCTGCCAGACGTGAGCAGGAGTACATTATTGCGCAAAACAAGTATCACGATCTGATTTTTAAGGCACCACGCGCAGGTATTATTACCTACCGCGATGCAGAAGTGGGTGGCTATGCGCCTGCAGGGAGCAGGCTGCTTACCCTTTTAGATGACAGTGGTTTTACAGTGGACTGCGATATTACAGAGGCCGAGGCTGCTTCTGTGACCGTTGGCACGCAGGTCGAGCTGAAGCTGGAGGCGATTGGCGAAATATGCCGGGGTACTGTTGTTTATGTGAGCCCTGTAAGAAGCAGGGAAACAAACAAGTTTACCCTCCGCATCAGTCTGGATGAGACTGGCTCCAACGTAAAGGCAGGCTTGTTTGCCAAGGGTGAATTGCGTTTTCTGCAAAAGCCATCCACTATATATTTACCTAAAAATACCGTTCTCGAACGGGATGGCAAATATTTTGTCTATGTGCTGGGCAAGGGTAATAAGGCTCTGAAAAAGCCTGTTACTACCGGTGCAAGTAATAATGAAAGTATTGAAATAGTGCAGGGTGTGAAGATAGGCGAAACGGTTATCCTTGATAATCTTGCGCGTCTGCGTGACGGCATGGTGGTTGAGGTGGCCAAGGAGGAGGCGAAGTAATGAATATTACACGCTTTTCTATTAAACGGCCTATCGGTATCTGCATGATTTACATATTAGTCTGCGTCCTCGGTCTTATCAGCTTCTTTCGCATTGGCGTGGAGCTGCTGCCGGACGTGGACTCTAAATTTATCAGCGTAATTGTCAACTATCCGGGCGCCAGTACGGAATCCGTTGAACAGCAGGTGACGAAGCCGATTGAGGACGAGCTGTCCTCAATTTCGCACTTTAAGCAGGTGCGTTCCGCTACACGTCCCGGACGTGCGGAGATTTTTGTCGAGCTGGACAGTCAGGCCGATGCTGATATGGTGGCTATCGAGGCAACGAAAAAAGTCAGCCGTATCCGTAAGAATCTGCCGGAGGATATTGATGAGCCTGCAGTGCTCAAGCGTTCTTCAGAAGAATATCCGATTATCCAGATTGCAGCAACGTCTAAGGATAACCTGGACGATATTTTTGCCTTGGCAGACAGCAGCTTTAAGGAGCGCTTGCAGCAGGCAGCCGGCGTAGCTGATGTTGACGTTACCGGCGGTCGTACCAAGGAAGTCGCAATCGAGGTTGATAAGGATAAGCTCAATTATTACGGACTGACGCTGCAGGATATTATTACGGCGGTGCGCAAGGAAAACGTTATTGTTTCTTCCGGCTCCGTCTATACCGATGCTTTGGAAAAAACCGTGCGTCTGCAGGCGCAGTATAAGGCTCCGGAGGAGATTCAGCATCTGCAGCTTAAGGGTGCAGGCGGCAGATACATCGAGCTGGGCCAGGTGGCCAACGTGCAGGCCAAGGATAAGCGTGCCGTGGCCTATAGCCGTGTTGACGGCAACGAGGCGGTATCACTGGAGGTGTATAAGGCTAGCGGTGCCAATATCGTCGACACAGCAGATGGCGTGCTGCAGCAGCTGGAAACGCTGCGCAAGGATTATCCGGACTACGTTTTCACAGTTGTTTATGACCAGTCGCATTTCGTGCGCGATTCCCTAAGCAACACGCTAAAAACGCTGCTCGAAGGTCTTGTGACTACAGGACTCGTTTTATATTTGTTCCTGCGTGGCTGGAAGTCGTCTATGGCAGTTATGATTGCCATTCCGACCTCACTTATTGCAACCTTCTTCCTGATGTATCTGGCAGGCTTTACCTTCAATATGATGTCACTTATGGGTATGGCGCTGTGTATCGGTATTCTTGTCGATGACTCCATTGTTGTGTTGGAGAATATCCATCGCTTTCTGGCGATGGGCAAAAGCGCCGACGTGGCAGCGGAGGAAGGCCGTAATGAGATTGGCATGGCAGCAATTGCTATGACGCTTTGCGACGTGGTGGTATTTTTACCGATTGCCTTCATGCAGAGTGCGACAGGACAGTTCTTCAAGCAGTTTGGCATGACGATTGTTTTTGCTACACTGATGTCGCTGGTCGTTTCCTTTACGCTGACGCCGATGCTGGCTTCGCGCTTTTATAAAAACGGCGTGGAGGAGCCTAAGGGCAAGCTGTGGAGCAGACTGGATGACTTTGAAGCGCAGACGATTGCAAAGTATGATGTGCTACTGCGCAAATGCATAGAAAAGCCGAAGAAGCTGGTGCTGGGAGTACTGGCAGCCTTCGCGGTGGCGGTGGCGCTGGTGCCGCTCGGTATCGTTGGCTCGGAGTACATGCCGCGTACCGACGAAAGCGCGATTCAGGTGAATATTGAGCTGCCGACGGGCTATAACGCCGACCAGACGAACGAGGCTCTGCTGCTGTTCGAAGATTATCTGGCCAAGGTGCCGGAAATCGAGCATTATATGACGAATGTGACCACTACGCAGAGCATGGGCAAGCTGGTCATTGCGCTGAAAAGCAGCGATGAACGCAGCAGGGATGTCTGGCAGGTAGCACAGGGCATTCGCAGCTTCGCCAAACAGAATTTGGGCGAAATCAAGGTGCGCGTCAATGAGATTCAGTCATCCGTTACCGGTGTTTCCGGCGGCCGCAACCTTGTGCGTTCACCGGTACAGGTAGAGCTTAAGGGCAGTGATATGAACCAGCTTGTGGCTGATTCTGCCAAAGTGGAGCAGATTTTTGCTTCGACTGCAGGCCTGAAGGATATCAAAAATTCCTATGTTAAAGGCATGCCGGAGCTGAAGGTGACAGTAGACCGCGACAAGCTGAAATATTATCACGCGACAGTCAATGACGTGGCGCAGTCCTTTAACGCCGCTATTGGTGGACGCAGCGCCGGCGTGCTGGCGAACGATGTGCAAAACCATGGCAATGACACCGATATTGCAGTACGTTTTGCCGGTGGCAGTGGCTATGATATTGAAGACGTGCGCGCTATTCCAGTGCAGACAGGCAGAGGAAGCGTCTTTCTTGGCGACCTTGCCGACGTAGAAGAGGGCGTAGGCCCGATTACTATCCGTCGCGTGAACAAGGAGCGCATCATCAACATCCAGTGCAACCTGACGGACAGACCGCTGAATGAGGTAGTTAAGGAGCTGACGCAGAAGCTCAATGCCGCAGGTCTTAAGAGTAGCTACGCTTTCTCCGGTCAGGCGACCACGATGAACGATTCCTTTGCCGAAATGGCTATGGCGTTGTCACTGTCACTGCTTTTAATTTACCTGCTGCTGGCAGTGCTTTATGAATCGGTATTTACTCCGTTCATCCGTATGTTTTCGTTGCCGCTGGGCATTATCGGTGCCATCTTCTGTTTGCTGCTGACGCATAATACAATCAATCTGTATTCACTCATCGGCATCCTGGTTATGGATGGTTTGGTAGCGAAAAACGGCACGTTGCTTTTGGACTATACGCTGACGCTGATGCATGAAGGCATGACGGCGAAGGCTGCGGTAATCGAAGCAGGCAAAACTCGTCTGAAGCCTATCTTTATGACAGCACTGACGATGGTGGTGGGCATGCTGCCGACGGCGCTGTCGCTGAGCGCAGGCTCGGAGACGCGCGTGAGCATGGCGTGGGTAATCATCGGCGGTATGATAACATCAACGGTGTTTACGCTGTTGGTGCTGCCGATACTGTTTTTGTGGTTGAAAGAAAAATTTCCTAGTAGAATTTAGTTTAATAATAAGAATAGATATTGAATACATAAGACTTGTGTAGTATACTATAGACATATAAAAAGAGAGATTCCTAAAGCAAAATATAACTTTGCAAAGAAGCTTTCTATATAATATCAGAGGAGTAACTTGCGCCTTTGATGATTATAAAAGCAAGGGCGTTTTTTTCATAGCTATATTGCCGTATAGCTTGTAAATCTGCTTGATGCGCTTGGTAGCCCGTGGCCATGCAAGACTGGGCAGGGGAAGAGTGGTCAAAATATATTTTTGAGGAGTATGAGTAAACATGAAGAGTAATTTTTCCAAGGGTTTATTGATGACGGCCCTCATTACCGGTAGTGTAATATGGGGGGGTACAAACGTATTTGCTGAAGAGCTGCAGGAGTATACGCTGGACCAGATGGTTGTAACGGCGACGAGAACGGAGAAGCGTGATGTTGAAGTTCCGGCAAGTACTGAAATTTTGACGCATGATAAAATTCTTGCTAGTGGTGCTACAAATGCTATGGAGGCATTGTCTAAAGTAAATGGTCTGGAGTTTAAAAGCTATTTTCCAGGTGGTTCTGCTATGACTACTATGACGCCAGAAATCAATATTCGTGGCTTGAGTACTGGTACTTTGGTTTTAGTTAATGGCAATCCTCTAAATTTAAATAATAAATATGTTATTGACGCTATTCCAGTAGAATCCATTGAAAAAATTGAAATTATCAAAGGTGGAGGTTCTATCTTATATGGTTCTGAAGCTATGGCTGGTGTAGTTAATATCATTACAAAAAAGACAGCCAACAATAGCGTATCTATAGGCTATGGTAATTATGGACAACAAAAGTATAATGTTTCTGTTGGCAATGATAAGCTGAAAGTTAACTACGATTTAAAAAAATGGGGTGAAGTTAATAATTTAAGTGCTTCTGCAAATCCCCCAACTAGTAGTGCATATCAATATAGTCAAGATAGAAATCATAAAGAAAATATTGGTATAGGATACAATATTACTGATAATTTAAGTTTCGAATACAATCATCTTGATTCTAGTGTTGATTATCACAGAAACAAAATTATTAGTAATGCTTTCGAGCAATGGAGAGAAACCTATACAAAACAAGATTTATTTCAATTGAATTATAACAGTGATAGTGTAAAAGCACATATGTGGTATACTCAAAACAAGATTAATTATTATGGTGGCTCTAAACCTGGTGTGTATACAAGAAACACTTTAACTGAGACTAAGAATGCTACTTATGGATTAGATGTACAAAAAGATATTTCTTTGAGTGAAAAATCCTTGCTGACAGTTGGTGCGAATGCTAAAAAAGAAAAGTACGAACCTCAAATTATCAAAGGAGATTCTGCTAAATCTTCAGATAAAAAAGAAAGAAATCAATTTGCGGTTTTTGCGCAGTTGGATCAAAAATTTACAGATAAAGATAATTTAATTATTGGAGGTCGTGGTACTTGGACTTCTGGTTCTACAAATGGTGAAGAGTATGATGATTTTAGTGCTTCAGCTCAATATGTTCATAAATTCAACGAAGATAAAAGTGTTTATATCAGCGTAGGCCAATCTTTTATTATGCCTTCCTTCTCTCAAATGTATCCTTCTGGTGTTGCCGCTGGTGCTCCTAACCCTAATCTGAAACCTCAAAAGGGTACTAATTATGAATTAGGTTATAAAGAGATAGCGGGAAATCATCTTTGGAAAGTAGCATTATTTAAAATGAATGTCAAAGACAATATTACTGCTTCTTGGAAAAATGAAGTATGGAATTACAAGAATACTGACTTTAAAAATGTTGGTTTAGAAGCAAGTTTAGCAGTGGATGCTTCTGATAAATTTAGCTATGATATTGGATTGACTGTACATAATCCTAAAAATAAAATTGAGAATGAACCTTCGAAAAAAGGTTGGCAAAGAAAATTTGGTAAATATCAAGTTAAGAGTGGTGTAGAATACAAGCTTGACAAATTTAGAGCTGGTTTTAGTGG
>ENA-OQQW01001263-OQQW01001263.1-human-gut-metagenome-genome-assembly--contig:-NODE-1263-length-15015-cov-5.451939_pt1 | contig 15015 bp, 9 predicted proteins | sample MGYA00243234_ERZ505098 | MGnify/ENA primary metagenome ERZ505098 (study PRJEB26097, sample SAMN02712086) | human gut metagenome | biome: Gut microbiome | host: Homo sapiens | place: Denmark: Copenhagen... | reverse complement strand
TTTCATAATAAATATATCAATCCCACAGGGAGCAGGAGTCTGAAGTCTAATAACTCTTGAAATAAATATTACAATAGAAATGCTAGATAAAGTTCTAAGTGACAAGATAAAATGCGAGTTTTGTGTAAAAATATATTTTTGGGTTTTCAAATATTTCAGAATAGTATAAAATAAATAAGGTTATACATATTTTCACTAAAGGAAGAGAAAGATATATGAGGTTAAGAAATGTACCGGGAGCAGATGCTTATCTGACAGCTCATCCCCTTGTAATTAAAAATGAGACCAGATATCGCGGCACCTGGAAAGAGACTTTTCAGAATCCGGAGAATCCGATCCATATTGAGATCGGGATGGGAAAAGGACAGTTTCTTCTGACACTTGCAAAGGAGAATCCATCCATCAACTATATCGGTATCGAACGTTATTCAAGCGTACTGCTTCGGGCGCTGGAACGCTTTGACAATGACGAGGAATACAAGGATGTCAACAATATTCGTTTTATCTGTATGGATGCGACAAATCTGCCGGAGGTTTTTGCTGTCGGAGAGATTGACAAGATTTATCTGAATTTTTCAGATCCGTGGCCGAAAGCACGTCATGCAAAGCGCAGACTTACTTCCAAGCAGTTTTTTGAGCGGTATGACAAGATCCTTGCCTTTGACGGAGTCGTTGAATTTAAGACAGACAACAGAGAGCTGTTTGACTTTTCACTGGAGCAGGTGGAGTTGGCAGGCTGGGTACTTCTGGCGAAGACCTATGATCTTCACAATGATCCGACACTCAGCAGAGGGAATGTTATGACTGAGTACGAGGAGAAATTTTCCGGGCAGGGACATCCGATCCATAAACTGATCGCAATGCGCCAGTAAGACAATTGAATAAAATGCAACAGGCAGATCATAAAGGCGCTGAGTGCGTAAGATGATTCCTGGCAATATAAGAGACAGCAGATACGGAGCAATCCGCACATCGGCTGTCTTTTTGCATATATTGTAGAAAGAGGAAGTCAGGAAGGAACAGATATGCGGAAAAAGCATCATTTTCAGAATTGTATGCGGGGGTTTTGCTATAAGAATCCAAGATTTAATAAAAAGCTGATCTGTTTCAGAAATTCTTTTCAGGAAGTCTATAAAATCTTAAACCCGAAATGTGGATGCCACTAATCCAGTCCTTTTTACATAGCCTGAGATGGCAGAAATGAGGAAAGTGTATGGGTATCGCATTGATCACGAAGGATTATGAAAATACAGTCGGAAAGCAGAGGATGCCGGTAATTGTGGAGTTTTACGCATCATGGTGTCCAAAGTGCGGAATGATGTATCCTGTTGTGGAAAGGATTGCCAGCCGGTATCAGGGAAAATGGATTTTTTATAAGATTGATATTGATATATCGAAAGAGATTGCAGAGTATATAGGCATTGAGATCGTACCGACGTTTGTGGTGTACAGAGATGGAAAAATCTGTGGATATACAACCGGAGTTCTTCCAGAAGAAACTCTGGAAGAACGAATCCGGGAAATGTTAAGAAAATAATTGGTGGAATCAATTATTCGTATGATGAATATTTTGCGCAGATTGCATTGACTTGCTATGTTAAAATTCGAATACAGCAACACCGTATGGCGGAAGATCGTAACCAAATGAATATGGTCTTCCATCACATTCCTGTTTCTTTGCTTTATATACTGCCGGGCGGGCTTTTCCGCTTCCGCCATACTGCAATTCATCACTGTTCAGTACCAGGCGGTACTGTTTGCCGCGTGGTACGCCGACACGGTACTCCGGTCGTTCGATCGGTGTGAAGTTACATACGAATAAAAGGTTCTTTTTTGCGCCCTTTGAATGACGGATGAAGCTGTAAATACTTCGTGAGCTGTCATCTGCATTGACCCATTCAAAGCCTTCCATGCAGGTATCCTGTTCATACATGGCTTTGTTGTGTGTGTAAAGATGCAGCAGGTCACGGTAGAAATTCTGGAGTGCCTGATGCTCCGGCTCTGCAAGGAGATACCAGTCAAGCTCACGCGCCTCGCTCCACTCGCGGAGCTGTCCGAAATCCTGTCCCATGAAGAGAAGTTTCTTTCCAGGATGTCCCATCATGAAAGCATAACCGACCTTCAGGTTGGCGAATTTCTCAAATCCAAGACCAGGCATCTTATTGAGCATAGAGCATTTTAGATGTACCACTTCATCATGTGATAATACAAGAATATAATTCTCGCTGTATGCATAGGTTAAGGCAAATGTCATACCGTAGTGGTCGCCTTTGCGGAAATATGGATCCAGCTTCATGTATTCGGTAAAGTCATGCATCCATCCCATGTTCCACTTCAGGCTGAATCCAAGACCATCATCTTCCGGTTTTCCTGTTACTTTTGGCCATGCAGTGGATTCTTCTGCGATCATCAGTGCGCCAGGGTTACGTCCGGTAGTAACGGAATTCAGATGCTTGAAAAATTCGATTGCTTCCAGATTCTCATTGCTGCCGTATTTGTTGGCGATCCACTGACCGTCTTCTTTACCGTAATCAAGATACAGCATGGAAGCAACAGCATCTACGCGGAGACCATCGATGTGATAATGTTCGATCCAGAACAGTGCGTTGGCGATCAGGAAGTTCTTAACTTCTGATTTACCATAATCGAAGATCTTGGTTCCCCAGTCCGGATGTTCCCCCTTCTTAGGATCTGCATATTCAAAGGTAGCTGTGCCGTCAAAGTCAGCGAGTCCGTGTGCATCGCGTGGAAAATGTGCCGGTACCCAGTCAAGGATTACGCCAATCTTATTCTTATGGAAGTAATTGATCATATATGCGAAATCTTCCGGCGTACCATAACGGGAGGTCGGAGCATAATATCCGGTCACCTGATATCCCCAGGAGCCGTCAAATGGGTATTCTGAAATTCCCATCAGTTCGATATGAGTATACCCCATCTTTTTTATGTAGTCTGTAGCTGCATGCGCAAATTCACGGTAGCTGTAGAACCCATCATCTTCACGTCCCGGATGGCGCATCCAGGAACCGATATGTGCTTCATAAATGGAAATCGGTGAGGAATGGAAATCCCATTCTGCCCGGTGCTTCATCCAGACACTGTCACTCCATTTTAAATGGGAGATATCAGCAATCCTTGAGGCAGTTCCCGGTCTCAACTCTGCACTGTTCGCAAATGGATCAGCTTTGTAAAGCTTATCTCCGGTCTGTGTCTCGATACAGTACTTGTAAAGCTGTCCGAGCTGTGCTTCCGGAACAAATGCGGTATAGATTCCAAGTGGTTCCTGACGCTTCATAACGTTTGCATCTTCACTCCAGCCGTTGAATTCACCGACTACGGCAACTGATCTGGCGTGTGGAGCCCATACTGCGAAATATACGCCGGTTTTTTTTCCATCTTTTACAAAATGTGCACCCATTTTTTTATAGATTTCATAATGGGTTCCCTGTCCGAATAAATATTGATCTAATTCGCCGATTCTATAATCAGCGGGTTTATCTTTTGTTACAGTTTTTACAGACTTTTTAGCTGTAGACTTTTTAGCAGCAGTTTTAGCAGCTGCCGGTTTTTTTACAGTAGATTTTTTTACGGCCGTCTTGCGGGTCGTGTTGGTCTGTTGTGCTGTTGTTTTTTTTACTGCCATCCCATTCACCTTCTATCAAAGATATTTAGGAATATTATACTAGAAATAGCGATAAAAAGAAAGAGTTTTGGACAACTTATACACTTCTTATGTAAGATGTCTAAAACTCTTTGTTTATAGTTATCGGTTTTGTCTGCATATATAAAAGAACGCGCCGGAAGCGCGTTCTTTGTAGAAATCTTATGCTTTAAAATCTTCTTCTTTCAGGATGATGTGGTCTGAATTATCAGTGCTTCTTCCAAATACCCGTTTCACAAGATGTTTTACATTTGCTTTCTGGGAATGTGAAATTGCTTCATCCATGATCTCTTTTACTTCTGCAACAGTAACCGCATGATCTTCTCTCTGCATCATATCGATCCGGCTGTATAATGCAAGGATTCCCATTTCATCGATACGGTATCCGTTTTCCTTAGCATAGGTCTGACCGAATGTAACCAGTTCATCATTGATGAATACCGGAAGCTCCAGTCTGGAAGTAAATTTACGTTTGAATTCGCGATGGGATGCAAACATTCTTTCCAGCGGTTTCTTCTGGTCTTCCAGAAGGAAGAGAAGTTCGCCGGTCTGTTCATCCATCATGTCATTCAGTTCACGGATGGTTCTGTCATTCATCTTGGAAGCTTTTTCGATGATCAGTGCGCCACCGTTCAGCTTATCGATGATACTTCCGATGTCCTTTTTGTTCAGAGAATCACCGGTTACGATTGCAACTTTACCCTGTTTGAGTCTGCGCTGTTTCTGGATTGCTTTTACAATATCAACTGCGAGGACTGTTTTTCCGCTTCCCTTGCGGCCAAGGATCAGGATGTTGCCTGTGCGGGAAGTTCCATAACGGTTACGGCAACGTTTGTCGTTATCAAGGATTTCAACAAGCTGTTCGCTAACACCACGGATCGGTACGAAGTAAGAGAACAGCTGCTTCTGCTCTTCAGTAAGTCCAAGCTTCAGTCCGATCTCACTTGTTGCACTCAGATCGTAACGACCCTGTACAACGAATCCGGTATCGAATTTACCCATGCGTTCGGTGATTTCATCTTCTGACGGTTCTTCGATTTCAAGAACTTCGTCAATATCAGGAGTTGGCGCTGATTTTGAAGTTTCTTTCTTTGGCTCAGGAGCCGGTTTCTCGTCAAATTCAAGATCAAGATAATCATCACTGCTATCTAATTCTTCTTCATCTTCAAAGGAATCAAGGTCTGCAAAATCACCATCATCTTCGTCAGAATCATGATCATCGATATCGAGAGCAGATTCTTTTTCAAAATCAAAATCCTCTTTATGATCTTCATCTAATTCATCATCGATCTGGTAGTCATCTTCGTCTTCATCCTCGTATTCTTCCTCATCGTCATACTCGGAATCATCCTCATCTTCGTATTCTTCGTCGTCATCATACTCGGAATCATCTTCATCCTCGTATTCCTCGTCGTCGTCATACTCGGAATCATCTTCATCTTCGTATTCCTCGTCGTCATCATACTCGGAATCATCTTCATCTTCGTATTCCTCGTCGTCGTCATACTCGGAATCATCTTCATCCTCGTATTCCTCGTCGTCGTCATACCCGGAATCATCTTCATCCTCGTATTCCTCGTCGTCGTCATACTCGGAATCGTCTTCATCCTCGTATTCCTCGTCGTCATCATACTCGGAATCATCCTCATCCTCGTATTCAGCTTCTTCATCGTAAACCGCATCCGATTCATCATCTTCTTCGGAGTCAACGATTTCTTCAAAATCATTTTCTTCCGGATCTTCCTCGTCAGTGTCTGAAGCTTCTTTGGATGAATCTTCCGGGCTTTCAGTCGCTTCATCTTCTTCATCATCAACGAAATCTTCAGCATCTTCATCGGTGATTTCAGGCTCTTCACCATTTTCAAGCTGTTCCATCAGTTTGCGGATATCATCAGAAAGGATTGGTTTTGTAGCTCCAAGAACTTCCTCTTCTTCTTTCTTCTTCTCGCGCAGGGCTTTTTCTTTCTCAGCTTCCTCCTGGCTCTTTTCAAGAATCTTTGCATTTTCACGCTGGGTTGCTTCCCAGTTGGCAAGAATTTCTTCAATCTTCATCTTACCGGTCATCTGTGAATCGTCTGAAGCAGATTCAGGAGCAACTGCACCACTTGCAACGGCAACACCGGCTTTCAGGGCATCTGAAAGGGAAGCACCGGAAATGGTTGTGGAAATATCGGAAGTGCTTCGAATCCGGGTTTTTGGCTGTGACTCAGCTTCTGGTTCGGAAGCATGTGTCCGGGCCATTGGCTCTGGAAGATCCGGAAGATCAATACTGTCTGTGACATGTACATCTTTGCGGACCTTGTCTGCAATTCGTGGATTCGGTGCCGGACGTTCTTTGGATTTTCGGAAGGAAGGTTTTCTCTTGGAAGAATCCTTACGGCCGATACCATCATTTCGATGATCGTATTTTTCCTGCTGAAGTGGAGTCAGCGGTTTGTATTTCATTTTAAGTTCCATTGCCTGGTATACATAAGTACCTTCGCTGAACCAGAGAATCAGATCATCACATTCATCAAGACATTCGGAAGTCATACCGGCTTCAGCGTATAATCTGGCAAGTTCATATGCCCATTTTTCAACGTATTCAGAATGCTTGAAATCTTCAAGAGCTTCAATCTGTTCTTTGACTGGCGCTTTCTGTGCTTTTAAGATCTTATACCGGAGAATGTACTGGTTTGGATCTTTCGGAGCAAGCTTGACAAATTCTTCGTAGCAATCAGCTGCTTCATCGAAATGTCCCAGCTTCAGAGAAATAATTCCCAGGCGGTATACAACCTTTCTGCTGGAAGGTGCTTTATCATACGCAATAAATAAGGTATCACGTGCTTTACCAAGTTCCCCCGCATTTTCATAGATTTCGCTTACGGTAGAGAGCATGGCGGTATTTTTTACTTTACGCCAGTCGATCGTATCTGCAATCGACATCGCTTTCTGGTAAGACTTCTGTTCGGCATACGCAAGCATCTGCTCTGTCTTTGCGCGATATTCATATTTATCCAACGTTTCTCACCTCATATGATTATTATTAATTATTTTACTTTTCCTCAGTAAGTCTGACTTTTGTACCAGAAACGGAAAACAAAAGTCTTATAATTTTACTTACTAAGTGTATCATAGAGCGTTGTCAATGTCAAAAATTACGGCTGATATTTTTCAGAAATGTTAAAAAAATATTACAAAAAATTCACAAATTGGGAGCTGGTAACAGAAAAAAAGGAGACAGCCATCTTTTAAATGGCTGTCTCGGAATATTCAATTGTAATTTTTATTTTATAATTTTTATTTTTATATCGGAGGAATTAAGTAATTCTTATTCCTGTAAGTTCTTTGAGCATTTCATATGATATTCAGATTTTATAAAATTTATAAAAATGAAATCATATGAATCGATTTTGATCAATTCTGATCGTTCGTTATTTTATATAATCAGGTAATCCAATTTTGGTATTTATCAGCTTTCTCGTCACTGTTAAATTTACTTATCAATGAATGTTTCTTTACACATTTTCTGATCTTGAATTACTGTGGTATTTACTTCAATATGTCAACAAATGCTGAATCTTTTTATATCTTATAATCGCTTCCGGTTTATCTACTACTCCGACCTTTTTTATCATTAACTTTTCTCTTACCGGATTATAATCTATGGTTAAGGCTCATCTCACAGGAATTTACATTTGCCATACCATTAACATATTGAGTTTTAGATGATGAAATATCCAACGGTCAAAGCCTCCTTCCTTTCGTTCTCGTTCCAAAATTTTATCCGGATATTCTTTTTCTCTTATACTTTTTTCTGTTCAGAAGTCAGATATCAATTTTCTCTTATTATTATAAATTATCAATTTTAAAAATTGTTCTCTACACACTCCACTTACAAAACGCTCATAACTAAAATGTATAGTTGCTTTTTTAAAACTTTCTAACCTTCAAATAACAATTATTCTTGTTACCCTTTTCTGATCTGGCTCTTCATCTTATACTCTTGGCGAGTATATATGAAACTATGTAACAGATTAAAAAAATATCTTTTTGAAATTCCCTTTCTCGTCAGGAACTTCTTTTCTTTTGGATTGACTTAATAATAACACCCAAATACTTATTTGTCAATATAATTTTGAAATAATTTTGGTAAAATTAGAAAGAATTGAAATTGTAATATATATATCAGAAAATTCAAACAATTATAAATACGATTAGAAATAGTTATAGCCATTTGCAATATATTCGGGGTTTTGCTATTGTTTCCATCCATAAATGCATGATACACTAAAAAATAGATGAAAAATACAGGCTATGGCATTGGGATAAAGAAAGGAGACCTACAGATATGGGAGGATTTTTTGGCGTTGCATCAAAAGAAGCATGTAATCTGGATCTTTTTTATGGAACAGATTATCATTCGCATCTTGGAACCCGCCGCGGAGGTATGGCTACTTACGGAAGTGATGGCTGGAAGAGAGCGATTCATAATATTGAAAATTCGCCGTTCCGTACAAAATTTGAGAAAGATGTTGATACAATGAAGGGAAATATTGGAATTGGATGTATTTCAGATTATGATCCACAGCCAATTCTGATCCAGTCGCATCTGGGGTGCTTTGGAATTACGACAGTAGGTAAGATCAATAATGCGGATCAGCTAATCCGGAATCTTTATGAAAATGGACATACACATTTTCAGTCTATGACCAATGGACAGATCAATTCTACAGAGCTGGTTGCGGCATTGATCTGTAAAAAGGATTCGTTTGTTGAGGGAATCCGTTATGTGCAGTCAGTAGTTGAAGGCTCGATGACGCTTCTGCTTCTGACAGAGAATGGAATTTATGCAGCCAGAGACCTTCTCGGACGTACACCGGTTGTGATCGGAAAGAAAGAGAATGCATACTGCGTTTCCTTTGAAAGCTTTGCATATATCAACCTTGGATACACAGATTACAAAGAGCTGGGACCTGGGGAAATCGTCTACGTGACACCGGAATCTGTGGAGACTGTAAGTCCTGCATGTGAAAAGATGAGAATCTGTTCGTTCCTGTGGGTATACTATGGATATCCTACTTCTTCTTATGAAGGGGTTGGTGTAGAAGAAATGCGTTACAACTGTGGAAAGCTTTTAGCACAGAGAGATGACCATTCGATCGACGTGGATATTGTTGCAGGAGTTCCGGATTCGGGTATCGCTCATGCGATAGGCTATGCAAATGAATCAGGTATTCCGTATGCAAGACCATTTATCAAATATACTCCGACCTGGCCAAGATCCTTCATGCCGACAACACAGAGTCAGCGTAATCTGATCGCCAGAATGAAACTGATCCCGGTACATAGTCTGATCGAAGACAGGAGCCTGCTGCTGATCGATGATTCTATCGTGCGTGGCACACAGCTCCGTGAGACGACAGAGTTCCTGTATCAGAGTGGCGCAAAAGAAGTGCATGTCCGCCCGGCATGTCCACCGCTTCTGTACGGATGCAAATATTTGAACTTCTCCCGTTCCAAATCAGACCTGGATCTGATCACAAGAAGGATCATCCGTGAGTGGGAAGGCGACAATGATGTCAATGTACTGGGTGAATATGCGGATCCGAACAGTGACCGGTATGCAGCAATGCTGGAGGAAATCCGCAAGAGACAGAATTTCACTTCACTTCGTTATCACAGACTGGATGATCTGATCAAATCAATCGGGATTGATGCATGCCAGGTATGTACCTACTGCTTTAACGGTGTGGAATAACAGGTAAATGAAAATATAAAACAGGTGTCCACGTAAGTATATCTTAGTGATATATCCCCGTGGGCACCTGTTTTTGGGTATACGATGAGCCAAGTGCAGATTTGTGCTTGCACAAGGATCTGCATTTGGCGAATGTACATCATCGAGCTGTCAAGCGAGATGGTGTACAAAGTATACCAATCGAGTAGGCGTCAGCTTACTCGATTGTGCGAAGGGACGATGGAGAGGCTGCAATAACCTCATCTGCTTCGTTGCACTGACCACTCCAATGAGCCTCTTAGGGCGAAAATTGTGTCAGCAATGGCTTCCACAATTTTTGAGTCTCATCTCCGTAGTGCAAAATGTCAGCAGACGAGATTATTGCAGCCTCTCCCTCTGGTTTTTCAAGACAAAACAGAATGGAATGATTTATAAGAAACAGAACCCACAGCCATCTTCGGGCTGTGGGTTCTGTTGACTGTTGAAGTTTGTTGGTTGCAGATATTCTTTTCGTACTTTTATAGTATGACGATAGTGTAATATCAACTACATGTATTTATGTAAAATAATTTTTTTCTGCAGTATATTTCTACTTCTCTTCCGGGGGAAGTTCTTCACCGGCTAGTTTTAAGATGTTGCTGATCTCATCTTCGGTGATGCCGGCGAATTCTTCCAGCTCGTCTACGCTGACTTTTCGGCCGAGTTCATCGGAAAGTTTTTTGATCTGTTCATCAAGGTCGTTGACTTTTTCTACCATGCGGTTATCTTGTTTTTTAGTCTCTTCCTGAGATTCAAGAAGTGCCTGCATGCTTTCTTTTGCCATGCTTAAAAGGGCTTCGGTATCATCTGCATGGTCTTCCATGGCGAGCATGAGTCCCATGTTGCCTTCCTGGACGAGATCTCCGATGTAGATATCTGCCCTGTGCATCTCTTTTGCCATGGTGAGGATTGCCGGTAGGAGTTCTTTTAATGGATCCCCATCTCTTAATCCTTTCAGATCCTGCTCGTAAAGGTTTAAATAATTCTGTTCTTCCTGGGTATATCGGATCGGTTCTTCGGTGTTTTCTGCATTTTTGATCGAACCACCGGCTTTGACGTAGCCTTTTACGATTACTTTCTTGGAAAGAAGATAATCAAATACAAGCTCCATCTGTTCTGCTGATAAATTGTCTTCTGCGAAGTAAGCTTCGACTGTGGCTTTGTCTGTGATGTTATTCTGGCTTTCACACAGGGTAAGGATCCCTGCAAGTTTTTCACGAAATTCTAATCTTTCTGCCATATTTTGATTCTCCCGATTCTATAATATATGAATATATTTTTCTTGTTCTTCCGGTCAAGAAAGACAAGAAACGTAATCAACAAACTAATGATTGCTTTCCTGTAGCATATCGCTACAAATCTATCATAACATTATATTTCCTACCTGACAATTTATTTTTCTGCAATCTGGTATCAAGAGCAACTAAATGCTTTTTGTCTGATTGTTTTGTTCGATATATTCAGCTATTTTTTCTAAGAGATATGTGCCGCCTGCTATGATTGTGATACCTCCGATGATTCCGATGATAAATGGTGCCATAACTGTCATTCCTTCCGTTTTTGTTTATGTGGGTTTCTTTTGACAGTTTTATTGTATTAAATCTACGGGTGCAGAACTATCATGGTTGGTTTAAATGTTTGTTAAATCAGCACGCAGCATATTTTTCTTAATCGATTTCTCATTTTCACTTTTCAGGATATCCGACATATATTATATAAAGTTCATTTTTTGAGGTATATCTATGCCTGTATCTATCATGCTCGATGCCGGTCACGGAGGACGTGATCCGGGAGCTGTGTATAATGGTCGCCAGGAAAAGGATGATGTACTGAAGCTGGTGCTTGCGATCGGAGAAATTTTACAAAACAGCGGAATTGATGTGGAATACACACGGACAACGGATATTTATGAGACACCTTTCCAGAAAGCAACAGAGGCAAATGAAGCCGGTGTTGATTTCTTCATATCGATCCACCGGAATTCCAGTCCTCTTGCCAATCAGTACATGGGCGTGGAAAGCCTGATCTATAACCTTTCCGGCATCAAATATGAGATGGCGGAAAATATCAATGCACAGTTGGAGACAGTTGGGTTCAAGGATCTCGGAGTAAAGGCGCGCCCAAATCTGGTTGTCCTTCGCCGTACAAAAATGCCGGCGATTCTGGTCGAAGTCGGTTTTATCAATTCCGATTCTGACAACACTCTTTTCGATAAGAACTTCAATGATATTGCGCAGGCAATTGCAGATGGAATCCTGGATACGCTGGAAGAAAAAGGGCTCTGGAAACCAGAAGGCGCAAGAAACAGTTCGACCGCATCGGAATCCGGAAGGACTTCTTCTGACGCAGATACTTCTGATTCCGTTTCTCCTGCTGACGTTTCTGCAAAATCAGATGTTGGTACCCTGACAAATTCAGGCTCAGTCCCTGATTCTCCTTGTACGTCAGACTCTGCTCACATGAATCCGTCTGATGAAAATACAGACTCCGAATTTCCTAATTCTTCTCCATCTGTAACCTACAGTGTGCAGGTCGGTGCATTCCGAAATCCGGCGTATGCCAGACGGCTTCTTAATGAACTGACCGAAATGGATTTCCCTGCCCGGATTGATGACAGCAGCCAGTATGACCGGGTTCTGGTCGGTCAGTTCGATGTATTGAATGATGCCGCCATGATGGAACGAAGACTAAAACAGAGCGGATATCCAACTGTGATCGTGAGTTTTTCTGAAGAAGTCTGAATCTTTTTACTCGTTATTCTCAAAAAAGTTTTGAGTATAAAATAATATTTTCATGTCTTATCCCGGACACCAAAGATATTCCATTCAAAACGAAATTTTTCGAGATTGCTTTCAATAACAACGGGTTTTATACTTATATACCAAACACAAAAAACAAAGGAGGAAAATGATATGTCACCGAGAAACACAGCGAAAGCGGATATTGTCCTGAAAAATTTCTGGAAAGACAATGCGCATTTCGCAGATTTGTTCAATGCAGTCTTGTTTGACGGGGAACAAAAGCTGCACCCGGAAGATCTCAGGGAAGCTGATGTAGATCTTTCATCTGTCCTGAAATTCAACGGACATATAGAAACAATCCAGCGGCTGAGAGATGTCGTAAAAAAGACAGCCTATGGAATGGATTTTGTGATCTGGGGTATTGAAAACCAACAGAAAATCCACTATGCAATGCCACTAAGACATATGATAGAGGATGCACTTTCATACTTAAAAGAGTATAATGAAATTGCAAAAAAGAATCTGGATGAAAAGACCACAAATACAAAAGATGAATTTCTATCCAGATTCAAAAAAAACAGACCGGCTGCATCCTGTAATCACTCTGTGCATTTATTACGGAGAAAAGGAATGGGACGGGGCAACCAGTTTGAAAGAAATGCTGGAACTGCCAGACTATCTTGAGAATCTTGTGCCCGATTATAAGATGAACCTATTACAGCTCAGAAACAGCGAAAATCTAAAATTCAAAAATAAAGATGTCCAGACAATATTTGATGTAAGCCGGTTGATTTATGGCAAAAATTATGGCAAAATTACAAGTATCTACAAAGATCAAAATCTTACAAATGAGTTAGGAATTGTAATTGGCGCAATCACCGGCTCGCAGGAACTGATAAACTATGCAGCGTCAGAAAAAGAAGGAGGTCAATTTAATATGTGTACAGCTTTAGATGAATTAATAGAATCCGGAAAAGAAAAACTGCTTACCGAAATGGTTGAAAAAAAACTTGCCAAAAATAAAACTCCAGACACGATAGCAGATGAACTGGAAACAGATATTTCCATAATCAATAACATTATCGAGAAAATTGAAAAAAGTGCATAATCAGCACATTATGGTTATTTTATCCATTACACCGTGTAATTAATGAAAAATCTCATTTTCTAAAAAAGATCCTGTATAAAACCACTGCCTAAACAAGCTTTGATTTTAGCAGGATCTTTTTATCATCTCACAAAAACACACTTATATTTCTATCTCATCACTTATCTCGGCATCCCTTTCTCCTCATCCGCAACATACTCGAAGAAATCAAAGTCCGCATAATGCTTATGCAGCACTCTGTCCGCGCAGGTCAGTCCTACAAATGTTCCTGTAAACTCACCATATTTGCAGTATTCATCCGAGAATTTTGTTGTATCAAATGGTCCGCCGATTTTCACAAACTGCTCTCCGTCATAGCTCCACTCGAACCAGGACTTTCTCCCCTCAATATTCAGCCGCAGATAGATCGGCACATCCGCTACCGGGATTCTGGTATTCAGCAGCTCTGTCTTAGTTCCATTCTCCAAGTGGATAATAGAAAGTGCACTCTGTCCCAGTGTCTGGCTGTAATATTTGCGGAGATTGATGTAATTCATGTTGTCATAATACATGATCAGTCCGGCGCTGTGCTGATGGGTTTCCGGCTTGAATTCCATCTTGGTCGTCACTTTCGCATATACGCTGGTCAATTTTCTTGCAAGGATGCTGACTTTATTCAGAGAGGTTCTGGATTCCTGTCCTCGGATTCTCACATACCCAGGACGGACCTTCACATCTGCAAATCTCTGTGGCATGATTCTTGGGGCATAATACCAGTTTCCAAGTTCATCTCCGTCGAAATCGTCAAAATCAGGAATCTGCGGTACCGGATATTCCGAGAGCTTGCTTTCTTCTACATATTCTTTTGCAAGATTATCATCGTCATACATGCGAAGCCATCCTTCTTCTGTCCATTTCATCTTCTGGATCGCAGTTTCTCGCCCGAGAGTACAACGAAGTTCCGGTGCAAATGGTCTGGCACAAAGATGTACCAGATAAACCTCTCCAAGTGGCGTTTCCACATAACTTCCGTGACCGGATTTCTGTAATACGCTCTCCGGATTATAGTACTTTGGTTTCAGATGATCCGGATCCTGTCTTTCGTAGGATACTCCCGGAACACTTGTCACGATTGGATTTGTCGGATCTCCCTCGTATGGTCCCCATACATTTTTTGCACGTCCCATGGTTACACAATGATTATATCCAGTTCCACCTTCCGCACACATAATATAATAATATCCATTTCTCTTGGTCAGATGTGGTGCTTCGATACAGCCGCGGTCGGTTCCTCCGTTCCAGATACGTTTCGGATAACCGATCACTTCCTTTTTCTCCGGTGAATATTCTACCATACAAATCGCACCCGGTTTTTCATAGCCTTCACGGGTTTCCCACTCCAGGGATACAACCCATTTTCTGCCATCATCGTCATGAAGCATGGAGGCATCAAATCCTGCTGAATGCAGATATACCGGCTTGCTCCATGGTCCTCGAATATCCTTTGCTATAATCACAAAGTTGTCCACATCAAAATATCGCGCGTTCATGGAATTCATCACTCCATAAACCACATAGAACAGATCTTCCTGTTCACAATATGTCAGACAAGGTGCCCAGATTCCTTTTGCCGACGGAAGCTTTTTAAGATCCACTTCTTCGTCATCTGTCAGTACGTGTGTATATAGTTCCCAGTTTTTCATATCTTTTGAATGATAGACCGGAATTCCCGGCATCCATTCAAATGTTGATACTGCTATATAATAAT
>ENA-OQQW01001237-OQQW01001237.1-human-gut-metagenome-genome-assembly--contig:-NODE-1237-length-15285-cov-4.567104_pt1 | contig 15285 bp, 8 predicted proteins | sample MGYA00243234_ERZ505098 | MGnify/ENA primary metagenome ERZ505098 (study PRJEB26097, sample SAMN02712086) | human gut metagenome | biome: Gut microbiome | host: Homo sapiens | place: Denmark: Copenhagen... | reverse complement strand
CGGATCCCCATTCCAGAGAATCTCCGCACCGGTGTCCTTTCTCATAATCCGCATCAATTCTGCTCCGCGGTCACTGACTTCTACATAGAGGAAAGGATTTTCTATCTTTCTGTTCATCGTTTGTTACCCCTCTTACACGTTCTGTTTTCTTATTACTATACCCTGTTTTTTTCCAGTAATCCAGTATGGCCTTTTATATTTTTGCAAAAAAAAGCAAACAGAAAGTAGATTCTTTTTCTGTTTGCTTTTTTTCTCACTTTTTATGCATATTTTTTGATTAATCGTAACTATTAGTTATATTTAATCGATTTTCAGGATCAGTTCCAGTACACGTCTTGCACAGTGTTCCAGATCAGCACGGGTAAGTTCACCAAGTTCTATAGCCTTCTTCACACGTTCCGGATAACCGGTTGCCATCTTGACATCATTGCCGGCTTTGATCTCTTTGTAATGCTCACCACGGGTCCACCAGTCTGTGGTAACCATGCCCCGGAATCCCCATTCTCCGCGAAGGATGTCTTCCAGAAGTTCTTTATTTTCGGAAGCTCTGTGACCGTTGATCACGTTGTAGGAGCTCATGATCGTCCACGGATCGGATTCTTTTACGATAATTTCAAACTGTTTCAGATAAATCTCACGAAGGGCACGTTCGGATACACGGGAATCGCTGTGCTTTCTGTTTGTCTCTTTGTTATTGGCGGCAAAATGTTTTACGGAAGCGCCGATATGCTGAGACTGGATACCACGTACCATACCTGCTGCCATCTTACCTGCAAGCAGCGGATCTTCGGAATAATACTCGAAGTTTCTTCCGCACAAAGGATTTCTGTGAATGTTGACAGCGGGTGTCAGCCATACGGCGATATTATTTTCTTTCACTTCTTCTGCTCCGGCTGCACCTACCTTTTCTACCAGATTCGGGTTCCAGGTGTAGGCAAGAAGAGTTGCACATGGCCATGCAGTTGTACACACGCCACATTCCGGTGCGATACGAAGACCTGCAGGTCCGTCGGCTGTCATAATGTTCGGTACACCGTAATCCGGCAGGTTACCGAAACCAAAGGTATTGGCCACACCGGTATTTGGCTGTCCGCCAAGCAGTTCGATCAGATCATCATCGGAAAGCTGACTCATGAACTCGTCCAGGGTGATCTTTCCTTCTGCTACCTCTATAAATGGTTTTGCACCTTTTTTCACTACATAGAGTGCCAGACGATGCTCGCGGAAACGTACTTCCGGCAGGATGCCTTCATCGGTTCCCGGAACCATTTTTTCAAATGCACAGGCATTGGGATCATTTCCTTCAGTCTGAGGCAGTTCCTCGTAGGTTCCGTCGGAAAGCATTCTCTTAGACAGACCTGACGGTGTCAGCTTTGCTTCCAGCTGTTTTACCACGGTATCTTCTGCTACCAGATATTCATAAGCTGTTTTTTCGTTATTTCTTACGGAGGTTCCAATATAAAAAACATATGCGCCTTTTTCCAGAACATAAGCAGATTTTGCTACTTTTCCAAGATCATCGTAGGATGCCATTGCTTCTTTTGTGACGGTCAGTACCATCGTATGACTCTCTCCTGGCTGCAGAAGGCGGGTTTTCTTAAATGCACCCAATTCTTTCGCCGGTTTCTTTAACAGTCCCTGTGGTGCACTGTAATACAGCTGTACGACCTCTTTACCGGCCATATCTCCGGTATTGGTTACTTTCACCTGTACGTTGATAGAGTCTGCCTCTTCCCATGCTTTCTGTGTCTCCACCTCGAAGGTTGTGTAGGACAGACCGTAACCGAACGGATAAACCACTTTTTCAGCTGCGCCCGGAATCGTCTCAAAATAACGGTAACCAACGTAAATATCTTCGGTGTAATCCACATATTCTACAGACTCATGGAAGTTTTCCGTGGACGGATAATCTTCCAGTCTTGCAGCAAAGGTATCTGCCAGTTTACCGGATGGGTTGACCTGACCACACAACACCTGAGCCATTGCGGTTCCGCCTTCCATACCACCCTGACCACCGTATAAAGCAGCACCGATCTTATCATCTCTCTTGATCCAGGACAGATCGATCACACCACCGATGTTCAGGACAACTACAATCTTATCATATACTTCTTCTACCTGCGCCAGCAGTTTTTTCTCGCCTGCAGTCAGGTAAAAATCACCATCCGGATACACTTCCGCGGACAGTTTCGGCATGCTGGTCTCATCCGGCCACGGGTTGAACTCGCCATTGTATTCCACACTGGAACGATCCCATCCTTCTCCGGAAAAACGACTCAGTACAACAAGCGCAATATCACCGAATGCTCTTGCTCCGTCCAGAAGTTCCTGTGGCAGTTCCGGTTCTTCGGTCATACCCGGTGCTCTTCCGATTGCATACTGTTCTTCTACATTTTTCTTATAGAATTCTGCTACCGGTTCGTATACCTGTACCTTATCTTCCAGGGTTTTGAAACCGTCGTACAGATTATGTACATAAGATACGGTTACATCACCGCTTCCGCCGCCACCTTTGACATAGTCAAAACTTCCGCGTCCGAACAGTGTGATCCTGGAACCGTTCTTTAACGGCAGGATATTGTTCTCATTTTTCAAAAGCACCATACCCTCTGTTGCTGCCTCCAGGGATAATGCAATATGTTCTTTGCTTGCTGTTACATATCTGCCTGCTTCCAGGGGAAGATTTGGCTGATACATGACTCTTGTCCATTTTTTCATCTCAAACCTCTTTTCCGGCCATCCCGCCGCACTCTCCGGCGGACCGCCATGCCTGTTATTTTCGTTACTGTTCACTCTGTGACCAGTAACTATTTTCCTGCGGCGCAATCGCCGCCCACTACTTTTATTTTACTCAAAAAACAAGAGATTTTCCAGATAGGATTTCGGCTGATTTATAGGTCAATTCCGACTTTTTATTTTAAAAGTGCCAGGCACTCTTACAAAGTTCTTGCGAAGAAATGCCTGACACCTGTATACTTTTTGCTTTTTACGAGTCTTTCAACTCTTATGGATGAATCTTAATCACACCTTTTACAATGTCTGCCTTATTATGCACACTCTCATCCATCGCCCGCTGTACATCATCCAGATCGTAAATATTAGTAACGATTCCTTTTACGTTTACTTTTCCGGAAGCTACCGCATCGATTGCGATCGGATAGATATGGCGGTAACGGAAAACCGTTTTGAAAGTCAGTTCCTTGTCGAGAACCAGACTCATCGGCAGGGTCATCTCACCGCTCTTGCTGTAGCCGACCAGAACGATCGTGGAACCCTTCTTCGCCATATGGATCGCCTGTCTGGTGGTGATCTCTGTACCGGCGGTCTCGATGATCAGGTCCATACCGACCCCGCCGGTCAGTTCCTGTGCTTTGGCGATCACATCCTCTTTTGCGCCGTTGATCACTCCGGTTGCTCCCAGTTCCAGGGCTTTTTCCAGACGTTTTTCCATGATATCTACCACATAAACCTCAGATACTCCACGGGCTTTCAGTGCCATCATGGAAACCAGACCGATACATCCGGCACCCATCACCACTGCTTTCTGTCCCAGATGAGCATCTCCCTGGATCGCTGCATGGAAACCGACAGCCAGAGGTTCGATCAGCGCACCCTCCAGTGTGCTTACATTCTCCGGGAGTTTGAAACAGAGATCTGCCTCATGAGCAACATACTCCTGAAATACACCATCTACCGGTGGAGTTGCGAAAAATACGACATCCGGACAGAGGTTGTATTTGCCCTGTTTGCAGAATTCGCAGTGTCCGCAAGTTTTTCCCGGCTCCAGAGCTACTTTATCACCGACTTTCAGGTGTTTGACATCTTTTCCCACTTCCACAACAACGCCACCCGGCTCATGACCGAGAACAAACGGCGGTTCTACCACATAATCGCCGATGGCTCCGCTCTCGTAATAATGCAGATCCGATCCACAGATTCCTACATAATCCAGCTTTACCAGAACTTCATCATCCTTCGGCGTCGGAATGTCACGCTCCGTAAATCCCATCTTGCCGATACCGTTCATCACTGCTACTTTCATCTTACCTTCCATGTGAAATGCCCTCCATATATGAGTTTTCGAAACTTAATAAAATAGTTTTATTATCTTTCTCAAAGATAACTCTTTTACAGGAAAATGTCAATGATACAGTTGCAAAAAATATGAATTTTCTCTGTTTCCAGTAGGTGCTCTTTGTTTTGGCTTGCTACAATAGAATTATATCTTTTTATCCAAAATATGCTTACACCTATGGGAGATCATATCATATGGAAACTTCGATTCGAAAGCTCAGGAAGAAACGCTGGTTTTTCCTGGAAAAGTCGGACTCGGTATCTCAAAAGATCATCTGAAAAACGGTGCTTATCAGGTCTACGACACTGTTCTTTCCGCTCCTCGAACCGTAGGAACGCTGTCAGGGCATCACCGAAGACCGCCCCGGATCTTCCGCGAATCGCTTCGCTTCTTATCCGGGGCGGGGTTCTTTTTATACTCCAGGAGTGTTGAGTATCAGATTATTTTTTCTTTTTTCCAAACAGGGCTGTCAGCATGCCGAGCAGAGAGAGTCCTCCTGCGGCTGCGGTGGATGCCAGTGGTGTGGCATCGGCTGTTTTCACCGTTTTGGCTGTCTGCGCTGTTGTGGTTGTTTTGGATGCAGGTGTTGTGGTACCTGTCGTTGTGTTGTTCTTTTTGGTTGTGTTGGTGTTGGTTGGAGTCGTGGTCGGTGTCGGGGTTGGGGTTGGGGTCTCCGGTTTCTTCGTATCATCACCTTTTCCCGGATCCGGTTTCTCCGGATCTTTCGGGGTTTCAGTCTTCTCGAAGATTGCATATACTTCCAGATCGTCACTTACCAGCGTATCTGCAGTCACCGTTTCTCCGGTTCCGTCCGCTTTGGTATTCCAGCCTTTGAATGTGTAGCCTTCTTTTGTCGGATCTGCTGGAAGGTTACTTCCGATTGCTTCTCCTTTGATGACTTTTACTTCACTCTTCACACCGTCTACGTCGATCACAACTTTGACTTCTTCAATCGGTGCTGGATTCTGTTCGAATACGGCGTATACTTCCATCTCATCCGTTACTACAGTTTCCGCGGTCACAGCTTCTCCCGTTCCATCGGCTTTTGTATTCCAGCCTTTGAAGGTGTAGCCATCTTTTGTCGGATCTACCGGAAGGTTACTTCCGATTGCTTCTCCTTTAATGACTTTCACTTCCGTCTTCACACCGTCTACGTCAAAAACAACTTTGACTTCTTCAATTGGTGCTGGGTTCTGTTCGAATACGGCGTATACTTCCATTTCATCTGCCACTACGGTTTCCGCAGTCACGGCTTCTCCGGTTCCGTCCGCTTTGGTATTCCAGCCTTTGAAGGTATATCCTTCTTTCTCTGGGGCTGCTGGAAGTTTACTTCCAATTGCTTCTCCCTTGACTACTTTCACTTCGCTCTTCACACCGTCTACATCGAAGATTACTCTCACTTCTTCAATCGGTGCTGGATTCTGCTCAAATACTGCATATACTTCCATCTCGTCCGTCGCTACAGTTTCCGCGGTCACAGCTTCTCCAGTTCCATCCGCTTTGGTATTCCAACCCTTAAAGGTATATCCTTCTTTCTCTGGATTCACCGGAAGGTTACTTCCAATTGCCTCTCCTTTCACTACCTTCACTTCGCTCTTCTGTCCATCCACATCGAATACTACTCGTACTTCCACTACCGGTGGAATGTCTTCCTCGAAGATCGGGTAAAGATCCATATTTTCAGTAATCACCGTATCCGCAGTCACAGTTTCTCCGGTTCCATCGGCGCTGGTGTTCCAGCCTTTGAAGAGATATCCTTCTTTTGTCGGTGCTGCAGGCAGGTTTTCTCCGATCGCCTGACCTTTCTCTACTTCCAGTTTTGTTGTGGTTCCATCTTCCTGATGTACCTGGATCGTGCATGCTGCTGCAAATACCGGGTACACGGTGATATCATCGGTCGGTACGCTTCCCTCTCCGAAAGCTTCTCCCGTTCCGTTTCTCTTTGTATTCCAGCCTTTGAAAATATTTCCTGCTTTCGTCGCAGATGCCACCTTTTCTGCGGTGATCCCCTCTCCGGCTTTCACATATGCCACTTTCACGCCGGTGACATACTCGCTGTAATATTCTACTGCATAACTGCCCTCTTCTCTCAGGTACAGATTGTTCCACATCGTCTCTCTTTTGCTGATCAGTCCCGCAGAGCTGTTTTCTGCATTGATCTGTGCCAGATATGCATCGAGAGCACCTACCGGTACAGTCACAGTAGAGATTTTGTTCTGAGAAATCCCGGAAAATGCTCCTTTTGTCACTTTCGGCGGTGTCATGCCTTTCATCACCAGTCGGGTTCCCACTTTATTTCCCTGGCTTGCCGTACCAAATTTGATATTTTTAATCGTCTGGATGGTTGCCGGTAAGGTCAGTTTTGTCAGGCTGTTTGTATTTTCAAAGCTGCTTGTTTCCAGTGTTTTTACGGATTCCAGTGTGATACTGGTCATTCTGGTGCAGTTAAAAAATGCACTCGAACCGATGGTTTCTGCCTTTGGCAGTGAGATGCTCTCCAGCCATCCAAATCCCTTGAACGCATTCGCGCCCACATTCACAACATCCGGCATGCTGATCGTTTCTACCGAGTCCGAAACGATTCCGCCCTTCTGAATCTCCGTCACACCTTCCAGGTGCACTTCTCTCAGTTCTCCCTTGCTGCTTCCTGCTGCCTTCGGTGCAAAGTTCAGTACCGCACTGTTTGGTCCCAGTACCGTTGTCGGATTGCCGTCTTTTCCGTGCAGGATCAGGTCTTCACCCAGATGCATCGTGAATTTTTTCAGGTTCGTTATCTGTGCAAGATATGCCAGATCGTTCTGTGTGATCTCCCCGGATACCAGTTCGATGCTCGTCACATCGGCTACTGCTACCTTACTGTCTTTGATCGCGTCTTCCAGGCTTGAACCGTCCACGCTGATGCCATTTACCAGAACTTTAATAACATCCGGCAGATTTTCTTCGTAAACCGGATAAATATCCATATTTTCTGTAATGATCGTATCCGCAGTCACCGTCGTTCCGGTTCCGTCGGCGCTGGTGTTCCAGCCTTTGAAGAGATATCCCTCTTTTGTCGGTGCTGCAGGCAGGTTTTCTCCGATCGCCTGACCTTTCTCTACTTCCAGTTTTGTTGTGGTTCCATCTTCCTGATGTACCTGGATCGTGCATGCTGCTGCAAATACCGGGTACACGGTGATATCATCGGTCGGTACGCTTCCCTCTCCGAAAGCTTCTCCCGTTCCGTTTCTCTTTGTATTCCAGCCTTTGAAAATATTTCCTGCTTTCGTCGCAGATGCCACCTTTTCTGCGGTGATCCCCTCTCCGGCTTTCACATATGCCACTTTCACGCCGGTGACATACTCGCTGTAATATTCTACTGCATAACTGCCCTCTTCTCTCAGGTACAGATTGTTCCACATCGTCTCTCTTTTGCTGATCAGTCCCGCAGAGCTGTTTTCTGCATTGATCTGTGCCAGATATGCATCGAGAGCACCTACCGGTACAGTCACAGTAGAGATTTTGTTCTGAGAAATCCCGGAAAATGCTCCTTTTGTCACTTTCGGCGGTGTCATGCCTTTCATCACCAGTCGGGTTCCCACTTTATTTCCCTGGCTTGCCGTACCAAATTTGATATTTTTAATCGTCTGGATGGTTGCCGGTAAGGTCAGTTTTGTCAGGCTGTTTGTATTTTCAAAGCTGCTTGTTTCCAGTGTTTTTACGGATTCCAGTGTGATACTGGTCATTCTGGTGCAGTTAAAAAATGCACTCGAACCGATGGTTTCTGCCTTTGGCAGTGAGATGCTCTCCAGCCATCCGAATCCCTTAAACGCATTCATGCCCACGTTCACAACATCCGGCATGCTGATCGTTTCTATCGAGTCCGAAACGATTCCGCCGGTCAGGATCTCGGTCACGCCGCCAAGTTCCACAGATCTGAGCGCACCCTTGCTACTTCCGGATGCTTTTGGTGCAAAATTCAGTACCGCGGTATTTTTTCCGAGCACTGTCGTTGCACTTCCGGTCTTTCCGATCAGTTTCAGTCCGCTTCCCAGCTGCATATGAAAATCCTGCAGACTGGTCAGGGTTGTGATATATGCCAGATCTGCCTGTGTGATCGTACCGGATATCAGATCGAGACGGGTCACTGCGGCAGCTTCCGTTCCGCTTGCGGTCACTGCTGCTTCCAGACTTTCTCCGCTCGCTGCGGTTCCGTTGATTTTTACTGTCAGAGTGCTCTCTTTTGGCGTTACGGTTTCGGCTTCCTGTATCTGTGCTTCCTGTATCTGTGCTTCCTGCACCGCTGCTGCCTGCGGCGTCTGTGCCGCTTCTGCCGCCACTGTTGTTTTCTGACTGCTATCCCCTTCGTCCTCTGTCACTGGCTCCGGATTCGGATTCTCCGGTATCAGTTTCTCTACCTGATCCGGACTTTCTGATATCGCATTGTCTGATGTATCTGTTGCTTTTCCGTTCTCTGTTTCCGGATGTTCAGAAGTATCTTCTGCTCCCTGTGTTTCCTCCGCATATACGGGGACCGATACCAACGGTGAGCCAACAGAAGTTGCCGTTACTGCAAGTGCACAGAAAAGTGCCTGCAATCTCTTTGTTCTCTCCTTCATGATTTCCTCCTTATCTTTTTTGTCTGGTTATTGGTTCTACTTGCATCGTATCACACTTCTGTCGGTTTCTATATCTCTATGTTGTCTATTTTTTTAGTTTTCTTGCTTTATCCTAAATAATTTCTTGTAAATTTATATAACACATTTTATACTTCTTCTATACTTTTTCGCATTTTGCACATAAAAAAGGAGGAACAGGAACGCATGGCATATCATCGCTATATATTTACCGCACCTGAAAAAGAAGCCTTATCCAGCGAACGGCTGGACATCCGGCTTCTCTATATCAGCAAATCCCGCTATGACCGGAACTGGCAGAGTATTCTTCATTCCCATGCTTTCGCCGAACTTTTTTATGTCATTCACGGAACCGGTGTTTTTCAGACAGAAAATGATTCTTTCCCGGTTGTAGAAGACGACCTGGTACTGATCAATCCGAACGTGACACATACGGAGTTCAGCCACGGGGAAAATGCTCTGGAATATATCGTTCTGGGACTGGGCGGAATCTCTTTTCGTTCTGCCAACAATACATTTTTGCCATACACGATCTGCAATCTTCGTTCCAACCGAAAAGAAATGCTTTTTTACACCCAGACCCTGACCCAGGAGCTCCGGGAAAAAAAGGAAAATTATATCAACATCTGTCAGAACCTTCTTGAGATCCTGATCCAGCTGGTCGACCGCAACACCATCGCCACCCCGGATTTCTCCACCACAGACAAACTTTCGCGGGAATGTCATTTTATTGAACAGTATCTCGATGAGCATTTCGCGGAGGAGATCAATCTGGATACCCTGAGTGAGCTGACATATATGAATAAATATTATATGGTTCATGCTTTTACACGCTATAAAGGAGTATCTCCGATCAGTTATCTGATCAACCGGAGGATTGATGAGGCAAAGGAACTTCTGACGCACAGCAATCTGCCGATTGCCAAGATTGCACAGTCCGTCGGATTCTCTTCCCAGTCTTATTTTTCGCAGGTATTTCGGAAAGAGGTGCATACGACACCGGGGGCTTACCGAAAAACCAATGGGGACGGAGAAAAGTGGCTTTGAAAAGCCACTTTTCTCCGTCCCCATTGGTTCCTTCAAAACAAAATATCTTTATTAATCGTCGTATAAAACAACTTCTTGCACTCCGAAAAATCCCTCGTCTGCGCCAGAATCCACATCATCTTCGTTACTGTAGCCTCCAGTGTCATATCGTAGGACTCCAAGATCTCAAAATTCTCTTTGATTGTTTTTCCCACTTTATAGATTCCCATATCACTTCCCTCATGGGTCACCTGTGTGGACATTGTGACCAGTTTTCCGGCAGATGTCCATTTTTCGATCATTGCTGCAAAGTCATGGTTTCCATAGTCCGGCAAGCCCCCTACACCAAATGATTCCAGAATCAGTCCATCATAGGAATCCGCCAGATTTTCCAGCACCAGCGGATCGATGCTCGGGATCAGTTTCAGAAGGAAAATACGGTCGTCCATCTCATGATAGAACTGCAACAGTTTCGTAGACTGTTCCTTATCATCAATGTAAAAGACGATCCTGTCATCGTGGATTACCGCGATATCCGGATAGTTAATGCTCGAAAATGCATTATAGCTTTTCGAAAACTCTTTTTTTGCACGGGTTCCTGCGATGACTTTGCCGCCGAAAACAATGACCGTCCCGTGTGCCCGCGGATGAGAAGCGAAACGAAGGCTGTCCAGAAGATTGGAGCGCGCATCTGTGATCGCAAGATCAATGGGTTTCTGTGCACCGGTCACAACGACCGGTTTCCGGTTGTTCTGGATCAGATAAGAAAGCGCCGCCGCGGTATACGCCATCGTATCTGTCCCGTGACAGATGACAAATCCATCATAATACTCATACTTTTTCTCAATCAGTTCCGCCAGTGCAGCCCAGTGTTTCGCACACACATTCGTACTGTCGAGAGAAAACGGCGCTTCCGTATCGATCGTACAGAATTCTCTCGCAGCAGGAACATACTCCAGAAGCTCATTCGCCGAGATCTGCGGAGAAAGTCCCTGTTCCGTATATTTGGATGCAATGGTTCCACCTGTCGCTATCAGAAGTATTTTTTTCATCCGATACCTCCCAGCGCGATCCCAAGAACCAGCACCAGGATACACACCGGCACATAAACATATTTACAGATCGGGTAAAACCAGGAGGTAAGGTGACTACTTCGTCCTTTGTTTACCTGTTTTTCCACATACTCTTTTCCGCATACCCAAAACAGCATGATACCAGCCAGTCCGGCCCCCAGCGGGCAGATGTAGATAGAAAGCACATCCATCCAGCCGGATACGATACCCTGGATCAGGATGGCAACTATCACGCCGATCACCGCGATCACCGCACATGCCGGTTTTCTCTCCAGATGGAATTTCTCCTGAACCGTTGCGATCGGTGCTTCGTACAGGTTGATCAGGGAGGTCAGCCCCGCGAATAATACAGCAACAAAGAAAATAATCACAATGATCTTTCCTCCCGGCATATTTTTGATCAGGTTTGGCAGGAAGATAAATAAAAGTCCCGGACCGCCCTGGTCAAGCTGCGCGCCAGTGGTTGCCATCGCCGGGATGATGACCAGAGCTGCCAGCATCGCAGCCAGTGTATCAAAGAAAGCCACTCTTCCCGCAGCAGCCGGAATATTTTCTTCATCCGGCAGATACGAGCCATAGATCAGCGTTCCGTTTCCCGCCACCGAGAGGGAGAAAAATGCCTGTCCCAGGGCAAAAATCCACGTTTTCGGATCGCCAAGCGCCTTGCCGTCCACACGGAAAATATAGTGATATCCGTCCACAGCCCCCGGCTGAAATGCCACATAGATGCCAAGTCCCACAAACAGCAGGAAAAATACCGGCATCAGCACTTTATTGACTTTCTCGATTCCGCCACCGACACCGAACATCAGGATCCCCATAGCTGTCAGCAGGATCACAACCTGCCAGCCTGTATTGCCAAACGCAGATGCCATCGAACCGAACACAGCACTGAATTCGTCCACATCAGCCGGTGCCAGTGTCGCCCCGGTGAATGCGCCGACCGTATATTTTAAGATCCATCCCATAACGACCGTATAGCCGATCGCCATCGCCAGCGAGCCGACCACCGGGATCAGCCCCAGTGCTTCTCCCGGTTTTCTTTTTCCTTTTCTCTCACAGGCAATTCCGAACGCATCAATCGGACCGGATCTCGTTGCACGTCCGAATGTCATCTCTCCGATCACCCCGGTAAATCCGATCAGCGCCACAAAGATAAAGTACGGAATCAGAAATGCTCCGCCTCCATATAACGATACTCTGGTGGGAAACATCCAGATATTTCCCATGCCCACCGCCGAACCGATGCACGCCAGGATAAATCCCCACCGGGTATTAAATGATTCTCTTTTTTTCATCACATCTTCTCCATTTGTTTATAGTTTTGTAACTGTTCATTCTTCCACAGAATTATGTTTTTTACATATTATAAATCGTATTTCTCAGCAACCGTGTCATCCGGAAAGTTCCTGAATCTTTTTTCTGTGTCATCATAAGGATCGTCATCTGATCTTGCGGTGCATTGGCAAAATAGCAGCCGAGCCAGCCGTCCCAGCCGTACTCTCCCTTGCTTCCCAGCGTTGTGGATCTGCCCGGGTTCACCAGCACACGCATGAAATTACCATAAGAAAATCCTTCCAGCCATGCCATACCTTCCCGTTCAAAGACTTCCTGCTGCTCTGCGCTCAGCACATGACCGGTCATAAAGCGTACCATCGCCGGACTGAGGATCTGTTTTCCCTTATAACTTCCGCCATTTAACAACATCTGTGCAAAATGAGAATAATCATCAATCGTAGACACCAGGCCTGCACCACCGGATTCGAATGCCGGGCGGCGATCCATCGCATTCCGGATGCCCAGATGATTACCGGTATAGAGTACCGACGGCTTTCCTTCGTTACACTCATACGTTTTCACCAGCCGGCTCTGCTTCTCTTCCGGTACCCAGAAGCCTGTATCCACCATTTCCAGTGGAGTGAAGATCTCTTTTTCCAGAAAATCTCCGAACCGCATACCGGAAACCACTTCCACAAGGGCACCTGCCACATCAGCGGAAGTTCCATAGCACCAGGAGCGCGCCGGCTGAAAGGCAAGCGGGATCTGTCCGAGACGGTTGGCAATCTCCACCGTACCATAAGCTCCTCCTTCTCCCTCATCAAGTCCCTGAATCACCTCGGTAAATAAGGCTTCCGTCTGTTTTCCGGTCAGATGATTGCCGTCATAGACCAGACCGGAGGTCATATTCACCAGATCCTGGATCGTGACATCCCGCCATGGCTTTTCCACATGTCCGTCTGCTGCAGCCACCATTTGTCCACAAAATCCAGGAAGATATCTACATACCGGATCTGCCAGATCGATCAGTCCCCGCTCCACCAGAATCATCACTGCAGTTGCGGTGATCGGTTTGGACATAGAATAGAGACGGTAAATACTGTCTCTCGACACCGGCTTTTTTGCCTCGATATCCGCATAACCGCTTTCCAGATACACGGTTTCCTTCCCTTCTTTTCTGACCATCAGAATCGCGCCCGGGATCTCTCCCCTTGCCACTGCATCATCAAGGATCCATTGCAATCGATTGATTTTTTCCTGTTCCATATTATGTAACCCTCCATATTATCTTCTCGCAGACTCTACGCTCTATTGTATACCAAAAAAGCCGTTATGCCTACGGTTTTTCGTACAACATAACGGTTTTTTGTATTTTTCTCTATATTTTTTATTTATTTTTGGTAATTCCCTGGCCAATCAGATAGCATACAGCTGCTACCACCATACCATTAATGGAAGCAATTCCCAATTTTACAACATTTGCCACAACAGCTCCCAGGATCACACCGCCTACAGCGAACCAGTTGACCACTGCAGGTTTCGCGGTCGGATCTTCATACTCTTTCTTATTCATAAAGTATGAAAGTACCAGGATGATACCTACCGGCGGCAGCGTACAGTTCAGGATGTTCAGCCATTTTGTGAAGTTATAATACAGCCATACAGAAAGCACAGTTCCGATGATACCGGATACCAGAACCATCGGTTTTTTCTTCTGATGAAAGATATTTGCCAGACCAAGACCGGCAGTATACAGGGCATTGTCGTTGGTTGTCCAGATGTTCAGACCAAGTACCAGAACTGCCATGTAGAACAGATTCAGACGGATCATAACCTCGAAGATATCATTTCCGCCTACGAAAATATAGGCGATTGCTCCGAAGAAGAACATCAGGGAGTTTCCGATAAAGAATGCCACGACCGTTGCGATCGTTCCTGTCTTCGCATCTTTGGCAAATCGGGTAAAGTTCGGGGTTGCAGTTCCACCGGATACGAAAGATCCCACAACCAGACCGGCACCGCCAACGACGGTGAGCGAACCGCTGGATACGGCGAACTGATCCACGATCGTTCCGTTGCCCTGACGGATCGCCATGACCATAGCCACTGTACCGAGTACTGCTACCAGCGGCACTGCAATATAGCTGATCACCGTCAGAGAATCTATACCAAAGTAAGCGGAAGCTGTCATACACACACCGGCTCCGATAACAAGTGCCCACATGGCAGTTTTACTGTCACCGAATAATTCTCCTGCTACCGGAATCGCAAACATGGCGATACCAACACCGAACCAGCCGATCTGTGTAAAACTGATCATTGCAGAGGAAAGATAGGAACCTTTCTCTCCGAAGGCTTTCTGCGCCAGCAGATCCATGCTCATACCTGTCTTCGCTCCGACATAACCAAGAAGTCCGGTGTACAGACCAAGGATTGCTCCACCGAACAGCAGAGATTTTAAGAATCCCCAGAAATCCAGTCCTGCTGCCAGCTGCTGACCTGCCCACATACTCGCGGAGAAGAAGGTAAATCCCAGCATGATCATAAACATGGTCACAAAGCCCTTCTTTCCTTCCTCCGGTACGACGCGATCCGCATAATCAATATCTACTTTCTGTTCTGTCTCTTTTTTCATTTGTTTTCTCCCGTCTCAGTTTGTTTCCATAACCTTATTTGTCTTTCGGCTGATTCCATTACAGAATATATTTACGCAGTGCACCGGTAAATTCATCGATCCGCTGCTGCGCCAGTTCTTCTAATGTAATGTTCTTCATGCTCTCCACATATCCCTGTTCCTGACGATACAGCCATTTTGTATCTGCCGGACGGATCTTTTCATAATGGTTTGCATGGAGCCAGTCTTCGTAACTGATTGGAAGTTCATAACCGAGTTTTTCTTCCAGTAAAGTTCCAAAATCAATCTGACCGGCGCGCTCTTTGATCCCGTTCCAGAACTCCAGCACTTCTTCTACATGCTCATGGATCTCGTAACGTCTCGCACCGCCATCATAGATAATACACTTTTCAAACAGAGGACTGCACATGGAAAGTGTCTCCCGACGAAATTCCGGAGCCACGATACCGCCTTTCCAGTAGAAGTCGACATTCGGAAGGTTGATGCCTGACACACCTTTATCCGAGTACATTCCAAAGATTCCTTCATAATATACCGTGATAAATCCTTCAAATTCCGGCCAGAACTCCCGAATATCCCGGGTCA
>ENA-OQQW01001143-OQQW01001143.1-human-gut-metagenome-genome-assembly--contig:-NODE-1143-length-15961-cov-26.708223_pt1 | contig 15961 bp, 16 predicted proteins | sample MGYA00243234_ERZ505098 | MGnify/ENA primary metagenome ERZ505098 (study PRJEB26097, sample SAMN02712086) | human gut metagenome | biome: Gut microbiome | host: Homo sapiens | place: Denmark... | reverse complement strand
TCTAACGGAACGGCTTCCTCTCGAATTTATGAATTAATAGAACCTACCTTAAGAAGGTTAGGAATGCTTTACCTTTATGGTTCAACTATATCTCCAGAATTCGAAGATACTAAAGCATCATACAAGTCCGTATTCTTTGACGAGAATGGCAAGCCATATATTGACTGGCAGGCTAAAAGTCAGCAAATGAAAAAACTGTTGAAGGATCTTGGAACTTTAACCAGAAGATACAACAAACTTGCATCTAACTTTGACATTATACAACGTAAACTATCAGATTTGACAAGGCCTGAAGAAGTAAAAAAAGCCCCTAAGTACTTTGGAACTTGGCTCAATATAAGTTTGCTAATCGGTTTAGTTTTAATAATAATAACCCATTTCATTGGGCTTGGGGTCCTTATCATGCTAATAGCACCGAGATGGTATTTTATTAGGAAAAAGAAGAAAGCGTACAGTAAGTATTCGTGGGGTCTATATTATTACAAGAAAGACAAAAGTGAACAGACTATAGAGTACGCTAAGGAAAAACGAAAAGTAGATTCGGCGATTGCCGACGTAAAAGATGCGCTTTACGACGGATTGAACGTGGGTTTAGGTATTCCGTTTAACAAGGATATCATATCAAGAGACACATATGCTGTGTTTGTTGAAGGGCTCAAGAAGTTGTTTGAACTAAACGACAAAGCAATGTGCGAAGATGATCCTGCAAGGAGGAGAATTGCGGAGAAGAGATACTATGACGCCAAGTTACGTTTCTTCTACACATACTCATTACGTGCCGAAACAGAATTGGATGAGGTGTATAACCACTACCAAGAAATAATTCATAAATCCGTTTCTACAGGCAATGCTGATTTGCTGAGAAAGAGTGATTTTCCATACATTATACAAAACGATGCCAAGATGGCTCAAGACTTGTCTGACATTAAAGGGCTACTTGATGAAGATCGCTTGGCCTATGTTATGGAGAAATTAGGATATGTTCAAAGTAAAGATATTTCTTCGTTCGGAGGAATCTGGACAAACGAGGACAAACTAGTAGAGAAATCTAATGAACTTAAGGAACTATATGACATCGCAAAGGATGAGTATGAGGAACTTACAGATTCAAACGAAAAGTTAAACTATTGGTTGGATTACGTGCGGGCATACGCTTATCGCAATACATACTTAGGTGTCGAACTCATCAATATTGTAAGAAGCAATGCTGGCGGACGAACATTAGCTACGCAAAAAGACGGCATAGACGTTTCGATACTATCGTATGATGTGCCAAGTGTGACGATAAACGATGCTGCTGTTGACCTAGATGCCCATATAAACAATACTATAAATTCCTTTACGAAAGCCCTAATGAACAAACAAAGCCGAAAATGGATGAAAAGTAATCCTAAGTTTACAATGGGTGCAGCAGCCCTTACGTTTGTTGGTGGTGCATTAATGGATAAACTTGATAAGCACACACAGTTAGTCAGTGAGCACAATGAATTCCAGCAAACTATCATCTCAAACTTAAAACAGATGGTTGAAGGCTACGAAGAAGGAAAATTCAGTTCTTTGCGTGCAATAGAGATAATAAAAGCCATAGCCAAAGCAAATAAAGGCTTTATGGCTGTTTACGAGCCATTGCGGAAAAAATACCTTGAAAGAGGTGAGAGCTTGAGCATGCTAGACCTGCAAGCTATAGCCAAAGCGACACAAGATTACAAGAATATTAGTGATTCAAGTTTAAGATAATAATAACGATGAAGGATTATAATGAAATGACAGAACATGTTTCGAATGAGGGGGCATATCCTATGAGTGCTGAACAAAACAATGATGTCATTGGAGATTTGCAGGATGTCGGCCAATCATTGTCTGCTTTAGTGCATTCATCAGAGCGTACCCTTGATGCCGCACAAAATATCGCTGGTATGTTCCATGAATGTATGTTAGCCCAAGAACGTACTAAGCAAATACAAGAATGGGGTAAAATTGAAATGGCAAAAACCATTGCAAAATTTAAAACAGCCCAAGCTTTCATGGAAGGTACATTCGGAGAGCGTGACAAGGCTAACGCTCCATCATGTCATCATGCCGTAATGTCATCATGTCATCATGCCGTTAAGGATTTGTGGAATTGACGAAAGCGAATGCTCCATCATGCCGTAATGCCATCATGTCTGCCTAAAATTTAACCTTTTTAAGCACGGTTTCTTATCTCAAACTTTCCATATGTGGAAAGTTTTGCTTATCTTTGCAGAAGATAAGCTGCACTCGGCAATTTGTAAGCAAGCTTACATTGCGCTCGTTTGCATTATCTTTGCATAAGATAAGCTGCACTCGGCAATTTGTGAACAAGTTCTCATTGCGCTCGTTTGCATTGTCTTTGTGCTATACAACAAAAGCTGATTGATATGGAGAACAAGAGTTTGGGAATGATAATACGCGAAGAGCGAAAAAAGAAGGGACTTACGCAAGCCCAGCTTGGTAAGCTCATTGGCCTGAAGGAGTCTCGCGTGTCAAAAATAGAGCATGGCGCGCCGATAACGCCAGAAGTGGCATCTTTCATACTCGGCAAGTTGGGGTCGGCATTGCAGATTCATGTTGTTGACAAAGTTGGTTTTAACCAAGAGGAAAGCGAATTTGTAGTGTCTGTTATCAACAACTTTGCCGATGAGAAGAAGATCCCTCTTACTCAGGCTTACAGCTACATAGTGACTTTCAAGGGGATGGACTTCCTGCGTCAATACCAAGACATTGAGAAGACCCTCAGCAATCATGAGATTGTCAATGATGTGTCACGTGTATGTGCAAATAATGGTGGTCGTCTATGATACTCTATCACGGCAGTAACCAGTTGATAACCAAAATAGACTTGTCGAAGAGCAAGAACTTCAAAGACTTTGGTCGTGGCTTCTATCTGACTAAGGATTATGCGCGTGCAGTCGCCATGGCTCAAAGAACGACTGCCATTATGGGCGATGGGAGTCCGGAAGTGTCACCGTTCATCTTCAACCCATCAAGATGCCCCAGCGATGTTAGAATAAAGATTTTTGATGGTAGGACTGCGGAATGGGCTCTCTTTGTACTAAAGAACAGGGAAAAGGACCATCTTCATACCTACAAGCATAACTATGACATTGTCATCGGTCCTGTTGCAGACTCACGTGTAGATGCCATTTTACAGGAGTATCGTAGGAGTTATGGCAATGCATACGGCAATAGTGCAAATCTCGTCAAGTTGGCAAAACTACTGAAATATCCCGGCCCAGAGTACATTCAATACTGCTTTTGTACAGAAAAAGGAATTAAACAATTAATACTAGACCTATGATTACAGATAAACTTGAAATAGAGAAATTGCTGTCAAGGCTGACAACTTACATTGCCAATAAGCTGCATCTGTCGACCATAGCTGCAGTCGGCGCAGTATGCATGTCAAAAGTAGCTAATGAATTGGCAGGTGGAAAAATGCCAGAAGGAACCACCTTCGAAGAATTATCGGAGAGATTACTCAAAGAAGTAACGATGGCGAGATAATAGGACGTTTGGATTTCTTGGCGTAAGCGTATCAGTCGATATCTATTCTCGGTACCACTTTTTGTACCTCCTGCCTGGTACTGGAGTTTCACTTGCCTGGTACTGGAGTGTTAGTGTGCTTGGACTATAGTGTCACTTGCGTTCTACTGGATAGGTACTCAGCATACTTTTCTTTTCTACATTTTATAGGGATTGTTTGGCAAGGTCTTGTCAAAGAAGCAAACTTGGATTGAGAGATATATTCAACTCAGCATCGTTAGGTATATTGAAATCCAATGATGCCTTTGTAAAGCTCACACAAGTGAAGCATGAGGAGGACGGAGACTACTATCCATTTGCTACTTCATTTCCCGCAGATTTTCCAATGCGTATAGCGGAATGATGGTTATATGGCGCTCGGCATTGTCTGCTTGCGGGTCGGTGTAGGTGAATTCTCCGAAATTTTCAAATGAACAACGGATAGCTTCTGTAAGGCGTTTCTCTCTCATGAATTGCCATAGGCTCTTCATGCCACCCTGTGTGCCTGATTTTATTTCTATAGGTGTGACTTTGAGATGAAATGTGTCAAGATAGTCTATCTCGGCTATACTATTCCCACTTTTCTCCCAATAGAACATCTTTTGTCGCTGCACACATGGTTTGTTGCGCAAGAGTTCAAGGCCTGCCACCATCTCAACCAAGCCCCCCTTGTTGACAAGATCTTGTGGACTGCCAGTCATGATTAGCTCCACAAGGTGCTGCGCAAGATTTCCTTCAAGTTGCAAAACAGAAAGAAGAAGTCCAGAGTCAAGCAACAGAATCTTCATGTTTTTCTCGTTCGCTTCTGCATCAAGTGGAATGCCATTCCCCGAGGTGGCGATGACGGGAATGACGAGGCCGGCAAGTGTCAGAAGTCGGACTGCTTCTCTGATTTGTGAACTTCTGTAGTCCGCGGAAATCTGCTTGAATGTGATTTTTTCTCCTGGCTGATGGCAGATGCCGTGCAGCGTTGTCCTTAGCAGGTCAGGAGAGACTCTTTTCTTGTATTTGCTAAAGTCGTCCTCGTATGTCAAGATAATATCTTCTTGTATATGACTACATTGGTTGAAGTTGTGTGTCTTTATCCATGCCAGCACAGCCTCGGGCATTCCACCTACCCAAAGGTATATGCGAAAATATTCTATTAGTTTTTCGTGAAAAGCTGCATCCAAGGGATGCTGGCTGTCAGCTTGCTTTTTCATGCTTATCAATCCGTTTTCATTGTTCGCATTCAAAAACTCATCAAATGTCATCGGATACATGAACAAAGTATGTATGCGCCCTACACCAAATGTAGGTAGCTCTTGAAGCGTGAACTCCAGTAAAGATCCAGCTGCAATGACATGTAGCCCTGGATAGTCTTCTTTGAAGAAGCGCAATGCCATTATTGCTTCTGGACATTCTTGTATCTCGTCAAGAAACAGAAGCGTTTTGCCTTCTTCTATTGGAACGTTGATATATATTGCAATCTTTTGGACAATCAAGCGTATGTCAATATCTCCTTGGAAGAATGTTTTGACAGTTTTGTGACGTTCAAAGTTTACCTCAGCAAAAAACTGGAATTCTTTTCCAAAATGTCTTACTGCAGAGGACTTGCCTACTTGTCGGGCACCTCTAAGCAAGAGTGGTTTTCTCATCGGATTGTCCTTCCACTCCAAGAGTTCTACGTCTATATTTCTTTGTATATATTCTTGCATGGCGAGAAGTGATTAAAAATCAGGTGCAAAGATAAGATAATTGCTCAATTCCGACAAATAATTCGTAGGAATTTTGCTCAATTCCGACAAATAATCTGCTGCAAAATGCTCAATTCCGACAAATAACGTGGTCTGATGCTGGTTTTGTTTCAGCCTCTTTTTACTTTTCTTTCCAGTGGTGACACTCTTTGGCACAGTTGGTGTGTAACTTTGCCGACGTAAACAAGAATCTCAGCATGGATATAGGAGAAAGGGATAGAGACAGCAAGCGCCTGCAGGCCGTGAACCATCATGGACTTGCAGGGGGCGGAATTTGTCTGTATCTTTGACTCACCCTATACACATCCAAACGATAGTATTGATATGGAAAATCGAGAAATTTACAAAGCCATCAAGTCGATTGCCGACGAATTGTGCAGCGACGGCAAGACGTTTCTGCGGGCCGACCTGGCCTATGAACTAAAGAAGTATGGCGTCGCGGGCGACTCTTCCGAGGTGGGGAGCCTGGTCTATGACGCGTATTGCTTCTACGGAAACGACAGCAATATCAGCATCGCTTTCGTGACGAACAATGCGCGCACGACGATCGTGGCCGACTACAAGTTGAACCATTGTCTTGAGCAGGGAGACATGGGCGACGCGTTGGCTATAGCCGAGAACGAACTGCAGGCGACGGAAAACTCCTTGGACAAGCTGCAGGGCATGATAGCCCTCAACCTGGGCGCCGCCTTGGCCAAGGGCTCGTCGAAGGCGGCGGACTGGCTGACAGGGACGAGCGGAGTGAAGGAGGTGAGAGGCAAGGCCTCGGTGATGTTTGACAGATATGCGAAACTGGTGGAGGCCTACCGCTATGCCGGCGACAGCGTGCGCGGCAATATCAGCGACTTCAACTCGCTGCGCAGCGACATCGAGGCTACCTACCGCGAGTATGCGCTCCGGCTCATAGACCTCTACGGAGACTCCATCAAGATGGTGTCGCCCGAACTCTTCGATTTCAACCAAGTGGAATTTCTCGACGTGGACCAAATGCTGCGGCAAATAGAGTTGGAGTATAGCAAGATACAAGACAAGTGTGGCGTGCTGATCGCCGAGATAGCAGACAGCTTTCGCACCTCGCTGCAAGGGTCCATGAATGCCTACAGATCGGCCGCGGGCAGCAGCAAGACGCTCGGGCTCGCCATGGCAGGACTGGGGATGCTCGACCACTATATGGCCGCCAGCGAGAAGGCCAACCGGCTGCGCGGCGATCTGCAGCAGTTGCAGACCAGCGTGAAGCATGACGCCACACGCATCAAGGCCGACATGGGGCGTCTGACCGTGATCTACAAGACGCTCAACGACGTCGTCATACCGAAGTCGAACGTCTATCTGCGCTTTGCCTCGCAGTTGATGGACTCCGACTTCCGCTCGATGACGGACGCCCTGTATGGCGAGGCCAGCGTGCGCCCGCTCGAAGAGGAACGCAGGGAACTGCTCCGCCAGATGAGGTCTGCCGAGATGGAGATGAACGACCATCTGCAGAACATCGACGTGTATCAGTCGCTGGTCGGCGAGCTCACCACCACGCTGGAGGCGAAGCGTCCCAGCTATCAGGACGCCAAACGGCGCAAGCCCTCGAAGCCCTTCTTTCTGCTCAACTGGCTGACGCTGGGCACGGCCCGCCGCAACTACTATCGCAACTATTCGGAGTGGGACGCCGTCTGCACCCCGCTGATCAGGGAGTTTGACAATATGCAGGTGGATCTGAAACTCGACCGGGAGGAGCTCCTCTCGCACCAGGAGGCGGCAAAGGCCACGAAGAGCGAACATGCCCGCCTGGCGGCCCGTCTGGACGCCGTCTCGCGCGAGATAAGAAGCAAGGTCGTCTGCTCTGACGAGCTGAAACTCAAGATGCTGAAGCATCTCCGCGACGTGGTGGCGATGCTGAAGCTGGGCCGAGAGATTGCCGAGAGCAGACTGGACGAGAAGTTGCTGCACAGCGTGGACATTACCGACTTCAAGGAGACTGCCAAGTTGCCGGCAGACGTAGAGCAAAACTTGTCGGAGTTTACCAATCTCCTGGCCGACCATCTGCATGCCGATCGCCGCATGGCCGTCCGCTTGCTCGACGGGGTGGAGCAGGTGGCTGCCGACGTCGACAACAGACTGTATGGGCCAACATCTCGGCAAGAGGCTCAGCCGACGACCTATACCGACGAGGAGCTGGGCATGGTGGAGGCAAAGGCCGAGGAGGTGCTGCAGCGCGGCGTGGCCTTGCTGGACAGCGTGGCGCAACTCAAGCTACAGCAACTCAACGGAAGAATCGCGGCAGCAGCCTACGACGAGCAGCTCGACCACTACAAGGAAATCTTCAAGGGCTATCTGGACCGGATCGACGACAAGAGCGCCTACCTGCGCCAGGTCTTCAGACGCATCAACTTGGCCGACAACGAGCAGGAGCGCAAGCAGGCGATGGAGTTGCTCTCAGACATCAGCGGATACACGCTGAGCATGCAAGACTTCAATGATTTTATGAACGGAAACAAGCAAATAGAATTGTAAGAGACTATGGAGAGTTCAAGAAGACAACGAGCCCAGAGCGACTTGGGGCTGAATTTTGAGCGAGAAGACTTCCGCCGCGAGGCAGCCCTTGCCAAAGAGCAGGAGCGCGTCGCAAAGAAAGAGGCCAAGCGCGAGAAGATGATGAACCGCTCGTCTTACCGGATCATGGTGAAGACGGCCAAGTATATGGACCAATATTATCTCGATCCGCTCATCGGACTCATTCCGGGAGGTGTCGGAGACGTGCTTTCGAGCTCCTTGGCCATGCCGTTCATCTACTACAGTCTGTGTGTGGTGAGGTCCATACCGCTGACGCTGGCAGTGATATACAACGTGCTGCTGGACGTCCTGATAGGAGCCATCCCCTTTGTAGGCAACGTGCTGGACATATTCAAGCGGTCGTATTTGAACAACCTGAGATTGATCACGGGCTATATAGAAGACGACAAGGAGATCATCAGCAAAGTGAGAAAGAAAGCTTTGGCCACGGCTGTGCTCATCGCCATTGTGTGCGCATTGCTTTGCCTTGTCGTGAAACTGGCCCTCATGGTGGCCACCTGGTTCTCATAGTTTTAACCACTATTCAGATGCTGCATCGCAAATCCCATAAGCGATGCAGCATCTTTTTCCCCACTTTTTTTACTTTTCTTCTCAGCTGCGACACGTTTTGGCATGGCTGATAAGTAACTTTGCCGACGTAAACAAAAAAACGACTGTGGCAGACTAAGGCTGGGACCGGTGGCGTGAGGATTTCATCAGTGAACCATCATGGACTTGCAGGGATAAAAACTTTTCCATACCTTTGTCTTGCCAATTGGTCTAAAAACGAAATAGCTATGTTAAGAGGATGGAGTAAATTTGTCTGCAACGAATGCGGACACAAGTTTGTGGGCATGGACTTCGAATACCAATGCACGGCCCTGTCAGCGCCGCTGAAATGTCCGGCCTGTGGCAGCTGGCACACCCGTCCTGCCTGGTCGTGGTGGCAGAAATGGGTGTACAAGGAGATTTGGAAGACCCAGGATGAGTATCGAAACAACACAGAAGAGCAATAATATATGAAAGACGGAGTATTCTTTCGTCCTTTCGTCGGAGCGTCATACGCTGGCGGAGGACTGTTTGGCAAGCGCATCATGGTGCTTGGCGAGAGCCACTACTGCGACGAGGGCTGCGCCGACTGCGGCAGCTGCCTGCGCCATCGGGAGTGCATGGAGTTTACCAGCGGCGTAGTGGAGCAATATCTCGACCGGGACGTGGAGCGGCAGAGGTGGATGCAGACTTTGCTGAAGTTTGAGCGTTCGCTCGTGGGCTGCGAGACCGATCAGGCGCAGAGTCAGCGGATATGGCAGTCGGTGGTGTTCTACAATTATCTGCAAGTGGCCATGGGCGGCCCGCGCGAGGCTGGCACCGCCGCGCAATACCGCCAGGCCGGCGAGGCCCTTTTCGACGTGATGGAAAAATACCAGCCCGAATGCCTCATCGTATGGGGCAACCGCCTGTGGGACAAACTGCCCGGCGAGCGTTGGACTGATGGGGAGGACATCGTCGTGGACGGCTGTCGCACAGCCACGGGCGCCTACTCCTTGGCAAGTGGCAGGACGGTGAGGGCGATGGCGGTAAACCATCCCTCGGTGGGCTACTCGTGGGACTACTGGCACCGGGTGATAGCAAACTTCTTGAAATAATGGGCTACAGGGTATGGACAAGCGAATGAGATTCTTCGCCTGGCTGATAGGCCAGCTCGAACGCAGGCGCATGACGTATGAGGAGATAGCTGCCGCATGGCTGGAGGCTGCGGCCAACGCTCAAGGCAAGTCGCTGGAGAAGCGCACGTTTCACCGCCATCGCGACGAAATAGAGCAGATGTTTGGCATCAAGGTGGAGTGTAGCGGCAGGAGCGGCGGCTATCGCTACTATCTGAAGAAAGACAGCGTGAAGTGTGACGATGTCACGGAGTGGCTGCTCAGTTCCCTGCGGCTGGCCTCGCTGGGCGATATGCTGCAATACCACACCAAGGTGATGCTCGACCCTGCGCCACGCAACTCAGAATTGCTCGACGACATCCTCAGAGCCATCGACAAGCAATATCGGCTGAGGTTTGACTACACCACGGCCTACGGGGTGGAGACGTCCGTCGCCTTGACGCCCGCTTTTGTGAGGTTCTTCAAGCAGCGTTGGTACGTCGTCGGCGTGAACGAGAAAGAGCAGGTGCGCTGCCTGCCGTTCGACCGCATCTCCTTGATGTATGAGGAGTGCACAAAGCGTCCTCTGTCGCCCAAGCTGAAGCAGATGCTCACGCCCGACAACTACTACGATGGTTGCTTCGGTATCATGCGCATGGAGGACGAGCCGATAGAGACCGTGCGCCTGCGCGTGTTCTATCCCGAGTACAACTACCTTGAGGAGGTGCCGCTGCACGAGAGCCAGCAGAAGGTGGGCCAATCGGCCGACGGCCTCTACCGCGAGTATACGCTCCGTGTGCGCCCCACCCGCGATTTTCTGCAGGAACTGCTATGGCACGGACGCAACCTGATGGTGTTGAAGCCGGAAAGTCTTCGGCAGAAGATGATAGCCATCCTGCAAGACATGACCAAGAGCTACGAGACGGGCGAGTGTACGAACGGGGAGTGAGCAAGCCTTTTCCCACTCATACTTCCCTCCTCGTGCTTCCTTCTCATTTAGGTCTTCCCCTTCAGGCTTCCTTCTCCAAGCCTCCCTTCTCCAGGTCTTTCCTCCTTCGGGCCTCCCTTCTCCAGGTCATCGACTATCGTCTATCCCATAGATGGTAGTCGATGACCTGGTTGTCTTCTTGGCGAGCCGCTTGGTGGTCGTCTGTCGGCTCCCTGCCTTCGGCTTCCTCTGCATCCTGGTGGCTGCGCACGAAGAGCGAGACTGCCACCATTGCGGCCAGGGCCATGACGAGCGCGGCGAGTTTTCATATTTTGTTCTTTGATCGTCTTTGCAGTGTGAAGGCTGGTGCTTTTGTTGATGTTCCAACGGGGCGTCCCCTTCTTTTCTGCCGTTATGAGCCTTTTCTATGCTTGCCGTGTCAGCATGGCGAGGAGGATGGACTGTGGCGCGTTGCTACACTCCTGCCGACTGTTGCAGGGTCTTAGCGCGAGCCGCCAACGGCAGTCCCTTCCCTTGCTGGTCGGCACGACTTTTAATCCGCTTGTCTTGTAGTCTATACTGGCACGTTGTGAGTATTAATAGACAGATGCAAAGTTATGAGTTTTTCTTGAAAATTACGCTAAAATCTGCTGAATAGCTTAAAATGAGCGATTTATGAGTGTTTCACCTCAATGGAGGTAATGATTTAGCAACGGTTCTAATTTCTGCAATATGCATACGTTTGCTTGTCAAACAACTCTTGTCGGTTGCAAAAGTACAACAAAAACTTCGGCTCGCAAAAATATAGTTTATCTTTTATGATTTATTTTCAGTTATGATTAGATAATTTCAACTGAGTTTAAGAGAAAAATGAGAGCAAATGTTAATGCTTAAATACAAAAAAGGGTACGATTGCTCGTACCCCTATATAAAAATATTGTCTCACAATGATGCTTGCCACCCATTATTCTACAACAACTTTCTTCACACTACCATCACTATACTTCACGATGTTCAAGCCCTTGGCTGGAGCAGATAATCGTTGGCCATTTGCTGAATAGCGAGAGACTTCCTTGACATTGGTAGAGGTTGCAACCTTATCAATGCCCGCTGCATTAAACTCTACTATCTTATCGAAATAGCCAAAACTTGACCAAAAATAAGCATCACCAGTTCCTTTTGGTACATAAACCGTACAATTCTTTGCGTCACATCCAAGAAATAGATTTGACCCCGTCTCTGGTAATTTTTCCATATATGCATAAATGGATGTTAATCCACTGCAATCATTAAAAGCTTGAGAACCTATCGCAGTAACACTGGAAGGGATGGTCAAGCTAATCAATCCATAGCAGCAGAAAAAAGCTGAAGTACCTATCGAAGTAACACCGGAAGGGATGGTAAAGTTAGTCAACCCTCTGCAATTCAGAAAAGCACCCTCGCCTATCTCAGTAACACTGGAAGGGAGGGTCAAGCTTGTCAATCCAATGCAATTTAACAAAGCATAACAGCCTATCTTAGTAACACTGGAAGGGAGTGTCAAGCTTGTCAAACCACTGCAACCATTAAAAACATAATCGCCCAACTTATCATTAGAGGTATAAATGAAGCCATCATTGCGGTCCGAATAATAAGCAGATCCACCTTCTACAATTTTAGCATCAGACAAGTCTAATATAGATAGCTTTCCGTCGGTTTCTTTCCCATTAACATCACAACCAGCCATCTCACGGATAAATTTCAAATCCGTGCCATTAATTTTACCAACAATCTTCAGATTGGTAATCAGATTCTTCTGGCTTTCACTAATCTTATCAGGTAAAGTACCAGCCTTATCCAACTTGATCGTAATCTGCTTGGTAATCAAGTCGTCATTAGCTGCTTGAATTGATAAACAGCCAAGCAACATAAATACCGCAGTTAAAAGCAGTCCTTTAAATGTAAAATTTCTCATAGTTCTATTATTTTAGTTTATATTCTTTTTTCTCATATCAAAAAGTGGCAAACTTTGTCCATTGAGCTACATTTGTTGGATAAAAATTATTATAATTAACTTTAATAAAAGCTGCTTCTGCTTTAGGTCCCCTAGTTGTAGCAACAGAAGTACCACAGGCTTTAGAGTTGGAATATACTGTAAGTCCATTTATAGGAACAACATGAGCTGCCGTTATAAAGCCATGTTCATTCCCTTTCATTGCTCGGAATCCAACAGAACCTGTAGCCGAGTATTCGGCTCCCGAAAGTGTAATCGCAGACCCTAAATGTATATTTGTCTTTGCCGTAGATCTTGTCAACAAATTGTCATTATCTATGGAATCAACGATAATGTAGCTCAAGTCTTTAACCTCATGCATTTCTTCAAAAATAACCATAGGAGAATCTATCACCTCTTTTTTGAATTTTTTTATAGCATAAGAAGACACATCTTCCAAAAAAACGACTATTCTATTCTTTTCAATGCTTATACCAACGGATACCCATTGTAAATTCTTTCGCTTATTTTCATCAGAAAAGTATATATCACTTATTTTTTCTTTTAAATCTCTTAATTCTTGCAAGGAGTATGAACATTCTTTGAATTTTAAATTATCATGCTTTCCAATACGTTGATAGACATCTTTTATTCCTTCTTTGTCCATTCCTTTAATAAGCACTATAAGGTTATCTTGTGAATCGCTATAAGAACCACCAAAATAATCTGGTGTATTTTCTTCTTGACTTCTTGTAAGCTTATAAGAAAAAGAGTTATATAACTCTTCACCCAATTGTACAGCTTGGTCATCTTTTATTTGCTGCACACGTGTTTGTTGCACATTGTCTGTATTAGAGGGAGACTCTGATGTGCATGAATACAATATAACCAAAGTCATTGTTAAAAGTACTCCTTTAAAAAGATTATGTTTCATAAGCATGAATTATATATGTATTCTATATTTATATGTATTTTAGTGTAAATATAGCAAAAAAGTAAAACTAATCGTAAAAGGTTAACCTTAATTAGAATACTATAACACAAATTATTGTAGAATGTCATGTAACTTATGTACTCTCACTAAGAAGCAACGAATAAGTATAAATATCAAGATAAAGTAACATAACTGTATTTTGCTTGTGCATTTGATGAGCAGTTTACTATTGGTACACTCACTTTCTGCGACCATCGGGAGCAAAATTTCTCCGCCCTTATGGTGGAGCGAGGAGTTTTGGGGTTCCCAAAACATAACCTCGCTCCCTCCTCTAAGAACAAAAGACGAGATATTTGCCTTTCGGCTTTCCATGCCCAAGGTTGCAGACCTTAATTCTCTCAATTTGCGCCAAACATCAAAGCTGCCACATTGAAAGAACAAGGTCACAGACACAAGCTACTTTGTACATGGAGTTTGCAAAGGAAAAGGTGATATTTTCAGTGTGAAACTTGCCAAGTGTTTCAGTTGTGTGTTGTTGATTTCCTTTGTGAACTATGCCGAGTGTGTTATGTGTGCTGTGTGTCCTCGGTATAGTCTGCATAAATCTAATGCCATGCTAAAACACTGCGGAGGTTCGCCCAAGTGGCTGGAGGCGCAAAGCCTCCAAGGAACGTTGCTGCAACCATTTCGGAGAATAGAGCGGTTGCCAATTAATCCACAAGCACATTTTACAGCGTACCAAGTGAGGGCATGTAAAACGTTGAATTGTTGAAGATAGGTATTATCTTTATGAGAACCAACCACTTATACCCTCAACAAACTCTCAACAAATAGCTCTACACAACAAATTACTGGGCAAAAAAGAAAGAAAGGAATGGTGTTCATGGTTTTCTCTTTTCAACATTATCTTTCTTTTGTTGAGAGATTTGTTGAGAATATGTTGAGCCGTAAATGCCTGATGTTCAATACTTCTTTCATCATATTCAACAATTCAACAAAAATAAGGGGTGTTTTGTCCGTCATTTTTATGAACAGAACTCATCCCCCTACAAGTAAGAATGTCATGCTTATGCTTCAGTACTTATTCACGACAGTACGACAGCGCCAAGCCAACAAACAAGCAAGAGGACATTCAACTAAAGGCGGTTGTTCCTCCACTGAATTGTAGGACAATGACACTACTTTTCTCTTTTGCCCCGTACAACTTCTTCATGATGGTGTCCCGAAACCGAGCTGCCCCGTATGAGTTTATACGGAAGCAAAGGGCAACAATCATCGGAAAGCCATACAACGTTTGCCAAAAGCCATTGGAAGTTTCCTGTTTCTGTTGGACTTCCGACACCGTCAATAAACCATCCTTGTATATTGACCTTATCACAGCATGGAGTTTCATGGCGGTGACATGAAGCATATCAACCAATTCACCCTCACTCATCCACAAGTCTTGCAAGTTGGACGGAATGGATAACATTCCATTTCCGTCCACGGTGATTACAGTCCTTTTCATGCCATTCCCCCCATTGTCGGCATATGCCCCTTGATTCGACTTTCAAAAGCTGATATGTCATGCTCCAATTTAGTACTTGTCACCTTTGCGTAAATTTGTGTTGTGGCGATGTCCGTATGTCCCAGTATCTTGCTTACACTCTCTATCGGCATACCGTAGTTTAAAGCCAAAACTGCGAACGAATGCCGGCTTACATGAAATGAAATTCGCTTCTTGATGCCACACATTTTTGCCACTTTCTTTATACGCTTGTTTACCATGTCAAGTGAGCCAATATTAAACAAGTGCATATCTTTTCTCAATGGCTTGTAACGTTCAATTATCTGTATGGCTGCATCTATCAGTTTAATTTTGAATGGTACGCCTGTCTTTTGACGCTGAGAAACTATCCATGGAGACCCACTTATAATGGCAACATTGTCCTCTGTAAGATTCTTGATGTCAACGAAAGAGATACCAGTCCAACAACCAAACATAAACAAGTCTCTCGCAAAAGCAAAGTTGGGATTTTCCAACTCTATTCCTGCAAATATGTCCAATTCTTCCTCTGTCAAGAACTCACGCTCCTTGTGGTCTGGGTCAACGTGGTACATGGCAAACGGATTTCTCTGTATCTTGCCGTTGTAGTGTGCTGCCGTGACGATATGCTTCAATGGTATGGAGTATATCCAAATGGTAGATTGCGTGAGTCCAATGACATTCTTCAAATACAGACAAAAATCACGGATGAACTCCTCGGTAAGCTCATTCATGGACATATCGCTGCGCTTGTACTGAAATTTGATGAACTCGGCAACGTACTTTCTTACCGTCAGATACTTGCGGTAGGTTCGGACAGCTCGGTCTTTTCCCACGCGTTGGGCAAAGGCTGCGTTCTCCTTGTCAAAAGCTCTGAGTAATGTCTCATACTCCGTACCTATGCCTTGATATGCGTTTCTCACCATTTCAGCGGTAACGAACGCCTCACGGTCGGAAAGCCGTTGGTAATGCTTAGCGATTTGAGCCTTGATGTTATCAAGCGCAAAGTTCACCTCATTGGCTTCCTTGCTTCTGCCTTTGGCTCTGTTGCCCTTGGCATCCCATATCGCCTTGGTCACGCTCAGCTTGCAACTGAACTGTGCGATAGTTCCGTTGATTGTCACACGTCCCATGATAGG
>ENA-OQQW01001138-OQQW01001138.1-human-gut-metagenome-genome-assembly--contig:-NODE-1138-length-16011-cov-4.942153_pt1 | contig 16011 bp, 17 predicted proteins | sample MGYA00243234_ERZ505098 | MGnify/ENA primary metagenome ERZ505098 (study PRJEB26097, sample SAMN02712086) | human gut metagenome | biome: Gut microbiome | host: Homo sapiens | place: Denmark... | reverse complement strand
TACAACCCGATTGAAAAATGATTAAAATATATAACAGAAAATTATAAGCCGATTTGTACTTTAGTCTACAAATTCAGATGCCGGCATGATATACTGTATGGAAAAGTTATGAAATATCTGGTATCAAAACGGAAGCAAGGAGGAAAGAAAAAGTATGAACAATTTTTTGCCACAGAAGAGGGGAATGCAGGTTGTCTGGATCATAGTGGGCTGTCTGATCTACGCAGTTGGTCTGAATGTATTTATTATCCCTATGAATTTATACAGCGGGGGAGCAGTCGGTCTTGCACAGCTGTTAAGTTATGGAGCAGGACAGATCGGGATTAAGGAAATTGCAGGTCTGAACCTGTATGGTATCATTTATTTACTGCTCAACATTCCGATTTTATTTATTGCATGGTTTAAAATCGGAAAGACATTTTTTATAAATACAATCCTTGGAACGGTAGGAATCAGTTTATTTACTTCAATCGTACCAACTCCGGCAACAGCAGTGATCGCTGATCCGGTCATTGGAATCATCATCGGTGGTGTTGTAACCGGAGCCGGAATCGGAATCATGCTGACGGCAAAAGGAAGCGGTGGTGGAATCGAGGTTATCGGTATCTGGATGGCGAAAAAATATGCGGGAATGTCTGTTGGAAAACTGGGAACCATCTTCAATCTGATACTGTATGCCATTTATCTTTTAGTTTTTGATATCTCAACGGTGATTTATTCGGTCGTCTACCTGTTCTTCTACACGGTAACTCTGGACAGGATGCATTTTCAGAACATCAATGTGAGAATGCTGATTTTCACGAAGAAGAAGGGAATCGCAGAGGCAATCATGAAAGAAACCGGACGTGGTGTTACGCAGTGGAATGGTGAAGGTGCATTTACGAGTGAACACAATTATGTTCTGGTGACGATCGTGAATAAATTTGAAGTAGAAGATATCCTGAACATGGTGTATTTACTGGATCCGGAAGCATTTACTACGGTAGATGAAGGGGTTAAGGTGTACGGAAACTTCCAGAAGAGAGTTTAGGAGTTAGGAATAAATGTATAAAATACTGATTGTTGAAGACGATAACACGATCGCAGAGCGGCTGGCATCGCATTTGAAAAAGTGGAATTATAAGACAGTATGTGTACGTGATTTCAAAAATGTAATGGAAGAATTTAAAAAGACAGATCCACAGCTTGTAATCCTGGATATCGGGCTTCCGTTTTACAACGGATTCTACTGGTGCTAGGAGATCCGGAAGCTGTCCAATGTGCCGATCATCTTTCTGTCATCGATGAATGACAACATGAATATCGTGATGGCAATGAACATGGGCGGAGATGAGTTTATCGAGAAGCCGTTTGATCTGAACGTAGTGACAGCAAAGGTGCAGGCGGTGCTTAGAAGAGCATATGCACTTCAGGGAACGGCAAATATCATTGAGCATGGAGAAATGCTGCTGAATCTGGGAGATGCATCACTTACAATAGCCGGGCAGAAGATTGAACTCACCAAGAATGAGTTCAAGATCTGTCAGATGTTTTTTGAGAGCGCAGGAAAATTTGTGACCAGAGATGCGATCATGACCAGACTCTGGGAAAGTGACGAATTCATCGATGATAATACACTTACAGTAAATGTGGCGAGACTTCGGAAAAAGCTGGAGGAAGCCGGAATGCATGATGTGATCCGGACAAAGAAAGGAATTGGGTACATGCTGGTATGACAGAGATTTTAAGGGCATTTTGGAAAGAAAAAAGACCGGAGAGAATAGCGGTTCTTGTTTCGGGCATTCTCTTTGCAGTCATCTTCTGGATCTATAAAATTCCGGTGGAGATTGCAGGATATGCGTTCCTTCTGGTGATTTTATGGAATGTGATTTGGTTTACACTTGTTTTCATACGATATGAAAAAAGACAAAGAATACTGGAAGAAAATCAGGGAAAAATCCGGACAGAGGCAGGAGGATTTCCGGAGGCAGAAAGCCGGGAAAGCGAAATGTACCAGGAATTGATCCGGCAGCTTTACGAAGAGAAAAAAGAGCTGGAATCCTCTGTGCAGATTGAAAAACAGGAGCTGTCTGATTATTACAGCATGTGGGTTCATCAGATCAAGACTCCAATTGCAGCACTCGGTGTCCTGATCCAGAGCGGGGAAGAACTGGAAGAAGTACAGGAAAGCCCGAAAGCACAGGAACTTACCCGAAGCATGAAAATGGAGGTGTTCCGGATTGAACAATATGTGGATATGGTACTCACCTATCTCAGAATGGGTTCCGCAACCTCCGATTACGCCTTCCGGATCTGCAGCCTGGAAGAAATCGTCCGCCAGGCAGTCCGCAAATATTCCCAGATGTTCATCATGACCAGAACAAGACTTCACCTTGAAATTCAGAATCAGAAGATTCTGACCGATGAAAAGTGGCTGACTTTCGTCATCGAACAAATTCTCTCCAATGCAGTTAAATACGCAAGAGGCGGAGAAATATCAATCTACACAGAAGACAAAACTCTGGTAATTGCTGACGATGGAATCGGAATCGCCGAAGAGGACCTCCCAAGAATCTTCGAAAAAGGATTCACCGGATATAATGGAAGAGCAAATAAAAAGTCCACTGGAATAGGATTATATCTCTGTAAGACAATCATAGATCGTCTCCATCATACTATCTGGATTGAATCAAAACCAGAAAAAGGAACAAAAGTATACTTAAATTTTGACCGTGAATCTAGACGAATAGAGTAATGGAGTCTATCGGTACAAAAACGAAAAAACTTCCAACAACGGAACAGAACTATGATTTACTTTTGGGTAAGGATCTATCAGTTGCAAAAAGTTTATCCATTTGAACAAAACAGCCGCCAGAAAAAATAAATATGGAAAATTCCATGTTTGTGCAATGGAGATGAAACACAGGAATCATGGAGGCCATTGCCGAACATGATTCCCGTCCTAAGTGGTTCATCGGAATGGTTTGCACAAAGGAATTTGGAATATTTATTTTTTCTGGCGGCGTCTCTTTCACTCAAATGAGTCTTTTCCAACCCGATCCTTACAAAAATGTAAGAAACCCCACACAAATTGTCATTTACTTCGATGGAAGGAAATCCCTTACTTTTTTATAATGACTTTATCAAATAAAAAAGAAGGGCAGGTCATAAAAACTATGGCATTACTTGACGTAAAGAACGTAAAAAAGATATACACAACCCGTTTCGGAGGAAACCAGGTAGAGGCGCTGCATAACGTCAGCTTTTCCGTAGAAGCAGGCGAATATGTAGCAATTATGGGAGAAAGCGGAAGCGGCAAAACTACACTTCTGAATATCCTGGCTGCACTTGATAAGCCGACTGGTGGAAAGGTTTACTTAAAAGGGAATGATCTCAGCAAGATCCGGGAAAAAGAGATGGCAGCATTCCGGCGGCAGAATCTTGGATTCGTCTTTCAGGATTTCAACCTTTTGGATACACTGACCCTGAAGGATAATATTTTTCTTCCGCTGGTCCTGTCTGGAAAGAAATACACGGAAATGGAGAGTCGGATCGCGCCGATCGCAGAGCAGTTGGGGATCAGTAAGCTTCTGAACAAATATCCATATGAAGTATCCGGTGGACAGAAGCAGAGAGCAGCCGTTGCACGTGCTCTAATCACACAACCGCAGCTGATCCTTGCCGATGAACCGACCGGTGCGCTGGATTCCAGATCGACGGATGAACTTCTGGGACTCTTTAATGCAATCAACGATAACGGGCAGACGATTGTCATGGTAACGCACAGTGTCAAAGCAGCGAGCACGGCAAAGAGAGTCCTCTTCATCAAGGATGGGGAAGTTTTCCATCAGCTTTACCGTGGCAATCTGACCAGTGACGAGATGTACCAGAAGATCACCGATACCTTGACGGTTCTCACAACAGGAGGTGAGCACCGTGAATAGATCGATTTACACAAAACTTGCCATTTCCAATCTGAAAAATAACCGGAAGTCATATATTCCCTATGTATTGACGGCCATTTTAACGGTGATGATGTATTATATGATGGCAAATCTGGCGGCAAATTCGCCAATGAACCAGGAAGCATTACAGATTATTTTAAGTTTGAGTGTTCATGTAATTGAAATATTTGCACTGATCTTTCTATTTTACACCAACAGTTTTCTGATCAAAAGAAGGAAAAGAGAAATCGGAGTGTATCACATTCTCGGAATGGGGAAACCGCAGCTTGCGAAAATGCTGGTGATCGAGACGGTTGTAACCGGTGCGGTCAGTATTCTGGGTGGAATCTTTTTCGGAACTGCGCTTGCAAAGCTGATGTATGCACTTCTGAAAAGAATGATTCATTATGACGATAAACTGGCATTTCGGATGTCATGGGAGATTGCCGGAAATACCGTTCTCTTTTTCACGCTGATCTTTGCATTGACTCTGATCTATAATCTTTTGCAGATCCGGCTTGCCAATCCGATCGAGCTTCTGCATGCGGGGAGTCAGGGTGAGCGGGAGCCGAAAACCAAATGGTTTCTGACTGTGGCTGGCATCATTTTCCTTGGAATCGGTTATTACATTGCGATTACGACAAAAGAACCACTTAAGGCGCTTCAACTTTTCTTTGTCGCAGTAATCTGTGTCATTATCGGAACCTATGCACTTTTTACAGCAGGGAGTATAGCTTTTTTAAAGCTGCTTCGGAAAAACAAAAATTTCTATTATAAAACAAAGCATTTTATATCCGTATCCGGCATGCTTTACCGGATGAAGCAGAATGCAGTCGGGTTGTCAAATATCTGTGTGCTCAGTACTATGGTTCTGGTGACCATTTCGTCTACCGTATCTTTGTACATCGGAAAGGAGGATGTCTTAAGAACAAGGTATCCGCAGGAAGTGTATATCACAAATTCGGTATCTGATGATGTGGAAAATCAGAAGCTGCATGACATGGTGGAAAAGATCTGCCGGGATAATCAGGTAGAGATCACAGATGAGAAGAGCTGGCATATGGCAGAGCTTGTTAAGATAAAAAACGGAGAAGAATATACTTCTGCTATGATAAAGGATAATTCGTCATCTGATTTAGTGTTTTTTGATGTGATTAGGTTGGCAGATTATAATCAGCTGACCGGCGAAAGGATGGAGCTTGGGGATAAGGAAGCTATTCTTTTTACAAATGGGGAAAATTACGGAAAGGATACGATCAGGATTGATGAGGAAACATGGATGGTCAAGAAGGAACTGGATACTGCACCTTTTGGAAAGAAGAGTGATTCTAATACAGAAAATGTATATTATATGATCGTCAGCGATGAAAAAGAGTTTATGGAAGACTATCTGAAAAAATACCAGCTCGAGACAGAGGACAAACCGGTAAAATGGAGGGAGTCATTCAATTTAAGGGGCAGCGAAGATCAGAAGCTGAAAGCTGTCAAAGAGCTGAAAGCACAGGCAGAAAGTGAATTTGAAAATACTGGTGTACAGGGAAGATATCTTGAAAAAGAGACTTTCTTTGGCCTGTATGGCGGTGTGTTTTTTATTGGGATGTATCTTGGAAGCCTGTTCCTGATGGCAACGGTGCTGATCAGTTATTACAAACAGATTTCCGAAGGCTTTGATGACAGAGAACGCTATCAGATCATGCAGAAGGTAGGGATGAGCAAACGCGAGGTCAAAAGTTCAATACGCAGCCAGGTTCTGATGGTATTCTTCCTGCCGCTTGTGATGGCGATCATCCATATGGCAGTTGCATTTCCGGTGATCACAAAGCTTTTATCCGTATTTTATCTGAAAAATACAAAGCTGTTCTTCGGATGCACTGCCGGCACAGTGGGAATCTTTGCCGTCTTTTATGTGATCGTATTTGTGATAACAGCAAAAGAATATTATAAAATCGTTGAATAGAAGAAAAAGACAAAAAGGTGACGAAAGTCATCTTTTTGTCGTATACAGAGGTATTTCTTGCTAAGAACGACCGTTATGTAGTAGAATACAGATAGACTAATTGAAAAGGATTGCGAGAGTGCAAAGCACGTAGCAATCTGGTATCAAAGGGGTCAAAATACCTTTTGGCCTCAACATCATTGAAAAGATAAAATTACAGAAAGCAAGGGACGTATAAATGATAGAAAAAGGGCTGGTATATGGAAGATTTCAGATTCTGCATCTCAAACATGTGGAATATATTCTGGCGGCAAAGATGCGCTGCAAAAGGCTTTATATAGGAATCACTATGTCGGATGATCTGCACGTATCAGGGGGTGAGGAAGACAATTACCGGATAAGACGGAGCGCTAATCCTCTGACTTATATTGAGCGTTATGAGATGCTTCGTGATACGTTGCTCAGTTTCGGAGTGCCGAGAGAAGAGTTTGAGATCATCCCATTTCCGATTGACAGAGTGGAATATCTGGGGCAGTATCTGCCGGAGGGTGCGGTCTGCTTTATGAGTATCTGTGATGAATGGACTGCGAACAATGAGAAGCGTTTTGAGAAGCTTGGAATTCCGGTGGAAGTTCTCTGGAGAAGGACCAAAGAGGAAAAAGGGGTATCAGGTTCCCAGATCCGGCAGAGGATCCTGGCAGATGAAAAGTGGGATGATCTGGTGCCAAAGACCGTTTTTGATTATGTTCTTTCGCACGGAATTGATGACAGGATCAAGTTTTCAAAATAAAGGAGAAGCTGAAAATGCAGGATTGGGAAAGATTTGGAGAAGAGATCAGACGAACCGTGCAGGATGCTGTAGACTCGCAGGATTACCGGAAGCTGAACCAGACGATCACAGATACGATCAACCGGGCAGTGAACGGTGCGGTAAATGGCGCGGAACAGGGCATGCGTTCTTTTGGAAATGCGTTTGATCAGGCAACGAGAAATATGGGAAGAGGTCCGGGAGGACCGCGTGGAAGATATGGACAGATGGGCGGGGCTGACAGATGGGGAAGAACGCCTGGAGGAGGTGTACCTCCGTTTGGAACTTACAGGTGGAGCGGAACGGATGGAAATGGAAGAGCATGGAATCCGGATATGCAGGACTATAAGGCGGAATCACAGGGCAGCCGGTATGGATACAGCAATGCACAGCAGTCACCTGTCTTGTATGGATCGACGACGGGAACAAAGGCAGGCGGAATTGTCATGATCGCAACAGGCGGAAGCATAGCACTTATATTTCTGATTCTGTTCCTTGCATCTTGTATTGCTTCTTTGCCGGAAAGTCCGGGGGCTTTATGGATCATGCGTGCGGTATTTGGACTGTTTACGGCAGCAAGTGGCATGATCACAGGATGGGGCATTAAGCTTCTGAAACAGGTTGGAAGATTCAAGAACTACAGCCGCAGGATTGCAGGCAGAGAGTATTGCAATATTTCGGAGATCGGAAGCAATTCCGGAAAATCCATAAAATTTGTGACAAAGGATCTGGAAAGAATGATTTCTAAAGGCTGGTTCCGTCAGGGGCACATGGATGGTGAGAAGAAATGCCTGATCCTGTCAAACCGTGCTTATGAAGAATATTTACAGATCGAAACCCGCAGACAGCAGTCGAAAGCGGAAGAGCCGGTAAAGAAAGAAGAGAAGACACAGGAAAATACAAAAGAAAAAGAAGCAAAGAATGAAAAGCTGGCACCAGAGGTGCAGAAGATCATTGACCAGGGGGATGCTTTTATCAGAAAGATCCACGAGTGTAATGAAGCCATTCCGGGAGAAGAGATTTCCGCAAAGATCAGTCGGATGGAGATGCTGGTAGATCGGATCTTCGACCGGGTGGAAGAAAATCCACAGTCAGTTTCGGATATCCGTAAGCTGATGGAATATTATCTTCCGACGACGATCAAGCTTCTGGAAGCATATGAACAGCTTGACAGACAGCCGGTTGATGGAGAAAATATCCAGACTGCAAAACGTGAGATTGAGGCAACGCTCGATACTTTAAATACGGCGTTTGAGAAGCTTTTGGATGACCTGTTTCAGGATACCATGTGGGATGTCTCATCGGATATTTCCGTATTGAATACCATGCTTGCACAGGAAGGTCTGAAAGAGGACGGAATGAAAAAATAAAGTCGCAGGAGGAAGAAAAGTATGAACGATTTTGAAGAATTTAATGTGACACCGGAGCTGACGCTGGATCCGTTCCAGGAAGAAAAAAAAGAGACTCCGCAGATTTATCAGGAGACAGAACCGGAAACACCGGAGATCGTCCTGACACCGGAAGAAAAGAATATGGTCAGTGCATTTGCAGAAAAAATTGATCTCGCCAATTCGAACATGATTCTTCAGTACGGAGCCGGAACCCAGAAGAAGATCGCAGATTTTTCAGAAAAAGCACTGGAAAATGTAAAAACAAAAGATCTTGGAGAGGTTGGCACACTGTTAAGTGATGTGGTGACAGAACTGAAAGGATTTGATGAGGAAGAGGAAAAAGGATTCCTCGGAATCTTCAAAAAAGGCGGAAACAAGATCCAGGCAATGAAAGCCAAATATGCAAAAGCAGAAACCAATGTAAACAATATTGTCAAAGCACTGGAATCTCACGAAGTGCAGCTTATGAAAGACATTGCGCTTCTGGACAAGATGTATGAAGTGAACCTGACATATTATAAAGAATTGGCCATGTATGTGCTTGCCGGAAAGCAGAAGCTTGCCGAGACAAGAAACGGCGAGCTACAGGAACTGAAGAATAAAGCGATGGCAAGTGGACTTGCCGAGGATGCACAGGCAGCAAAAGATCTGGATTCCAGATGTGAACGTTTTGAGAAAAAACTGCATGATCTGGAACTGACCAAGACAATCGCCATGCAGACCGCACCACAGATCCGTCTGGTACAGGGAAACGACACAATGATGGCAGAAAAAATCCAGTCTACACTCGTCAATACGATCCCACTCTGGAAAAGCCAGATGGTACTCGCCCTTGGTGTAGAACATTCCGCACAGGCAGCCGCAGCCCAGAGAGAGGTCAACGATATGACCAATGAACTCCTGCGCAAGAACGCAGAAAAGCTGAAGATTGCTACTGTAGAGACTGCCAAAGAATCCGAGCGTGGAATCGTAGATATTGAAACCTTAAAAGCAACCAATGAATCGCTGATCGCAACCTTCGATGAAGTCATGCAGATCCAACAGGAAGGCCGCCAGAAACGTCAGCAGGCAGAGGTGGAAATGCAGCGCATCGAAGCTGAACTGAAAGCGAAGCTGTTACAGGTTCAGGGGTAAGCGTTTGGTGGATGACATACAGGCCGGAACAAGTAGATTCTGTTTTTTTATGAGGAGAAAGTGGCGAAGAGTCCGTAGGTAAAAAGGCAGCCGGTAATTTTGGATACCGGACTGATTCGCTGAATAATCTTGATGATTATTCGGCTCAGCAGTCCTCTGGATTTCGTGTATGAAACACGAAACCAGATCCAAATTACCGGCTGCCTTTTTACAACGGACTCTAATCGCCGCTTTCTAACATAAAAAAACAGAATCTACTTGTCCCTGCCTTGCTGTATTCCACGGGGGGACGCCTGGAGGCTGCCCCCGTTATGGGGTGGGTGCGAGTGGAGGAGATGACAGGCGGTAGGAATAATAGGATACTTGGTGAGGAGCTTCTTAAAATTAAAAGTTTGCCAGCGCACAGACATAAAGAGCTCCGTTTTCTGTGATTAGAAACGGTGCTAGAGTCCGTTAGAAAAAATGCACCAGTAATTCGGATCTGGTTTCGTGCTACAAGCACGAAATCCAGAGGGCTGCTGAGTGGAATAATCATCAGGATTATTCCGCGAATCAGCCCGGTATCCAAATTACTGGTGCATTTTTTCTCTACGGACTCTTCACCATTTCTACCCACAGAAAACGGAGTCCTTTATGTCGTCCCTTTTGTACATTTATTCAATAACAGTTCCGGTTTTACCCTTCAGAGCATCTTTCAGAGTATCAAAAGAAGTAATCAGAGCACTTCTTCCCTCTTTCTTTTCTATGAATCCTACGGATGCCTGGAATTTTGGAAGCATATTGTAGATTCCGAAGTGTCCTTCATCCATGTACTGCTTAGCCTGTTCTACGGAGATAGTATCGAGTTCTTCTTCATCTTCTTTTCCGTGGTTTAAGCATACCTTTTCTACACTGGTCAGGATGATGAGTTCATCAGCATCAATCTGTTCAGCGAGCTTGCCGGCAGTAAGATCTTTTTCGATGACTCCGCTGGCACCTTTAAGATGATTGTTCTGCTGGAGTACCGGGATTCCGCCACCACCGCAGGCGATTACGATATGTCCTGCATCGGTAAGGGTGCGGATGGCATCAACTTCTACGATATCAACCGGGTTTGGAGAAGCAACGACACGGCGGAAGCCCTGACCAGGAACTTCTACTACATAATTGCCCTTTTTACGTTCAGCGGCAGCGTCTTCTGCGTTCATGATACGTCCGACAATCTTGGTTGGTGTATAGAATGCTTCGTCATATGGATCAACAGTTACCTGTGTGATAACGGTGCATACGCTGCGATAGATGCCGCGTCCGATCAGTTCTTCGCGAATCGCATTCTGCAGGTCGTATCCGATGTAACCCTGCGACATAGCAGAGCAGACTGACATCGGAGAAGCGGTATAATCCGGATGATTGGTGCTGAATTCGTTCATAGCAGTATGGATCATACCAACCTGAGGTCCATTACTGTGTGTGATTACTACCTGGTATCCTTCTTCAACAAGATCTGCAATGGAAACTGCAGTTTTTTTAACGGCAACCTTCTGCTCTGGAAGTGTGGTTCCGAGTGCGCGGTGTCCTAATGCAACAACAACTTTTTTCTTCATATTACATCCCTCTGTTTCTCAGAATTTGAATTGTCTGCGTATGAAAAACATATAACGCAGACAACAGCGATAAAAAATATATAAAAATTATAGTATTTTTTTATGGAAATTGCAATCATTAGTTGGCAAAAATGCACAGTATAAAAAGGAATTACTGGTGGGCAGAAGCTAAATGGCACAAGGACGGGGATTTTTAGAAAACATGCTGACAACAAGGGGAGATGTTCATATAATATAATAAGAAGTCCGATGGATGGTGCAGTATGAAAGAGGAACGGATTCGATTTTGCGGATTAAAAGAGCGTGAGGTCATCAACATATGTGACTGCAAGCGGCTCGGGTTTGTTGCAGATCTGCAGATCAATATCTGTTCAGGGTGTGTGGAAGCATTGATCGTACCGGGACCGGGAAGAATCTGTGGATTTCTTGGGTATGATGCGGAGTATATTATTCCGTTTGAGTGTATTCGCAGGATTGGAGAGGATATTATTCTTGTGGAAATTAAAGAGGACAAATGTCTGAAGCCGTGTAAATAAGAATAGTAAAAGAGGAAGAAGAGTACAGACTGCTTAGTGAAATAAATGAGAACAAGTAAAAAGACAAAGGAGAGAAGAAAAATGACAGCATTTTTTAAAGAAATCGAGCCGTTCCGGGGAAACGGAAACGAAAATGAAAAGGGACAGACGCTGGAAGAATTTCTGGAAGAGTATGATCCTTATAAATATAAGAATCCTTGTGTGACAACGGATGCAGTTATATTCTCCTGCAAAAGAAAGGTAGTGGACGGAGAATGGAAAGTTCTGATGGTTAAAAGGCGGAATCATCCGAGCATTGGCTGGTGGGCGCTGCCGGGTGGGTTTATTGAACTTCATGAGAATCTGGAAGATACGGCAAGAAGAGAACTGACCGAAGAGACCGGCGTGGCGGATCTTCCGATGGAGCAGTTTGCAGTCTATGGGAATGCGACCCGTGATCCGAGGGCACGGATTATTACATCGGCATATCTTTCGGTTGTGGATGAAGGGCAGGTAAAGGTGCAGGCTGGTGACGATGCGGCGGATGCAAGGTGGATGCAGCTTCATTGTCAGACAGAATCGGTGAAGGAGGATGGAGATTGGAAGAGAACCATTTATCGACTGGCATTGGAAAATAAAGAAGCAGAGCTTACAATTTCGGCGATCGTTGAAAAAAAGGAAAGAAGTGGACTGGTAAGAGAGACTTATTATAAGGTAAAAGAATCGGACCGGATCGCCTGTGACCATGCAGCACTGATCGTACAGGCATGGAAGCTAGTGGAAAGCCGGCTTATATAGCTTTTTGATAAAGTGTGAATTTGTTGACAACCCTGTATACAGGATTTATACTATAGACATTAAAAATGTGCGTGATTCGGCAGTAGAATCAATCAAGAACCAGGCAGGAGGAAAAAAGATGAAGTGCCCATATTGTGGTAACATTGATACAAGAGTCATCGACTCAAGACCGGCAGATGACGGAACGACGATCAGAAGGAGAAGATCCTGTGATGCGTGCAACAAGCGTTTTACAACCTATGAGAAGGTGGAGACCATACCGCTGATCGTGATCAAGAAGGACAACAACCGTGAGCAGTATGACCGTACTAAGCTGGAAGGCGGAGTACTCCGGGCGTGCTATAAACGTCCGGTAGCGGCAGCAGATATTCAGGCAACGATCGACTCGATCGAGACAGCGATTTTCAGCCGGGAAGAGAAAGAAATTCCGAGCAGCCAGATCGGTGAGATTGTTATGGAAAGCCTGAAAAAGCTGGATCCGGTTGCTTATGTACGTTTTGCATCGGTATACAGGGAATTTAAAGACGTGAATACTTTCATGGATGAACTGAAGAAAATATTAGAATAAAAGGGGAAAGACAAATGGAACGGAAAAAGACAGTATTGCTCTGTGTGACCGGCGGTATCGCGGCGTACAAGATTGCAACACTGGCAAGTATGCTGGTAAAGACAGGATACGATGTGAAAGTTGTGATGACACAGAATGCAACGAATTTTATCAATCCGCTGGTATTTGAGACGCTGACACAGCATAAGTGTCTGATCGATACATTTGACCGCAATTTTGAGTACAGTGTGGAGCATGTGACACTGGCAAAATGGGCAGATATTGTGATGATCGCACCTGCCACGGCAAATGTGATCGGCAAGCTGGCACACGGGATTGCAGATGATATGCTGACTACGACTGTGATGGCATGTGCCGAATGTAAGAAGATCCTTGCACCGGCGATGAATACAAGAATGTATGAGAATCCGGTCGTACAGGATAATTTAAAACTTCTGGAGCATTATGGATATGAAGTGATCCAGCCGGCAAGTGGACATCTGGCATGCGGAGATAACGGAGCCGGGAAGATGCCGGAAGCGGAGACTTTGTATGAATATATTTACCGGGATACTGCTTATGAGAAAGATCTGACCGGAAAGAAAATTCTTGTCACAGCAGGACCGACAAGAGAAGCAATCGACCCGGTGCGCTACATTACGAATCACTCATCCGGTAAGATGGGATATGCTCTTGCACGCGTTGCTGTGGCAAGAGGAGCGGATGTTACGCTTGTCACCGGACCGACAGAGATCAAAAAGCCGATGTTTGTGAAGATTGTTCCGGTCACGACTGCAAAGGAAATGTTCGAGGCGGTAAAGGAAGAGGCAGCAGATGCAGACATTGTGTGTAAAGCAGCAGCGGTTGCAGATTACCGGCCAAAGCATATTGCGGATGAAAAGGTGAAAAAATCGGACAGTGAGATGAGTCTGGAACTGGAAAAGACGGACGATATTCTGAAATATCTCGGAGAGCACAGAAAAGACGGACAGTTCCTGTGTGGATTTTCGATGGAAACCGAGAATATGGTTGAAAATTCCAGAAAGAAGCTTGAAAAGAAGAAGCTGGATATGATCGCGGCAAATAATCTTAAAGTTGCCGGAGCAGGATTTCAGGGCGATACAAATCAGATGACGCTGATCACGAAGGAAGATGAGACTGCACTTCCAATGATCAGCAAGGAAGAGACAGCAGCTTGTATTCTTGACAAGATTCTGGAGTGTATGAATAAATAAAAAAGCCAAAATGTATTGTATCTCGTAAAGAGAATAGTAACAGGAGGAAAAGAAAAATGAATCAAGGCAATGAACGTACTACATCCATGTCCAAAACAAAAGGACTCGTACAGATGGCAATCTTTGCAGCACTTATTGTAGTGCTGGCATTCACCCCGTTTATCGGATATATCCCATTGGGATTTACAAGGGCGACGATTATCCATATCCCGGTGATCATGGGATCTCTGATGCTTGGACCGAAGAGGGGCGCAGCGCTTGGAGGCGTGTTTGGTCTTACAAGTTTTATCAATAATACGATAAATCCGACATTGACATCATTCGTATTTACCCCATTTTACAGTTTGGGTGAATACAGTGGAGGGATCGGAAGTCTGATCATCTGTTTTGTGCCACGTATTTTGATCGGTGTAGTACCGTTTTATGTTTACCGTCTGGTTAAGAAGCTTTCAAAGAACAATGGAGTATCCTCTGTTGGACTGATTGCGGCAGGACTTTCCGGAGCACTGACCAATACGCTTCTTGTCATGAATCTTATTTTTGTATTTTTCAGAAATGATTATGCGGCAGCCAATGGTGTTACCGTAAAGGCGGTATATGGATTTATTCTGAGCATTATCGGAATCAATGGGATTCCGGAGGCGATCGTAGCGGCGGTGATCACGCTGGTACTTGGGAAAACACTGATGAAAAAAGGGGTACAGGAAAGATTAGGAGTGTAAAATATGATACTTGCGATTGATATAGGAAATACAAATATTGTACTTGGATGTGTGGATGACAACAAAACCTATTTTATCGAAAGACTTTCCACGATCAAGACAAAGATGGAACTGGAATATGCGATTGATATCAAGATGGTTCTGGATATTCACGGAATCAAACCGGAGAAGCTGGAAGGAGCGATCATCAGCTCGGTAGTTCCGCAGATTACATATGTCGTAAAAGAGGCGGCAGAAAAGATTCTGAAAAAAGAGACACTGGTCATCGGACCTGGCGTGAAGAACGGACTCAATATCCTGATGGATAATCCGGCACAGCTCGGAAGTGATCTGGTGGCAAATGCAGTTGCTGGAATTGCAGAATACAAAGCACCGATGATGATTTTCGATCTGGGAACGGCGACAACAGTCAGTGTGATCGATGAAAAGAAAAATTATATCGGAGGCATGATCTATCCGGGAGTGAATATTTCACTGAACGCCCTGACGGAAAATGCATCCCAGCTTCAGGGAATCGGTCTGGAAGCCCCGAAGCGGATTGTCGGAAAGAATACGATCGAATGTATGAAGAGTGGTGTTCTCTATTCCAGTGCGGCGGCAATCGATGGAATTATTGACCGGATTGAGGAAGCGATTGGACAGCCGATGACTGCAATCGCAACAGGTGGACTTTCCAAGAAGATTGTTCCGTACTGCAAGAGAGAGGTCATACTGGATGACGATCTGCTCCTGAAAGGACTCCTGATCATTTACCGGAAAAACAGATAACAGAAAGGTGATAGGGACGAGGACTTATAAAGTTTTCGCCCCTTTTATAAAAGGATGAATACTTACCGGATAACAGTTGCCTATGATGGAACGGCGTATCGTGGATGGCAGAGACAGGAGAATACGGAACTTACTATACAGGGAATTCTGGAACGGCGGATTTCAGAAATTGCAGGGAAAAAGACGGTGGTCAGTGGTTCAGGAAGAACGGATAGTGGTGTGCATGCATTAGGGCAGGAGTGCAGTCTGTATCTGGAACAAGAAATTGATATGGACAGTTTTAAGAAGCAGTTAAATGCACTTCTCCCGGAAGATATCAGAGTGCTGGATATCAGCAGAGAAAAACGGGATTTTCATGCAAGAAAGAGTGCAGTCGGGAAATGCTATGAGTATCAGATCGATCTGCGTGACAAGATGGAAGTATTTCATCGGAAATACCGGTTTCATTTTCCACATCCGGTCGATATCGCCGCGATGGAACAAGCAGCAGAGTATCTGATGGGAACCCACGATTTTTCCGCCTTTACGGATTTGAAAGAGGACAAAGATACGGTACGGACGATTTATGCGGTCGGGATCGTGTATGAAAAGGATACACTTACGTTATCGTGGATCGGAGATGGATTTTTATATCATATGGTCCGGATACTT
>ENA-OQQW01001119-OQQW01001119.1-human-gut-metagenome-genome-assembly--contig:-NODE-1119-length-16139-cov-3.817956_pt1 | contig 16139 bp, 13 predicted proteins | sample MGYA00243234_ERZ505098 | MGnify/ENA primary metagenome ERZ505098 (study PRJEB26097, sample SAMN02712086) | human gut metagenome | biome: Gut microbiome | host: Homo sapiens | place: Denmark... | reverse complement strand
GCATATTCTGCCGCCTCCCGCAAACGCAGCTCATAACAGGCAAAACACCGTTCCCCGCCCTCCGGGATATCTTCCATCCCCTTTGCCATAGCATAAAACTTATCTGTATCGTAGATGCCCTCAACAAATTGTACCGGATAATGTACAGGAAACTCCCGAATAAATCTCTGCTGTTCTTTTGCCCGCATATGATACTCTTCCGGCGGATATATATTCGGGTTATAATAAAATACCGTCACATAAAAGTATTCCGCAAGACATGCAATGCAATAGGAACTGCATGGTGCGCAACAACTGTGCAGCAGAAGTTTCGGAACCTTGTCCTCTCCACAGGATTGTGCAATCAGATCTTCCATTACTTTCTGGTAATTTATCGCATTCATGACTTCTCTGATTCTCCAAAAAACATTTCTTCAAAAATCCGCTTGCCGGTATCCGTGCGGAAAATGTTTTTATATGCGCTTTCGATGCCGTTGCGATTTATATCATCCTCATATAAGTTTACAAGAAAGTCCGCTTCAATCAGCACATGATAATCCAGACCTTCTACATTATCATATGTATGATGGTGGCCGATAAGATAGCAGATACGGTCAATGATGTAATTTTCAAAGCCAAGTTCCGAAAGCATTTTCTGTGCCACGATCGGTCCTTCCTGCTCCTGCAGCTTTCCATCGCTGCTTCCGTATTTTTCCTCTGCCGGTTTGATTCCAATGTCATGGGTATAAGCCGCTGCTTCAAGAATAAACAAAGAAGCTGCATCCATTTCTTCTCCCACGCCGATAATTCTCGCATAACTATGTACCTTTGTAAAATGCTGAATTCTTTTTGGATCTCCGGCATAGTACGCAATCATTTTTAAAAACAAATCATCGAGCTGCTGTCTACTGTAGCTACTGTCATCCATTTTATTTTTCTCCTCTATCTGAAACCTGTAAGCATGCAGTTGCAGCAACATATACAACTGCGCACAACACAACCAAAAGAATCTTTGAACACAAAATACCAGCGATCACTTCCGCAAGAATAACGACTCCATGTAACCATAATTCTGCATGATGAAGAAATACCGCAAGCGCCGTCTCAAGAATCACAAGCATGCACATTGCTACAACCGGTACATGAAGCACGCATACTCCAATGAGAACCATAGCCGCCACAATAACAGCGAATGCAGCAATCGTCATTACCATTTTCTTGTCACTTAAATTCAGGTTTTCTTTCATTTCCTATCCTTTCTTTCGCTTATTATCCTTATTATAAAAGTCGCTTTGCGCAACTGCGTCGGAGATCGACTCGAGCATGTGGTCGTGGTACTGCTTTGCAAGTTCTTCCATATCAGCGGGGATTGCTTCCTCGCGCATGTCCTTACCGAGTTCATCATAGAAGACATACGCCTTCATCTTGATGAGATCGATCACGCCGCGGAAGGTATCTTCGCTTCCGATGGGCAGTTGGATGGGAACGGCGTTGCACTTGAGACGCTCGTCCATCATCTTCAGGACATTGAAGAAATCGGCACCCATCATGTCCATCTTGTTCACATAAACAAGGCGCGGGACATGATACTGGTCGGCCTGTCTCCATACAGTCTCGGTCTGAGGCTCCACGCCGCCCTTTGCACAAAGGACGGTCACAGAGCCGTCGAGCACGCGCAGGGAACGTTCGACCTCAACGGTGAAGTCCACATGTCCCGGCGTGTCGATGATGTTGATGCGCACGCCCTTCCAGTGACAGGTCGTCGCAGCAGAGGTGATCGTGATGCCACGCTCCTGCTCCTGCTCCATCCAGTCCATGGTGGCGGTGCCTTCGTGCGTCTCGCCAAGTCTGTAGTTGACACCGGTGTAAAACAAGATACGTTCAGTCGTCGTGGTCTTGCCTGCATCGATGTGTGCCATGATGCCAATATTTCTCGTATTCTCAAGTGAATATTGTCTTGGCATGCTGTTCTCCTTCTGTAATTACCAGCGGAAGTGAGAGAACGCCTTGTTGGCCTCGGCCATCTTGTGGGTGTCTTCGCGCTTCTTGACAGCGGCACCCGTGTTGTTGCAGGCATCCATGAGTTCGCCGGCGAGGCGCTCTTTCATGGTCTTCTCACTTCTTGCGCGGCTATAGTTCGTCAGCCAGCGCAGGCCAAGGGTCTGACGTCTTTCGGGCCGAACTTCGATAGGAACCTGATAGTTTGCACCGCCGACACGTCTCGCCTTGACTTCTACTACAGGCATAATGTTGTTCATCGCCTTTTCGAAGACTTCAAGAGGTTCTTCGCCGGTTGCTTCTTTAATCATATCGAAAGCATCATATACGATGCTCTGTGCTACTCCCTTTTTACCGTCCAGCATGATGTTGTTTACCAATTTGGTCACTACAACACTTCCGTAAACTGGATCAGGAAGTACTTCTCTCTTAGGAACGCTTCCTTTTCTAGGCACTTCTCTTCCCTCCTTGTCTGTTATAATCCGCCTCAGCGGACTACCTGCTTTGGCCACATGCCAGAGCACAGGTACTCGACAGCCTGAAGCTGCCGTGGTGCGCAGATATAATTCTGATTAGATATATATCATTCCTCATCATGCATCGCATGAAATCCTCCGCAGTCTGTACGAAACGAGATCAGCATTTACGCGGTGAGGGCGCAAAAATAACTTACTTCTTTGATGCGGGCTTATTTCTTAGGCGCTTTTGCACCATACTTGGAACGACGCTGCGTGCGGTTAGCCACACCGGCCGTATCCAAAGTACCACGTACGATGTGGTAACGAACACCCGGAAGGTCTTTCACACGACCGCCACGTACCAATACGATAGAGTGTTCCTGCAAGTTATGACCTTCACCCGGAATGTAAGAGTTCACTTCCTTCATGTTAGTCAAACGCACACGAGCGACCTTACGCATCGCTGAATTAGGTTTCTTCGGTGTGGTAGTGTACACACGGACACAAACACCGCGACGTTGAGGACAGTTGTCCAACGCCGGTGATTTGCTCTTTTCTACCAACACTGTTCTACCTTTTCTTACCAATTGTTGAATAGTAGGCATTGTCTTTGTTTTTTTAAATTATATATATTGTTATTTATATGATGCAAATTCGTAAAAGTCCACATTAAGGGCTTTCAGGCCGCAAAGTTACGAATTTTATTCCAATACACAATGTGTTTTCCTCTTATTTAAAGGTTAGTCCCCATACAAAGCCTCCTACGGCATAGTATTTTAACTTATTTTTCACCGAAAAAGTGTTTTTTACGGATTCAAGGCAAAAAAAGAAGGAGGACTAAGCCTCCCCTTTATTGATTTTGAACGGAGCCACCGTACGAGGTCCGCCCTGATGCATATCTATTTCTCCGAAGTTATGTTCGTACCTATTAATATTGTCCTGCAAGGCATAAAGCAAACGTTTGGCATGCTCCGGAGCCATGACGATACGGGATTTCACGTTAGCCTTAGGCAATCCCGGCATCATGCACACGAAGTCTATAATCACCTCGGACGTGGAGTGCGCAATCATGGCCAAGTTTGCGTATGTTCCCTGAGCTACTTCCGGACTAATCTCTATTTGCAGCATACCTTCCTGCTGCGGTTTTTCTTCATTACTCATAATCGTTAGAATTTATATTTCATATACCTATTTATATATAGGCACAAATATAGGCATTTTCTCCCGTAACGGCAACATGCTTTCTAAAAAAACATATACTATTCCTTTTCCCCCAATGCAACTCTATATACCCTCCATAATTTTGGCGAATCCAAAGGAGATCCAATCAATACCACTTTACGTTTCGGGGATATTAAGAAAGTGGAATAATGTACTTGTTTGAAAACAGGATTCAATTTCATAAAGGTCTCATAGCCATAATACCTGTACAACCCATATTGTAACAATAGGGAATCCACAGCCGAAGGCAAGCGCATGCCTTCCGGCAAGACAAATACTATATCGGCATCCAAATGCCGTTCTTCCATGTCCAAACGATACACATACCATTCGTTCACCCCCATACTGCAAGGTGAACATTCACCCGTATCTGCCACCAATACCAGTATTTTTGACTTTGTGCCACGAAACAAAGGGACATCAGGAAATTTGACCTGACATCCGCTTACATCCTTCAACTCCCGTAATGTCTTATCCTTCTTACCGTCACAAGAACAGAAAAACAAAACCACCATGGCAACCATAAGGTATGCCGAAAATCTACTTTTCATTGAGGTCATAAGTATATATCACATCAGGCTTGTCCATATTCATTGCGTAAAATATGTTATCTTCCGATAATGCATAAATGTCATAAGGGACATCAAAATAAATACGACGCTTTAGTTCACCATCCCATGTCCATAATTGCAATTCTCGCTTACGCTCGTCCTTGCTAAGCTTATAAAATTCATCCGCACTAAAAAAGGCATTATACAACACGGCAATATATTTTGAATTCCACTTTGCTTTATAATAATTAAGATTCCGGTCATCAACATTCTGCATCGTTACATTCTTTTCATCATCGTCCAATACTATTTCAAGTAACAAATTACCCTGCAAATCATAGGAACGTATCAAATCTTGGTAAGTATAAAAATCCCAAAATTTCTGCTTTCCCACCATTCCTGCAGAAATGCTCCCATTGTAAATCGCCCTCTCTTCATTTTTCAAAGACAAATCTGGATATTCACCAAAATCAGTATACTCCCCGTCATGATATAAAAGATGTTCACCCCCCTTACCATTAGTGAATCCTGCTGTAATATAAGTTACATCATCCACCCGTATCAATTGGTTCAATGCATCCGGGATTATTAACGGTGTACTTCCAACATACACAACTTTATTATTTTTCAAAAGGTATTCTTTCTCTACATTCATATCCAATATAAAAAAAGATGTATCGGTACACGCATAATAATTATCATACATATAAACCACTTCTGATTTTGCATGCCCTTTTCCTATACCAGAAAAAAGATATTCAAAATCCTTACAAGAGAAAACCGATAAAACGGCATTTCCATTTCGAGGTTCAAAAACCAATAACTTATCTTTAAATACATTTATAGCTTGAGGATACACAAGCACAGTGTCAATCAAATGTTTCTGCACTTTGCAGTGCTCTATAGGACAATCACTCAACAAGCATTTTTCCGTCCGAATCCGATTACATGCCGCAAAAAAGACCAAAGCGACAATAAAATATAATGATTTCATCTTATTATACGACTGAATATGGATGCCAATCTTATAAACTGGCATCCTTATTAAAGCTAAATTTACTTTCTACACTTTTGATGATCCGAATAGCTACGGCACTTTACAGGTTGACCACATGGCGAACATCTATTGGTAGTTTGCGTTGCATCGGGTTCATCTTCACCTTCGAAACTATTATAGCAATCTATCCTATTGAATAAATCTGTTTCACCTCCCACCGCCAAAGCCTCCACATTAGCCAATAGCAAATCACTCTCAAGTTCTTTTTCCGAATACGCACCATACGTGCGATATCCGACATAGGCCGAAAGACCTAACACCACCGCCCCAAAAATAGGAACAAGAATTTTCTTTTTCATCATATCACTTTTTTAAAAAATTTGTACCCACAGCACGCATGTAGTTTGCACTCCTTGCATGGACACCGTACTGTTTTCGCATAAATCTCGCTCCAAAGATAGAGACAAAAGCGACAAGTCGTTTTCTCCTATATTACATATATTTCATCCAATGTAATATTCTCTTAAAATACACATTTTTTGTACCATTCTTTTTCAATTACCATAATTTCTGCCGCCCGTCCATCATCTCGAAGATACGGTCGTCGCTGCCACGCGTATGGTCGCGAAGGTAAAGCAACGCGCCCCGAGGCACTTTGTAAACCAAAGAATCAGACTCCGCCACCTGTTCTCCCAACGACTCCCAACCGGCCGCCGTGGCATAGAACAGCTCATAACGATCGCCCGTACGGATAAAGTTGTTCCGGTTGCGCGGCATATAGACCAATTTGTCGATATGCACGGGGCGGCCGAAATCCATTCCCACCCATCCGCCGGACGGTTCGCGGTAATCCATCGAAGTGTAAGGGTCACCATCGAACACGTTACCGAACTGGTTCACGATACGGCCTTCCGCCACGCCCGGAGGACTGACGATACGCCCACGCAAGGCCGCCGTATCCGCAGCCGAAGCGTAGAAGGCCAACTCGGATACATTACAATGGCGCGTAGGAGGCCCGTAGTAGCGGACGTAACGGTAGGCCTTCCCCTTATCCGGCAAACATACCACATTCCTCAAACGGGACGGACGCTCCTTAATGGCAAACAAGGTGTCAGGACGGCGGAAATCCGGATGGTTCGACGCCTCGAACACGCCGCCCACCATGTGGGCTTGGAAATCCTCCTTGAACTTTTGCAGCAACACGGCTTCTTGCCGTTCCTCTCCGGCACGGAAGAAGCGCACCGCCCCAGTATACTTCTCCAAAAGGAACGGCACGCCGAGCGACACCAAATGCCCCCTGCGGCAAACCACAAGGCGGAACACCACATCGCCCTGCACATTGTCGATACGCACTGTATCTCCCTCAAAACAGCCATATCCCACGGGCACCCACGTCCCACGAGTGGAAAGGCAAAGGTAGACCGTCTCGCCCTCGCGCGGGACAAGGGCAAGGCTGTCTGCCGGAATGCGCAGGAAGCGGTTGATTCTCCCGGCATAGGCCGCCGTCACGTCTTGCATCAACGGTTCGCGGAACACCGGCGGGACATCCGTCGTGTCACGCCCACAGGCATCGCGCATCGTCCGGTTCAGGCTGAACGTCTCCCGATAAACTTTCCCTTTCGGGTCCCAGTATGTCTCGGCTTTCGCAAACTGTTTCGAGCTTTGGCCGATGGAGGCAAAATAAGTGGAACCCTCACCGTCCACCACGAAATTCCAATAATGCGCCACGTTCTTGTCGCCGCGCATCAGCATCATGTCGCATCCGCCGGGGATGCCTAAGGCACGGAACACATAAGTCACCAAGTCCGTCAGTTCGCGGCAGTTACCCGAACGCCACTCCACGAGGTCAGGCCCTACCGTAATGCCCGAGGGGAACAAGCCCGTAAAATAAACCGCCCCCACAGACAAGGAATCCATCAAAGTCTGCACCACGGCCAGCACATCCGTACTGTCTGCCGAGGCACGGATGCTGTCCAACATCGGGTTGTAGCGGTCATAGACCTCCTGCCGCCAGTCGGCAAGCGTCTCCGTCCCCACCCGGTAGGGCAGGATGAATTCCAAGAAATCGGCAAAGGCCACGTTGCGTCCCCATGGTTGCCCGCGCCATACCTCGAAAGCTTGGTCGATATTACGGATAAGGTAATCGGATTTAATAACCTGTACATCATAAACTTTATGGAGGGAATCAGGACAGAAAGCCCCGTCTGCTTCCACCAAGGAGTCGCGGACAAAAGTAGGGCCGCGCCAAGCGCACGGCGGGAACCGCTCGAAATATCGGCGGTACTTCTCCAATTCCTTTCCTGCATAAGCATAATGGCAGGGCATATTCTCTATCAAGAACTGCGCGGCAAGGGATTTCAGGCTGTCACCACGGTAGTGTTCCAACACTTGTTCCAACTCGGAACGGTTCCCGCCTGCTGCCTCCAATGCTTCTTCAAGCCGGGATTTTTCCGAATGGCAAGCAAGTAGCACCGCCACGCACACCCCGCCCCATACCGCCATCCGCATTTTTACACGATTCATATTCCTTTTGGTTTTAACAAATAACACACGACGTTCCAAAGTTAAGATTATCCCTCCAACCACACTTTCGCGTATGTTACATATTTTTTTTGATATGAAACATCAGGTACTTCTTACCGTAGCCCATACGAAAAGAACATTCCGGATAGTTTTCCATCTGACAAAATGAAAGCTAAAAATAAAATTTCCGTATTCCTCAAACCAGAAAAGAAAAGCAATACGACAAACATAAAAAATCCAGTAGCAATCATTTAGAGAGCTTTTTATGAATAAATATCCAAAAATGCACTGAACAAACGAATATTTCACGCATATATGCAAATCGTTCACAGCCAAACGAAAAATCATTCGGCTGAAAGCGAAAAATCATCTGGCGCAGAATGAGGAAAAGCAGTGTGGGAAAAAGCCCCAAAACGTCCCCCAAAACGGGAAAAGATAGACTGAAAACGGCCCGCCAAAAGCCAGAACGGACGTTTCGGAATACATTTGGCAACTATCAAAAAGTTTCCGGAAACGCCCTTGCGCTTTACCGGAACGATACACCATGCGCCCAAGCCGACCGGCCTTCCGGCAAAAAGGCAGCCTAAGCCCCCATTCCCTCACAAACAGGAAACCGCAAAACCAATGAGAATCGTTTATTTTCCTCCACGGCCCCACTCGTTCCCAAATGAACGATTCTCACGGGGAGAAACTTACTTTTTGACATTCTGCCGTTTCTCTTCCTCCCGATGGCCCCCCACCCTCATTCATTGGAAATGCACCGACCGTCCGGCGTGATTCCCTCAGCGGATATCTGAATTTCACGGCAAGACGAGTTGTTGTAAAACTCGATAATCGCCTCGCCCTTCTCGTCCGTCCGCACGTCCGGATTCCAATACAACGTACGGCGGAAGTCCTCCATAGGAGGCATAAGGGAATAATCAGGCATCTCGAACGTGGAAGGCACGTTATAACCCTGGAAATATGTACGGCGAACGCCCTTCTCCATCCTCCGACGAGGAGAGAAATGCGTGTAGACGAATACGGTAACTACATCCTCTGCATAAGGGGGATAATGGTAAGCTACCGACGCATTGGGATTCTCCGTAATATACACGGACTTCGCTTCATCCAAGAAAAGAGGGAACAAATCTACAGCTATGCTCCCTTTCGTCCGCTCTCCTAAAGGAACTTCTATAGCCATCTTCCCTCCTCCTCTTGCATATTCGTTATCCAAGATCCACACGATTGGACGCCCCTTGTAACGTCCCCATTCCACATGCTCCTTCCCCGAGGTCAAACTTTTCTCCATATCCCCTGTTTCCACGGCGGCTTCTTCGAGCGGATTTGAATCCATTTCACCGGATGCCCCTGTATAGAACGGAGTATGGCTTAAATCCACAAACTCACTCCGCTCCATGAACCAATCACTAAATAACGGGATTTCTTTCCCTTCATCCAAATACCGCTCCGTTTCCTCGTCGCAGTCATAATACACGTCAGCCCAATACTGCCCGCGCTTCTCCGTAGCCCAGGCCGCACGTGCGCCTTCCGTGAAACGGCGCTTCGCCTTCACATCCACCTCGGGAAGTTTGTGAAGCCGTTCCGAGAGGGAAAGAAGGGGCAATGTGTCGAACTCCAGCGTGTCTGGCAACAGGGGCAAGTACGACGGAAGGAACGGAAGGGAACGGCACTCATAAGGGGACAAACGGCGGGAAGGAGGACCGAAACGACGGTCAACCGTCACAAGGTAACGGCTCTTGAGCTTATTCACACCGGCCTTGAGCTGAAGGTTCCACTCCCCCCATACGTCCGGAAGGGAAAAGGCATAACAACCCGCGCTGTCCGTCACCGTCGTGCCGTCCAAATGGATTCCTCCGGAATATACGTAAGCTTTCAGCGGAATGCCATCCACCGGAAGCGATTTCTTTACCGAACGAAGACGCCCCGTGACGTACAGCGTATCCTCCACCGGATGCCACTCCCCCGCATGGCGCGTGCGGTACCCAGACAGTTCCTCCCAGTCGTAACGCCGCCAACCCTGGACCAACATCAATAGGTCCGACGCACGGCGGTGCACTGAATCGTCCGACTCGAAATAATAACCCACGTCCTCGATGTAACCCTTCACTTCGGAAGACAGCAGCATCCATGACTTCACCGAAGGGCCACGGCCGTTGAACACCGTGCCGCCGTCCATCGCCGAAAAGGAGATGCCCGAGCCGGGGATAGCATGCAGGCGCAGGCGGACCTTACCGCAGGGCGTGAGGCGGGCCGTCTCCGATGTGACGCGAATCGTGTCGGAGGCCGAAGGCTTCGGAAAAAGGAAAAACAAGCGTTCGCACAGGATGCAGCCGCGGCCGTCGAACACCGTCAGTTGGTTCACACCCTCGGGAAGACTGTCCCGAAAGTACGACTTTTGGTAACCCGAGCCCACGCGGAACGTGTCGCAACTCCATACACGGCCGTAGTTCATCAGCATGTAGCCCAACAGGCGGTCACGGTACGATGCCGTGCCACGGACGCTGAAGCGCAAAGAATCGTCCAAAGACGGGGGAAGCTCCAACACGCAACCCTCTGAGGATGACTCCGGAAGGGGAAACTCCTTAAAACGGCCACGGGCGTCACGCAGGCGGAAACGAAGCCCGTCGCAGGATGCCGGAACGGTGAACACCCCACGACCCGTGCTGTCCGAGAAGCCACGGACCACCACACGGCCCTCACCGTCCAGCAGCTCACCGTCGGCCGACACATGCCGACCACCGCCGTCGGATACCTGAAAGGCCACGCGGCTGCGCAAGCCCGACACCAGACGGCCGCCCTCCGGATAAAAGGACACGTTCAGACGCGAACGGTGCAGCGTGTCCGGCTCACGGAAATCAGGCAAGCGGCGACGGTAACTGCGTTCATCTATCACCGGCTCATAAGCTCCGGGGGAAGACGGTGCACGAAAAACGGGGAACACGCGGGAGAAACAAGCCGCGCCACCCCAGTTCGACATGTAACGGGTGAAGGCGCGGACCTCATAGAAGCCCGTGCCGTAAAGAGAATCCAACGATAAGTCACCGTGCGCATGACCCCGCTCGTCTATCTTCAGCTTACGCCGCTGCACCACGTCGCCGCCCGGGTTCAACAGCTCAACGTAGAGCACGCGGCTACGAACGCCGGGACGGTGCCCGTCAGCACGCACCACATAGGCCGTGAACCACATCTTCTCGCCCATGAAGTACCCCGTGTTGTCGAAATGGAGGTAAACCTTCTCCTGAACCACGTGACGTGTCGCGGACACCACGCGAGACATGCACCCGAGGAGGCTGTCCAAATCCGACAGAGTACCCACTGTTCGTCCCACAACAGGGATGCATCGTAGGAGGGTAAAAACAAGGCCAAACAAAAGGAACTTCGACATGGCTTTATTTAACGCAAGACATTATACTATCTCATCAGAGTGAAATATCCGACTCTGATTCACCTGAATACCCCCAAGTGTATAAATAACCATTTGAATCTATAAAACTATAAGTGCCACTGCATACCAAAGTATAATATCCAGTATCTGGATTCTCCACCAAATCTATATCATCAATCGAAAATTCAGGATTGTCCTCAGCAGAATATACATACTCAACAGAAGTAGGTTCACCATTTTCCATCTTATAGGAATAATGAACCGTCATCGTCAAGACGGTATAACCATCTATATATTCTGAAGGCAAAGCATTAGTACATTTAAAAGTTACAGTAGCCTCACCATATTTATATGACGGTTTCTCAGGTTCTATAGGTTTAATACTTTCCCCTCCTTGCGGCATGCTTCTTTTCGCCATAGTCGCCACACCTGCTTCGTCATTCAACACAAACCCTTCAGGATAACCATCATCTTGGAAACATGCGGGCAACCCCACAAACACCATCCCGGCCACAACGACCGGAACAAAAATTCTCACTAACAAATTCTTCTTTTCCATACTCTCGTTTATTTAATACTGTAAAATTGTGCAAAAGAATTGAACCTCACAATAGCAAACATGCAACCTGTTACATTTGGAAAAACATTCGATACATAGGAAAAAGAGTACATCATACAGGCATATATCCGCAGCTTGGAAGTTGCGAGATTGCAAATGGAATATGCCATCGAGAACAAGAAAAAGCCGCTCCGAAATTCCGGAACGGCTTTTTCTTACTACTGACTAAAAGCAGTCTATTTTACTCGTCTAAATCCAATATAGACTTACGATTGGCCATCAGGCGGTCGTACTCCTCCTTGCAGCCTACGACAATCTTGCCGAACTCACGAAGTCCCGTACCTGCCGGTATCAGATGACCACAGATGACGTTCTCCTTCATACCTTCGAGTTTATCGGTCTTTCCATTGATGGCCGCGTCATTCAGCACCTTCGTCGTTTCCTGGAAGGAAGCTGCCGACATGAAGCTCGAAGTCTGTAATGCCGCACGGGTAATACCTTGCAGAATCTGGATTGAGGTGGCCGGCATGGCGTCACGTACCTGCACCAACTTCAAATCCTTACGTTTCAACGTAGAATTCTCGTCACGCAACTTACGGGCCGTCACAATCATACCTTTTTGCATCGTTTCCGAGTCACCGGCATCCACCACGACTTTCTTGCCCCAAATGCGGTCGTTCTCTTCCGCGAAATCGAGCTTGTCCACAATCTGCTGCTCCAAGAATCGAGTGTCGCCCGGTTCGTCAATCTGCACCTTACGCATCATCTGACGGACAATCACCTCAAAGTGCTTGTCGTTAATCTTCACACCTTGCAGACGGTACACGTCCTGTATCTCGTTCACGATATACTCCTGCACTGCCGTAGGACCTTTAATGGCCAAAATGTCGGCTGGCGTAGTGGCGCCATCTGACAATGGAGTTCCGGCACGTACATAGTCGTTCTCTTGTACCAGAATCTGCTTGGACAACGGTACGAGATACTTCTTCACTTCACCCAACTTGGAAGTGACGATAATCTCACGGTTACCGCGTTTCAGTTTACCCATCGTGATCTCACCGTCGATTTCCGAAACCACAGCGGGATTAGACGGATTACGCGCTTCGAACAACTCGGTCACACGCGGAAGACCTCCCGTGATGTCGCCGGCTTTACCTACGGCACGCGGAATCTTCACCAATACGTCTCCGGCTTTGACAATCTGCTTATCCTCAATAGCCAAGTGTCCGCCGATGGGGAAGTTATACGTACGAATCAACTCTCCGTTCTCGTCCAAGATATGAGCCGAAGGAACCTTCGTCCTGTCTTTTGACTCTATGATGATCATCTCGCGCAGACCCGTCGTCTCGTCGGCTTCCACACGATAAGTCACACCTTCTACCACGTCTTCAAACTGAATCTTACCCGGAGTTTCCGTCACGATAACCGCGTTAAACGGATCCCACTTGGCTATCAGCTTGCCTTTCTCTACTTTATCTCCTTCGTTCACATACAAAGTAGAACCGTAAGGCACATTTTGCGTGAAGAGGACAATATCGGTATTCACGTCGACGAAGCGGACCTCGGCCAAACGTCCTACCACCATCTTGGCTGCATTTCCGTTCTCATCGGTAATGTCTACCGTACGCAACTCTTCGAACTCGACCTTCGAATCGTACTTCGCGACAATAGATGCATTGGCTGCCGCATTCGAAGCCACACCACCGGCATGGAACGTACGCAACGTCAACTGTGTACCCGGCTCACCGATGGACTGGGCGGCAATCACACCGACCGCCTCGCCTTTCTGTACCATCCGACTCGTAGCCAAGTTGCGGCCATAGCACTTCATGCAGACTCCCTTACGGCTCTCGCAAGTCAATACGGAACGGATTTCCACGCTCTCGATCGGAGAGTCTTCGATTTCCTGTGCCTTGTCTTCCGTGATTTCCTCCCCGGCGGAAACAATCAACTTACCCGTCGTAGGATTGATAATATCATGCACGGACACACGTCCGAGAATACGTTCGTAAAGTGAAGAAATGACTTCATCGCCGTTCTTCAAAGCCGTACATACCAGACCGCGCAACGTACCGCAATCCTCTTCCGTGATAATCACGTCGTGGGATACGTCTACAAGACGACGCGTCAAGTAACCGGCATCGGCTGTCTTCAAAGCCGTATCGGCCAAACCCTTACGGGCACCGTGGGTAGAAATGAAGTACTCCAACACGCTCATGCCTTCCTTGAAGTTGGAAAGAATCGGGTTTTCGATAATCTGGGCGCCTTCGGCTCCGGCTTTCTGGGGCTTGGCCATCAAACCACGCATACCGGAAAGCTGACTGATCTGTCCGGCAGAACCACGGGCTCCGGAATCCAACATCATATATACGGCATTGAAACCCTGATCAGCTTCTTTCATGGTCTTCATCAAGACCTTGGAAAGGTCATTGTTGACGTGTGTCCAAGTATCGATGACCTGGTTATAACGTTCGTTGTCCGTGATGAAACCCATACCATAATCATTGGCAATGCGTTCCACTTCTTCGTTTCCGCGGCGAACCAGTTCCTCTTTTTCTTCCGGAATGATAATATCACCCAAGTTGAAAGACAAACCGCCCACGTATGCCATACGATAACCCAGATTCTTGATACCGTCCAGGAATTCGCAAGCACGAGCCACACCTACCGTCTTGATCACGTCGGTGATGATGCCGCGCAAAGTCTTTTTGGAAATGATGTCGTTGAAATAACCGACTTCTTCCGGTATGATTTCGTTGACAATCACACGGCCTACGGACGTTTCCACCATCTTCTTTTCCAGCTCGCCATTCGCATTCAGGTCCTTTACCACAACTTTAATAGGCGCATGAATGTCTACACGCTTCTCATTATAGGCAATGATAGCCTCTTCGGGACCATAGAATGTCAAACCTTCGCCCTTAGAAGCGGGACGGAGCTTGGTAATATAGTACAAGCCCAACACCATATCCTGAGAAGGCACCGTAATCGGCGCACCGTTTGCCGGATTCAGGATATTGTGAGACTGCAACATCAAAATCTGAGCTTCCAGAATCGCTTCGTTGCTCAAAGGCAAATGCACAGCCATCTGGTCACCGTCGAAGTCGGCATTGAACGCCGTACAAGCCAACGGATGCAACTGGATAGCCTTACCTTCTATCATCTTGGGTTGGAAAGCCTGGATACCCAAGCGGTGCAATGTCGGAGCACGGTTCAACAACACCGGGTGTCCTTTCATCACGTATTCCAAAATATCCCAAATCACAGGCTCCTTGCGGTCTACAATCTTCTTGGCTGACTTCACGGTCTTCACGATACCGCGTTCTATGAGCTTACGGATGATGAACGGCTTATAAAGTTCTGCGGCCATCAATTTAGGCAGACCACATTCTCCCATCTTCAACTCCGGTCCTACAACGATAACCGAACGGGCTGAATAGTCCACACGCTTACCCAACAGGTTCTGACGGAAACGGCCTTGCTTACCTTTCAACGAATCGGAAAGGGACTTCAAAGGACGGTTGGCATCCGTCTTTACCGCACTGGACTTGCGGGAGTTGTCGAACAAGCTGTCCACGGCCTCTTGCAACATACGTTTCTCATTACGCAAAATCACCTCGGGAGCTTTGATTTCAATCAGTCGCTTCAGACGGTTGTTACGAATAATGACACGACGATACAAGTCGTTCAAGTCGGAAGTGGCAAAACGGCCGCCATCCAACGGAACCAACGGACGCAGTTCGGGCGGAATCACCGGAAGGATTTTCATAATCATCCATTCAGGCTTATTGCGTCCCCGACTGGCACGGAAAGACTCAACCACCTGCAACCGCTTCAGGGCTTCGGTCTTACGCTGCTGAGCCGTATCGGCATTGGCACTGTCACGCAATTCGTATGACAATTTATCCAAATCCAAACGGAGCAAAAGGTCATAAATGGCCTCTGCACCCATCTTGGCTATGAACTTATTAGGGTCCGAATCATCCAAATACTGGTTCTCTTTGGGAAGTTTCTCCAGATAATCCAAATATTCATCTTCGGTCAACAAGTCATTGGCTGCGATTCCTTCTTCGGCCAGCACGCCCGGCTGAATGACTATATAACGTTCGTAGTAAATGACTGCATCCAGCTTCTTTGTCGGTATTCCCAACAGATAACCGATTTTGTTCGGTAACGAACGAAAATACCAGATATGAGCCACAGGCACCACCAACGCAATGTGTCCTGAACGTTCGCGACGTACCTTCTTTTCTGTTACTTCCACGCCACAACGGTCGCAGACAATACCTTTATAACGAATCCGTTTATACTTTCCGCAATGGCATTCATAATCCTTCGTCGGACCAAAAATACGCTCGCAGAACAAACCGTCACGTTCGGGTTTATAGGTACGATAGTTAATGGTTTCGGGTTTCAAAACCTCACCATACGAATTTTCCAGGATTTCTTCGGGCGAAGCCAATCC
>ENA-OQQW01001117-OQQW01001117.1-human-gut-metagenome-genome-assembly--contig:-NODE-1117-length-16140-cov-9.507243_pt1 | contig 16140 bp, 12 predicted proteins | sample MGYA00243234_ERZ505098 | MGnify/ENA primary metagenome ERZ505098 (study PRJEB26097, sample SAMN02712086) | human gut metagenome | biome: Gut microbiome | host: Homo sapiens | place: Denmark... | reverse complement strand
TGCCTTCCCCTGCGTAGCTTGAGGGGAAGGTGTCACCTTGGTGACGGATGAGGTGTTATTAAATCATTTGCCGTCAGGCAAACACATTTTTTAGAGGCGCATGTACATTGTAACGATACGTTTGTTGCGGTTGCCCGACCGGTGGGTATGGAAGAAACCGCAACAAACGGAACGGATAAATCCGTTCCCTACGACCGGTGGACGCAGCGGAGAGCTAATAGCTGATAGTTAATAGGTTATAATTAAACCCCACGGCAGCAAAGCTGCCTGCTCCCCTTGACAGGTGAGCCAATGGAGTGCGGCAAAAAACTCAGCTTGCACTACTGGTTTGCGTAGCAGTTATGGTTTCCTCCGCAGTCCCGAACCGGGCAACCGCAATAAATGTATAAGGAGTGCGCTAAAGCGCTACTGAAAAAATGGATGTAGAGATAAGTACAGAGTTTATAAAGCTTGATGCGCTGCTGAAGTTTGCGGCGCTGGTGGGCACGGGCGGCGAGGCAAAATACGTCATTGCCGAGGGTCTTGTAGAGGTAAACGGCGAGGTATGCACGATGCGCGGCAAAAAGCTGCACGCGGGCGACACGGTAACCTTTGCCGGCGAGACAGTTAAGATAACAAGATGAGAATAAACCGCATCGCCCTCAACGGCTTTCGCAATTACGACTTTGAAACGGCGGACTTCTCGCCCGGCACGAACGTCATTTACGGTGAAAACGCGCAGGGCAAGACCAATCTGCTGGAGTCGGTGTACATGCTCGCAATGGGCAGAAGCTTCCGCACCCGGTTTGACAGGGAGCTTATAGGCTTCGGCTGCGACAGCGCGGAAATACTCGCCGACGTCGTGAGCCACGAGCGCGAGCAGACCGTAAGGATACTGCTGCGCAGCGGCGTGAGAAAGCAGATAACCGTAAACTCTGTGAAAAAAACCGCGTCGGAGCTGGGCGAAACGCTGAACGTCGTGCTGTTCTGCCCGGACGATCTAAACCTGATAAAGGAGGGCGCGGCGGCGCGCAGGCGGCTTATGGACAACGCGATAAGCCAGATCCGGCCGCGCTACGCCGAGTACCTTTCGCAATTTAACAAATTCTACGAGAGCAAAACGCGCATACTCAAGGACTGGCGCGAGAAGCCCTCGCTTCTGGATACGCTCGACGAGTTTTCCGACGGCATGTGCCGCACCTCGGCGCAGCTTATCCGATACCGCGCCTCGTTCGCCGCGCGCCTTGCCGATGAGGCCGCGCCCATACACAGCGAGTTTTCTGGCGCGGACGAGAAGCTCGGCATTGAATACTCCACCGTGTCCGCGGTCAAGGACCCGACCGCCTCGGCAAAGGAGATCTTCTACGACCTGTGCGACCACATGGAGGCGCACCGCCGCGCCGAGCTTGACAGCGGCCAGTGCCTTTCCGGCGCGCACAAGGACGACCTGATAATCAGCATAAACGGCAAAAATGCGCGCAGCTTCGCAAGCCAGGGCCAGACGCGCACCGCCGCGCTTTCCATAAAGCTTGCCGAGCGCGAGATCTATCTCGACGAGACCGGCGAGTACCCGATACTGCTGCTCGACGATGTGCTGTCCGAGCTTGACACGAAGCGGCAGGAGTTTGTTCTCAACCGCATCGGCGGCGGGCAAACGCTTATAACCTGCTGCGAGGATGAGGGCATCTCGCGCCGCACCGGCGGCAAGGTGCTGCACGTCGGAAACGGGAGGATAGGCTGATGTATCTGCATCTGGGCGCGGGCGCGGTCGTCCGCAAGGACAGCATCGTCGGCGTGTTCGACCTCGATAACACCAGCCAGTCGCACCTTACGAGAAAGTACCTCGCCGCAGCCGAAAAAAGCGGCCACGTCGTAAACGTCGCCGAGGATATTCCCAAAAGCTTCGTCGTCTGCCAAGGCGCCGACGGCATGACCGTGTATCTGAGCCAAATGTCACCCCAAACCCTCTTCAAGAGATTTTTAGAAGCGATTTGAGGCAAATATGGTTTATGCCATTGTTCCGAACCGGGACACCGCAATAAACGTATCCGTAGGAGCAGTAATGCGCCTCTAAATGTCTTCCCCTCAAGCTACGCAGGGGAAGGCAAAAGGGACGGTCTGTGACCGCCCCAATGAATAATGAATGATGAATAATTAATAGTGAATAATTGCCGATACACATACTGCGTCAGCACGACCGGTGGGTGACGGCAAAACCGTGGCAAACGGGCGATCAATGATCGCCCCTACGGCTATAGATTTGCGTACCGGCAAAGTCGGTACAAGCGGAACGGATAAATCCGTTCCCTACAAGGGTGCAGACGATATTTTGCACTAATATAGAATAATCTCCCGGGGAGCGAAACAATATGGTTTCTACCATTGTTACGACACCGGGTTCACGCAATAAACGTAAAGGAGCGGCGTTAATTCGCCTCTGAAAAAATGGCAAGTAAGAATAAGGATTACAAACCTGAAGACATTGCTTTTCCCGAGCAGCACATAGTCCAGTCGGAGCTGGTCGGAGAGATGACGACGAGCTATATCGAATACGCGATGAGCGTCATCATCGGCCGTGCGCTGCCCGACGTGCGCGACGGTCTCAAGCCCGTGCACCGCAGAATTTTGTATGCAATGTACGAGGATAACCTGACGCACGACAAGCCGTTCCGCAAATGCGCGACGGCGGTCGGCGACGTACTGGGCAGATACCATCCGCACGGCGACGCATCGGTGTATGACGCGCTGGTGCGACTGGCGCAGGACTTCTCGATGCGCTATCCGCTTATCGACGGCCACGGCAACTTCGGCTCGGTCGACGGCGACCCCCCGGCCGCATATCGTTACACCGAGGCGCGCATGGCGCGCATGTCCGACGAGATGCTGCGCGATATCGAGAAGGACACGGTCGATTGGGACCCGAACTTCGACGAAACGCGCAAGGAGCCGCGCGTGCTGCCGTCAAGGTTCCCGAACCTGCTGGTAAACGGCTCGTCCGGTATCGCGGTCGGCATGGCGACGAACATTCCGCCGCACAACCTCACCGAGGTCATCAACGCGTGCATCTGCGTGCTGGATAACCCCGAGGCGACGATGAACGAGCTTTTGCAGCACGTCACCGGCCCCGACTTCCCGACAAAGGGCATCATTCTCGGCCGCTCGGGCATCCGCCAGGCGTACATGACCGGCCGCGGCAAGGTCATCATGCGCGCGCGCACCGAGTTTGAGGAGTTCGGCAAGGACAGAACGAGGATCATCGTCACCGAGCTTCCGTATCAGGTCAACAAGCGCCAGCTCATCGCGACGATCGCGGAGAACGTGCGCGACAAGCGCATCGAGGGCATATCCGACCTGCGCGACGAGACCGACCGCAACGGCATGCGCATCGTCATCGAGCTAAAGCGCGACGCAAATCCGCAGGTCGTGCTCAACCGCCTGCTGACGCAGACCCAGATGCAGACGAGCTTTTCGATAAACATGCTGGCGCTGGTAAACAACCAGACCCAGCCGAAGATACTCAACCTGCGCCACATCATCGACGAGTACCTCACCTTCCAGGAAGAGCTGATCGTGCGCAGAACGAAATACGACCTCAAAAAGGCCGAGGAGCGCGCCCACCTGCTGGAGGGTCTGCTCATCGCGCAGGACAACATCGACGAGGTCATCCACATCATCCGCAACAGCTACGACAACGCAAAGCAGAACCTTATGGAGCGCTTCGGCCTGTCCGACGTGCAGGCGCAGGCGATACTGGACATGCGCCTGAAATCGCTCCAGGGCCTCGACCGCGAGAAACTGGAGAACGAGTACCGCGAGCTTGAGGAGCGCATTGCCTACTTCAAGGAGCTGCTCGCCGACCCCGAAAAAATCAAGGGCGTGCTCAAGGACGAGCTGATCGAGATCCGCGAAAAGTACGGCGACGAGCGCAAGACCGAGATCCAGGACGTCGAGGACGAGATAGACATAGAGGACCTGATCGAGGAGGAGGACTGCGTCTACACCCTCACGCACAACGGCTATATCAAGCGCCTGCCGACGGTCGAGTACCGCGCACAGGGCCGCGGCGGCAAGGGCGTCAAGGCCATGGCCACGCGCGAGGAGGACTATGTCGAAACGGTGTTCACCGCCTCCACGCACGACAGCATCCTGTTCTTCACGAATCTCGGCAAGGTGTATGTCCGCAAGGGCTACCGCATCCCCGAGGCCGGACGCTCGGCGCGCGGCCAGAACATTGTCAATATCATCCCCACCGACCCCGGCGAGAAGGTCAGCGCCATGATCGCAGGCCGCGGCGTGACCGAGGACAACTACCTCGTGTTCGTCACGCGCAACGGCACCGTCAAGCGCACCGCGCAGTCGGCGTTCAAGAACATACGCTCGAACGGCATCCGCGCCCTGTCGCTGGACGAGGGCGACGAGCTGATAAGCGTTTTGCAGACCACCGGCGAGGATAAGATCCTGCTTGCAACGCATGACGGCATGGCCATCTGCTTTGCCGAGACCGACGCGCGCGCAATGGGACGCGATGCGGTCGGAGTGCGCGGCATCCGCCTGCGCGAGGGCGACTATGTCGTCGGCGCGGGTATCGCGGCCGAGGGCGCGGCGATACTGAGCATAACCGAAAACGGCTACGGCAAGCGCACCGACGTCGGCGAGTACAGCGTGCAGAACCGCGGCGGCATGGGACTTAAGAATTATAACGTCACCGATAAGACCGGCCCCGTCGCAGACGTCGTCATCGTCACCGGCGACGAGGATCTGCTCGTCATCTCCGACGACGGCACGATAATCCGCATGGACGTCGGCAGCATAAGCCTGCTGTCGCGCAGCACCCAGGGCGTGCGCGTCATGCGCCTGACCGGCGACGCGAAGGTCATCTCCATTGCACACACAGTCAAGGAAGATTCTGCGGAGGCGGATTCTCCGGAGGCGAGAGAAGAGAGCTGAGAGCTGTTAGCTGAGAGCCAACGAGGTGCGGTGCAGAATTCAGCGCCGCACTACTGGGTTGCGAGGCAACTATGGTTTCCTCAGTACCCTCGATACCGGGTTCACGCAATAAGCGTATCCGCATCAGCGTCAATTCGCCACTAAAAAAACGGAACGGATAAATCCGTTCCCTACATGCGGCTGTTGGCCGCAGCGGAAAGCTGATAGCTGATAGTTAACAGCTGTCAACCCCTCGGCAGCAAAGCTGCCTGCTCCCCTTGACAGGGGAGCCAATGGGGGGCTGTGCAAAACTTAGCACCGCACTACCGGGTTGCGTAGCAGCTACGGTTTCCACCATTGTCCCGAACCGGGCTACCAGAGATATATGTATCCGTGACTGCGTCAATGCGCCACTAAAAAAACTGCATCGTACTTTGTTGTAGTACGATGCAGTTATATTTTTTGCTGAGGTTTTGAATCGGGCGCGCGGAATTTATTACAGCACCTGCGTTACGCGAAACGCTACGGTTTCGTCAGCACTCTAGAACCGGGCAACCGCAATATGCGTATCCGTAGTTGCCCAAAGCGCCTCTAAAAAACGCGAAACGTCATGGTTTTCACCAATGTCCCGAACCGGGCTACCGCAAAACTCAGCTTGCACTACCGGGTTGCGTAGCAGTCACGGTTTATTCCATTGTTCCGAACCGGGCCACCAGAGATAACCGTATTGGTAGCTGCGTCAATTCGCCTCTAAAAATCACTCCTTGACGGTCTCCTCGTCGGATGCTTCGGGAGCAGGCTGCTCTGCCTCGATGACGGTTTCGTCTGCTGCCTGAGCGGAGGCTGCGGCTGCTTTTTCGGCAGCGGCAGCGGCTATGGCCGCTTCTGCTGCTGCGTAAGCTGCGGCGTAGGCTTCCGGAGTGTAGCCGACGTCTTCGTCGTTATCCTCTGCAGCTGCGGCTGCGAGGGCTGCTTCCTTATCCTTGGCTGCCTTGCTTGCGATGAACGCGAAGATCACGCCGAGGATCGCGGCTCCTGCCAGGACGCAGATAGCGGTCAGATGGAGCGAGCCGGTGTATTCCTGAACGGGAACGAAATCGAGCTTTGCCGCGGTCTCGCCGACATAGTTGCCTGCCGAGTCAACACGGATGGTGTAAACATAATCGTGGAACTTGGTGACAAGGCCGGTGACGAGGACTGCAACTGCCATGATGGCTGCGATCAGGCTCAGGGTCTTGCCGGTGCGCTTGCTGCCGTTGACTGCCGCAACGATGCCGAAGATTCCGGCGATGATGCCGAGGACGGCTGCAACTGCCAGAGCAACGTACATGCCGATACGGACATAAACCTCGCTCTTGATGTCGGCTTCCTGATCCTGCAGGTACTGCTCTGCCTTGTCGCAGAGAATCTCGCACTTTTTAAGGTCGAGCATCGGGTAGCCGTTCTTCTCAACGACTGCGCCGTTCTCGTCTACTTTATACATGTTGGAGATGACGTACTCGCCGAACGCCTCGTAAGCCTCTTCGTTTACATGTGCGCGGCCGTCTTCCTTGACGATGAGGTTGTCGGGGATCTCGAGGCCGAACTCGATTGCCAGATACTCAGGCAGGGACTTAACGGTCTGCTCGCCGCCGTAGAAGCTGAAGCAGGGCTGCATGCCTTCAAAAAGTGATCTTGCGCCCTCTGCCAGGGTGATCTCGCCCTGCTCGAAAACGGAAAGCTGAGCCTTGCCGTCTTCAAGCTGACCCTTTGCCGTAGCAAGCTTGTTTGCGCCTGCTGCGAGATCCTGACGGCCTGCCGCGAGCTTTGCCTCGCCTTCTGCGAGCTGCTTCTCGGCCTCTGCAAGCTGCTTCTTGCCGGCTTCGAGCTCCGCAAGGCCGTCTTCATAGGCTTTGAGCTGAGCCTTGCCGTCGGCGACCATCTGGTTGATGTACGCCGGGAAGTCTGTTACATCTGCGGGAATGTTCAGACCCATCTTGGACGCGATGGGACGGACAACGGAAACAAACCACACCTGCGCGCTGTCAAAGCCGGGCAGCTTTGCGATGGTGCCGTCGCGGAACTGGACGTACTGGTTGAGATAGGGCAGCAGCGGCTCGATCTTCGCGAGCTTTTCCTTGCCTTCGTTATAAGCTTGAGTGTTGGCGTCGATAATAGCCTGGCCCTCTGCGAGCTTCTTCTTGCCTGCTTCATAGGCTGCATAGCCCTCTGCAAGAGTTTTCTCGCCTGCTGCGAGGGTAGCCTTGCCTGCGGCATAGTCGCTCAGACCCTTTGTGTACTGGCTGAGACCGTCGGTGTAGGTTCCGACACCGGTCAGGTAGGTCTCTTCGTTCTCTTTGAGCTGGGCAATGCCTGCCCGCGCCGTTTCAAGATTCTCTCTTGCGAAGGCGGCGTCAGCTTTCTTATAGTCGTTGATATTCAGCACGTCACGAACGCCGGCGACGCAGGCGAACAGGCCGAATATGCACGCGAGGATAAGGATGATGCTGAAGACCATAAGTAATACTCGTTTCATTTTATTCCTCCCTAATTATGTATAAAATATTACTTAATGACTTAAATAAAAAGTTAAAAGCTAATACAAATCTCCCAATTTTGTTTGACTTTTGTCAGTGTAACACACAATGTCAAAATAGTAAAGAAGAAATGACAAAGTTTTTGAAAAATATTTAACTTTTTTCTTAGTAAATTTGCCTAAAAAAAGCGGTCTGGCCAAATGATATTTAAAAAACTTGGCCAAATCGCCGAATATGTTACACTCTCCTGTTTACATATTATACACAACTCACCGGTTAAATTGTGAACAATATATGAACAGCACGTTAATTATTCCAAATTATTTTAGAGGCGCTTTACTGCACCTACCAATACGGTTATTTCCGGTAGCCCGGTTCGGGACTGCCGACGAAACCGTGCGGCTTCGCCGCAGCCGAGAGCTAATGTAGCGCCTATGGCGCGATATATTTACACCTCAGGCTGCGCAAAGGGAAGACAAGAGGGTGCGGCGGAAAATTCAGCGCCGCACTAACGGGACGCGAAACGCTATGGTTTAGTCGTTTGTTTCCGGTCGGGATACCGCACTATGCGTATCCGTAACTGCGGTAATGCGCCACTGGAAAATCGAGTCGCGCATGCGCTCAAGCCCGGTCTTTATGATCGAGCGCGGCATGGCGAGATTCAGGCGAATATATCCCTCGGCGTTTCCGACGAACAGGGCGTTCGTGCCGCGTCTGTCGATTATCTCGTCGAAATTATACATATGAGCAGCCTCCCTGATTTTAATGAGTATATTATAGCCGCGCACAGGCAGCGGCGCAAGCGGATGTTGAAGCGCCGCGAAAAATGTGGTATACTCTGCTGTACAATCGACAAGGAGGCAGCATCATGCCGGAAAAGATAAAGGAAAACAAGGGAAAAATAGTGTTCGTCATCGGCGCCGTGTGCCTTGCGGCAGGCGCGGTGCTTTTAATACTCTGGCTTCTCGGCATTGCGGCGATAAAGGCCGCGTTCAGCCCTGTCCAGTGCATTCTCGCCGTTGTCATCGGCGCGCTCGTGCTTTGGCTCGGCAGGCTTATGCCCAAAAGCGAAAAAGACGCGCAAAACTGAACTGAATACGCAAAACGCCCCGGCTTCATCCGAAGCCGGGGCATTGCTTTTGCATCACTCTTGCGCTTGCCGCGCGTTGTACGCAATGAAATTATCTATAAGCTCAAGGTCGATGCCGTAGAATTTTTCGCGCTTGACGGTTTTGGTTATCAATAGCCCGGAGTTTTTCACAACGGCAAGCTTTTTGCGCACGGTCTCGCCGCTCCTGTTCAAGTGTGCGCACAGCTCGCCCATTGAAACACCGTTTTCGGAAAACAGCCGCGCCTGAATAAGCACGCTGTACAGCTCGTATATGATCTCGCTGTCGGCATCAGGCAGCGACCCGATATTCAGCGAATAATGCGTCAAAAGCGCCGAGCGCTTTTCGAGCGCGTCGCGCAGCGCGGACATCGATTTTTCTATGACCGATATGAACATCTCGACAAACGGCGTAAGATCGCCCTTGTTCTGCGGCCGGTTGCAGACCTTAAACGCATTGTTGTAGTCGCCGAGATTTTCCTTTATCGTGTACGACAGGCGATAGCCCGACACCGGCTCAAGCTCCTTGGCCATCATGCAGCTGCTGATAAAGCGGTTGAGCCTGCCGTTTCCGTCGTAAAACGGGTGGATATAGCCGAGCAAATAGTGAAACACTGCCGTGCGCAGCAGAAGCTCCTCGCTCTCGTCGTTTAAGTATTCCAGCGCAGACTCCATCGACGAGATGATCTTCCGTTCGGGGTACAGGCCGCGGTGGATCTCCTTTTGCGTGCCGGAGCATACGCTGACCGAGTCTTTCCTGAAAAGCACGCCGTCGGGCGCGTTTTTCGGATCCTCTTCCGTGACCTCCGGCAGAACCAGCTCATCGTATATCTTTCTGATATCCTCGCAGGTCTCAAGCCGTATGCCCTCTCCGCGCTGGAGCATGATGTATTTCTGCGTAAGGCCGGTGAAGCGCTTTTTCGCCTCGCCCCTGCCCATGCCCTCAAGCACGTCATACATCTCGCGCCGAGTGCTGCTGACTCCCTCGATGCTGTTCGTCAGAACAAGCTCGTCGATAAGGCAGCGCTTTGTAAACTGCTCGATGGCCTTTCCCGGAAGCTGTGCGCACAGTCGCGAGACTGTCTTATCCATGCGCTGGATGCCGAGCATTTTCTTCTGGATATCCGGCGTGACTATGAAAAAAGCCTTGTTGCCGCCTATGTCAAAGTGCAGCCTGTGCGTATAGTCGCCGTTATAGCGCTCAAGATATATCTTTTCATAGTCATTTGGGGAAGAATAATATATTTTTTCAAGCGTTTTGTATTCCATAAGCAAAACTTATCCTCAAAATTCGACAAATTACTGCATTTTTCGAGCCGTAACCCCAAATTTCCGTCTCGAATTTGGAATTACATTTTAAATAATAGCCTATTGGCGCCCAAAAAGCAAGCGAATTTGGCGCTTAAACGCAAAATGCCGGTGGGATATTCCCCACCGGCGTTCGGTATATTTGCTTAATATCGCCTGTCAGCTTACTATCTTATAATACGTGTTCGAGGTTTTCTTATACACAAGCGCGTACAGCACGGCGAAAACGAAGAAGCTTATCACCGTCGTCCAGACGAGGAAGCTCGTGTTGTAGAACGAGAACATGTACAGTATCTTGCGTATAAACGGGAAGGCAAACGCCAGGTGCAGTCCGGCGAAGATAAGCGGCAGGAAGAACACCGTAAGAAGCTGCGAGTTTATGCTGCGGCGGATCTCCTGCTTTGTCATGCCGACCTTCTGCATGATCTCGAACCTCTGCGCATCCTCATAGCCCTCGGAAAGCTGCTTATAGTAGATGATGAGCACCGCCGCGCAGATGAACACGAGGCTGAGTGTAACTCCGAGGAAGAACAGACCGCCATAGACTGCGGCAAAGTCGGCGTACTCGGCAGCCCGCGATTCGTAGGACAGGTACTGCCAGCCGCTGCTGCCGTCCTTGTCGGAAAATTCGCCGTTTTCCGAGGCCGCGGCAATCATATTGCAGACCTTGTCCTGATCCTCAAGCTCATCCGAGCAGTCAAAGTCGCAGATCCATTTTAAGCGGACAACGTATTCTCCCGCGCCGTCAACAAGCCGCTCGGCGGTCTTGTCAAAATCGGAAACGACAAGCGTTATCGTGGGGCTTATTTCAGCGCCGCTGCCGTCGGCAAGGGGCATGGTGTCAAGAGTCTTTTTCACGGTGAAGGTCTCGACGCTCCCGAGGGATATGGTTTTGAGACCGTAATCCGTCCGCAGTGCGTGCAGGAGTACCTCGTTCCCGGCAAGCGTTTCGCTTTTTCCGCTTATCCTGTTGTAGTCTGACAGCGAAACTATGCGCAGGTTTGTGATCTTGCCGTAATCGATTATGTTGCTGCTGCCGGAAAAGCGCTCGGAAATGTCGAAAACGCCGTTTTCAAAGACTCCGGACATGCTAAGCTGCCGGAAATCGAGGATGTTTTTCCGCTCTGTATCTCCGAGAGCGGCGACGAGCTTATCGCTCAGAGCATCAGCCTTTTCCTCTGTCAGGGATGTGCTTGCGTCATAGCCGAAGGTGACGTTGATATCACGCGGATAGCGTGCGTTGACGGAGTCGACCATGCCGAAGTACAGGCAGCAGGTGGAGGATATCGTGACCAGCACCATCGTTGCGAGGATGCAGATCGACGCAAGCCCCGCGCCGTTGCGCTTCATGCGGTAGGTCATCGAGGAAACGGAGACGAAGTGCCGGGGCGTGTAGTAATAGCGCTTGTTTTTCTGAAGAATTTTGCACAGCAGGACGCTGCCCGATATGAAAACGAGATAAGTGCCGACGATGACCATGATGACGGCGATGAAGAAGATCGTGAGCGCCTGCAGGGGCTCCTTTATGCTGACGGCAAGAATGTAGGCCGCGGAGAGCAGGATAACGCCTGCTATGCCAAGCACGGGATTTGCCTTCACGGGCTTTTCACCGTAGCTTTCGCTGTGCACGAGCTCGACCACCGTGCTGCGGTGCAGCTTAATGAGGCTGCTGATGTAGATCAGCGCGAAAATGCCGCCGAAGTACAGGAGCATGTATTTGATGGCGGGAAGCGATATGTGCAGCGAATAATCCGCCGTGCCGCCGAGCATGTGCAGAAATATCATTTCCGCGAGCTTTGAAAGCAGCGCTCCGATAAATATGCCGCCGATAAGCGACAGCAGCGCAGTCAGCAGGGTCTCCCATGCAAGAACGCGCGAGATGTTTTTCCTGTTCATGCCGAGGATGCTGTAAAGGCCGAATTCCTTGTATCTGCGGCGCACGAGGAAGCTGTTGCAGTAAAACAGGAACAGCAGCGCGAACGCGACGATGACGAATACGCCGAGCGACAGCGTCGACTGTGCCGTCATACCTCCGCGCATACCGTCCAAAAGGTCGCCCGACGCGAGATAGAACATGATGTAGAACACGGCCGCCGTTCCGGCCGCGGCGAGGATATACGGAACGAACAGCCGCTTGTTTTTCCTGATGCCGCTCCACGCGAGACGGGGATAGAAACCGAGCTTCATTTCACTTCACCGCCCGATGCAAGAATGGTCAGCGTGTCCGAGATCTTCTGGTAAAGCTGCTGATCGGAGCATTCGCCGCGATAGATCTGGTGGAACACCTCGCCGTCTTTTATGAACAATATGCGCTGCGCGCGCGACGCAGCCTTGACGGAGTGCGTGACCATGAGGATGGTCTGACCCTTTTTGTTTATCTGCTCGAACAGGCCGAGCAGCTCGTCGGTGCTCTTCGAGTCGAGCGCGCCCGTCGGCTCGTCGGCGAGGATGATGCGCGGATTGGTTATGAGCGCTCTCGCGACCGCCGCGCGCTGCTTCTGGCCGCCGGAGACCTCGTAGGGATATTTCTTCAGCAGCGGAGTCAGGCCCAGGTCCTTCGCTATCGGCAGCAGGCGCGAGGTCATCTCGTCGTAGCTTTTCCCGGCAAGCACCAGCGGCAGCAGGATGTTGTCCTGGATCGTGAACGTGTCCAGCAGGTTAAACTCCTGGAACACAAAGCCGAGATTGTCGCGCCGGAAGGTCGCAACGTCGCTCTCCTTTATCCTGCCGAGCTCCTTGCCGTCGAGCACGATCGTGCCGCCGGTCGGCTTGTCCAGCGCCGCAAGAAGATTCAAAAGCGTCGTTTTGCCCGAGCCGGACTCGCCCATTATGGCGACGTACTCGCCCTCATCGACGCTGAAGTTTACGTTTTTAAGCGCCTCGACCTGGTTTCCCCCAAAGCGCGTGCTGTATACTTTTCTGAGATTTTCAACAGTTAAAATGTTCATCGTTTTTACCTCCATCGGATTTACACGCTTATTCTACCGCGCTTTTTGCCCGGAAACCATCGATTTTGCTTACATTTCCCCCTCCACTTCTTACATTCCCGTCACTTTTTTAGTGGCGAATTGATGCAGCTACGGATACGTATATTGCGGTTGCCCGGTTCGAGGCATTGGTGGAAACCATGGTTGCCTCGCCATACGTTAGTGCGCTGCTGCGTTTTGCGGCAGCCCGGTTCGGGACAATGATGGAAACCATGGTTGCCTCGCCATACGTCAGTGCGTTGCTGCGTTTTGCGGCAGCCCGGTTCGGGACATTGGCAGAAACCATAACGTTTCGCGTAACACAAGTGCGCTGCTGCGTTTTGCACCGCACCATATTGGCTCTCCTGTCAAGGGGAGCAGGCAGCTTTGCTGACTGAGGGGTTGACAGCTATTAACTATCAGCTGTTAGCTCTTCACTGCGGCCAGCGGTCGCTCGTAGGGAACGGATTTATCCGTTCCGCCTGTAATGGTTTCGTCAGTATTCACCGGTCGGGCTGACGCAAAAACCGTATCAGTACCAACGTAAAGGCGCCTCTAAAATGCCTTCCCCTGCGTAGCTTGAGGGGAAGGTGTCACCTTGGTGACGGATGAGGTGTTATTAAATCATTGCCGTCAGGCAAACACATTTTTAGAGGCGCATGTATAATGTACCGATACATTTATTGCGGTATCCCGACCGGGAGCTGCCGACAAAACCATAACACGCGGAACGGATAAATCCGTTCCCTACGACTATAGATTTTGGTGCAGGCAAAACCGTTACATATAGCAACAAAGTAGCGCCTACGGCGCGGATTTATTTACACCTCATCTGCCGCAAGCGGTTTTTCAGTAGCGCTTTAACGCTGATACCGATACGTTTTTTGCGTCAGCCCGACCGGTGGGTGCCGACGAAACCATAACAAGCGGAACGGGCAAGCCCGTTCCCTACGAGGGTGCGGCGAAAATTTTGCACTAATATAGCACAACCTTGCGTAGTGCGTGGCACACACGGTTTTGCACGCACCCTCGAACCGGGCTACCGCAAAACACAGCACCGCACTAATGTAGTGCGTGGCAACTACGGTTTCCACCGCAGTTCCGAACCGGGCTACCAGAGATATATGTATCCGTAGCTGCGTCAAATCGCCTCTAAAAAAAGGAGAAGGAATGAAGAGAAAATTACTAAGCGGAGCGCTCGCGCTTGTGATGCTTGCAGGCTGCACGGCGCCCGTGCCCGATACTCAGAAGCTGCCGGACGACGGCGGCGAGGAGACGCGCGTTGCGTATGTTCCGCTGGACGACCGGCCGGTGAATACGGACAGAGTTGAGTACCTGGCAGGCTCGCTCGGGTACGAGCTTGTCATGCCGGACGCGGAGGCCTACCGCACGCGGCTTGACGAGCAGCCGCTGGGCGAAAGCGGCCTTAAATACGGCGACCGCGCGGCGCTGTACGAGTGGGTGCTCGAGCAGGAGGAATCGGGCTGCGACAGATACATTTTGTCGCTCGACCAGCTCCTGTCGGGCGGACTTGTCAACTCGCGCTGCTTCACCGGCGAGGCAGTGACACTCAGCGACGGCACGACTATGACGGAGCCGGAGCTTATCGAAAGCCTGTTTGCCGCGCTCGACGCGCCCGAGAACGAGATCTGGGTCATAGACACGGTCATGCGCCTTGCGCCGACGGTCGGCTACGACGGCAACACGCTTGAGGACTACAATGCCCTGCGCGAGTACGCTCGGATCGCGCGCCCGGAGCTTAGCGGCGACGAGCTGACGATAGAGAACATTGTGAGGAGCTATCCGCTTGACGAAAGCGGCAGCGTCATCGACTTTGACGAGGACGTTACCTCCGCGTACTTCAAGGCGCGCGAGCGCAAGCTTGAGCTTATCGACTGCGCGCTCAGTGCGACCGAGGGCATGGACAATGTGCGCTTCCTCATCGGCGTTGACGACTCCGCGCCGTCCGCGAGCATCCAGACAAACGAGCTTGCGTGGCTGCGCCGCGCGATCGACGGCCGCGGCTCGGTGCTGTCCGGCGCGGACGAGGACGGCATGCTCGCCGTGTGCAAAATGTACGCCGAGCTTGACTGTTCCGACGCGCTGCCCGAGCTGCGCGTCCGCTATTTCGGCGGCAGCGAAAACAGCGCCATGAGCGCCTATGACCACCAGACCGCAGCCGAGGTCGTGACCGCGCACCTCGACTATCTCGGCCTTGATTCGACAGATTCCGACACCGCAGACAGGCTCGAGCTTATCGTGCTGACCATGCCTGCCGACGAGAGCAAAAAGAGCCGATACATAAGCGACGCGATCGCCGCGCTGAACGAAAACCGGAAAAACGGCGTTGCGACCGTTTTGATGGATGCCTCGCGCAATAAATACGGCGCTGATTTCCAAGCCCGGCTCGTTAAGAGCACCGAGCTTGGCTTCCTCATGGGCTACGCCGGGTACTACGACCTTGCAAACGCAAGCGGAATCGCCCTTGCAAACGGCGTCGCGCGCTGGCTGTGCCTCGCGCAGGGCGGACCCGAGACCCAGGCTCAGCTCGACGATTTCCGCCGCACCCTCGCCGACTCGCTGATAAAGGACATCTGCTATAAAAACGACGTGAAGATTGAGCTTGACGCCTACATCCGCGGCGAGCTTGGCGGCGATCCGGATAATTTCTGCCGCAGCGGCACCGATCCCGACGTCGTTCTGACGAAGGCACGGCAGCTGCTCGACGAAAGCGCCGCGCCCGTGCTCGACAACCTCGCGCACAGCTCGTACCTCACCGATCTTGACGGCGGCACCGCCGGCTTCGGCTCGCTTTCCGTCAAAGACCTGAGCTTCCCCTGGCTCCGCATCTTCGAACTCCACGTTTTTTTAGAGGCGCATTGACGCACCTACGGATACATTTATCTCTGGTAGCCCGGTGTCGGAACGTTGGAACAAACCGTGACTACCACGCCGTACATTAGTGCGGAGTTGAGTTTTGCGCCGCACCTTGTAGGGAACGGATTCATCCGTTCCGCGTGTAACGGTTTTGCCTGTACTGAAATCTATAGTCGTAGGGGCGATCATTGATCGCCCGCTTTTTTTAGTGGCGCATTGACGCAGCTACGGATACATTTATCTCTGGTAGCCCGGTGACGAAGTTGCGGAGGAAACCGTAGTTGCCACGCGCTTTTTTAGAGGCGCATTAAAATATTGCGGATACATTTATTGCGGTAGCCCGGTTCGAGACAAAGGAAAAACCATGACGTTTCACGTAGCACAAGTGCAATGCTGAGTTTTGCGCCGCACCCCATTGGCTCACCTGTCAAGGGGAGCAGGCAGCTTTGCTGCCGAGGGG
>ENA-OQQW01001102-OQQW01001102.1-human-gut-metagenome-genome-assembly--contig:-NODE-1102-length-16247-cov-4.987401_pt1 | contig 16247 bp, 16 predicted proteins | sample MGYA00243234_ERZ505098 | MGnify/ENA primary metagenome ERZ505098 (study PRJEB26097, sample SAMN02712086) | human gut metagenome | biome: Gut microbiome | host: Homo sapiens | place: Denmark... | reverse complement strand
ACTAGGTCGACCCACACTCATGTAACAGCCCAACCCCAAAATTTGGACCAATGCCTATAAAAACCAGTGGAAATTACCTAACGGTAAAACTCCACTGGTTTTTCTGTTTAAGGCTGAGTTTTGTCCCACCCTCATAAATCTTCATTTCTTGCAATTTGCGATTTCTTCCAATTCGCACTCAAGACCAACAAACATCCCTGTACTAACCAAAAGCTTTTCATAACAGCAGAATTACCAAAGTTATATTCTGTCATTCCTTGTAAAACTAAAGCTAAACTGGAAACACACATCATTAAAGCATACGGATTATTTTCTTCAATAAAGCGTTTAAAGGAATAAAATATAAAGCAGAAAATTAATGTAAGAAAACCTGCGAATCCAATAATGCCGTTTTCTGCAAGCATTTGCATAAAATTATTGTGTGCATGGCTAAGCTTAGGCTCTTTTGCCTTATGAGAAATATACTTATGCTGATAATTATCTTTATACTGTCCTAAACCAACACCGGTTACAGGATGATCTTTAAACATATTAAACGCACTGTGCCATATTAAAATACGCTCAGTATTCGACTGATAATTTGCATCGGTAATTGAACCAAGACGTTTGATAAATGGGGGATAGGAACTTATGCTTGCGCCAAAAGCAATTAATACTATTAAACTAAGCACCGCTAATTTATTGCCTTTTAAGACGTAATATATTAATATTAGCAAAACAACAGAAGCTACTGCCAACCAAGCTCCTCTTGTTAAGTTAAACATCAGAGCAACAGAATTCAAAATAATCAAACACCCTGCTAACCACTGCCATCTTCCAGATATATTCTTTTCCAGAAAACTTATAAAAAGTATTGGCAGATATATGCAAAAATAACCGGCAAATGTCATGGGGTGCCCAAAAAAACCGGCAGCACGAATATGATCTACAAGTCCTTGATATATCAAATACAATCCGCCGACTGTAATACCAATAATTGAAAAGACTAATATTTTTTTAGCAGTCTCTGCTTCTTTTATTGCCAAAGTAACAATAAAAAACGGCATCAGACGCCATAACCATAAATCGCTCCATACCTTTAAGCCTTTGCCAATATCTCCGCTAGCAAGTGCTGAAACAAACATAGTAAATATGAAAACAGCAATAGAAAGATAATATTTTTTATCTATTATATATATTGTCTTTCTATTCTTTAACAAATAAAGAAAGAAACATAACGTCGCTATACCAAGCATCACATTCCCTGCAGCAATGGAAACATAAGATATCAACGCAAAAACTGTTATAGCGCTACCACAGTATTTATCAGATTTTGTTAACAAAAAAAACACTCCTCTTGTGTAAAAAACGCTGTCTCATTATATAATGAAATCGCACGTTTGAAAATTTGAATAAAAATAGTCCATTGCTGTTAAAGAAGGCGTTGCTCACCTAGAGGAATACTATGGTACTAAATTCAGTCATTGTACCAGCCCAACCCGCAAATTGGGACCAATTCCTCAAACTTGGATCATTGCCTTATTTTACTACCTTCTTCAAATACTCCAAAAACTTGTCCTTTAAATCTTCTCTTCTCAGCGCATACTCCACCGTCGCTTCCAGATACCCTTGCTTGTCGCCAACATCATAGCGTCTGCCAATAAAATCATACGCATACATATTTTGCTGTTTTGCAAGCACCTTCAGTGCGTCTGTCAGTTGAATTTCACCGCCGCGGCCAGGTTCAGTACGCTCCAAAATGGAAAAGATCTCCGGAGTAATAACATAACGACCAAGCACAGCTAAACGACTGGGAGCTTCTTCCACTGCAGGCTTTTCTACCATGTCATTTACTTTGAAAATACGCTCAGCAGCGGTAGCTTCACTTGCAACAATACCATACGAAGAAACCTTTTCTTGCGGTACGGTCTGGCAGCCAAGTACACTGCCGCCATATGTATTATAAACATCAATCAGCTGTTTAAGACAAGGGTTTTCGTCATTATACACAACATCATCACCCAGAAGCACCGCAAAAGGCTCATCACCCACGAAGGATTTAGCACACAAAATAGCATGTCCTAAGCCTTTAGGTTCTTTTTGGCGAATATAGTGTATATTAATATCAGCTATAGCTTTCACCTGCTCCAGCAAGTCAGCTTTGCCATGTTCTTCCAGGTTTAACTCTAATTCCGGATTGCGGTCGAAATGATCTTCAATAGAACGCTTGTTGTGACCGCTAATAATAAGAATATCCTTGATACCGGAAGCAAGTGCTTCTTCAATGATATATTGAATTGTCGGCTTGTCTACAATAGGAAGCATTTCCTTTGGACAAGCTTTTGTTGCAGGCAAAAAACGGGTGCCTAAGCCTGCAGCGGGGATGACTGCTTTAGTGATTGGTTTCATTTCCATTCTCTCCTAACTTTTATTTTCTATAGCCTTGCACAAAACTATTCCATGATTTGTTGTCAAAGGCTTCATTATCTTCGAAGTACTCTGCGCAGCTTGCTTTTTTCTTCATCATTCATAGCAAACATGTAAGTTATAATTACATACAACAATGTATATACTGCTATACTTGCCGCAAAAAGCAATTTGCTATTTGCCGACAGCAGGAAGTTCAACAGCCAGCCTATAACAGTCAGTACCGCTACCGGAAGGCTTATCCTGCCTATTTCACACCAAAATCTAGCAATATCTAATTTAGTGATTTTCAGATAATACCAGTTCATAATTAAACCATTGCCAATGAACATAGCCAAACCGGTTGCAAACGCACAGCCAACGCCGCCATATTTAATTGCCAACGGTATAGCCAGACACAAATTAAATATACCCATAACAAAGTATACCTTTGCTCTGAAATCATATTTGTTCTGCGCCTGCAAAATTGCGAGACCGATATTCTGGATAAGATCAATGGTGAACGGAAGGATAATCAAAAGCGTAATATAATATGCTTCGTCAAAGCTATCCCCAGCCCATATATGAACAAACTGCCTGCCGAAAATGATAAAACCGCTGGCAACTAATGCCAGTAAAAAATACTGCAGACGTCCTATTCTTACGAATAAATCCGTAAGCTTGCTTACCGGCTCATTCTTAGCAATAAGCTCCGTCACATGCGGCAGATATACGCCGGAGATTGCTGTAGACAGCGCCATGTAGTTCATATAAATAAGAGAGGCAACGGAATATACCGCTACTGCGCCCGTTCCGCTGACCACGCCCAATATTACCTGATTGGTTTTAAAAAACACCTGGTCTATTATGGTTACAGCAAACACACTCAATGCAAGCTTTTTAAAGCCATTGAACATTTCCTTATCCCAGAAGTGATAGTGAATTCTGATACGCAGCTTTGCAAAACAATAGTATATGCGTGCTATGATTAAAAATATATTCAGCACAGTTTGCACCCCTGCGACAGCCAATGCACTGGGCAGGCTTTGCAGCACCAATACAACTAATACAGGCTGCAAAACAAGCTGCACTGTTTCCAATCCCTTAAGGAAGAGAAAGCGTTCATGGGCGTTAATTACTGCTCTGAAAATCATGGTGGAAATGGTTATCACCATGTTAAACAGCAACAGGATAAACAGCTTTTGCGCCGAGGATATTTCCGCTGCTGTCATGCTTTTGGCGAACATTTCCGGAATAAAGGCATAAAAGGCACAGCCAAGGAAAAACAAAAACACCGTAATTACCGCATAAGCACGCATGGCGATTGCCAAAATGTTTTCCATATTAACCTTATCCTGCAAGGTCTTGTATTTGGTATAAAAGCGCACTACAGCAGCCGTCAGGCCAAAATCCATGACAGAAAAATATGCAATAAAAGATCCTATGAGCTGGTACAGGCCATACTCACTTTTGCCAATGAAGTGCAAAAGGATGGGCACATAGGCAAAGCCTATTATCGCATTGAGAACGATATTCAGATAACTGATTAAGATTCCTAATTTACGCTGATTCATTAGATTCCTTTTCTTGTGGTTTTCCCAAAGCTACAGCATAGGCAATACCTAATAAAACCCAGATAGCATAAAGCAGATTTACGCTACCGTTACAACCTGCCACTAATGAAGATATTAAAGCAAACGCCATAAACATTGATGCAAGCTGTTTATCATTACGCCATTGTTTTAATAAACGTAATAATACATATGCAAAGGGGAAGAAGAAAACTATAAAGCCTAAAATTCCGCTAGTAGAAAATCTTGTTACAAATTCATTCATAGCATCAGGAATAGAATAACCATCTGCCATCGGTCCTCTTTCCTGTTGATAGTTTATCCATTGGGCAACTTCACTATTTTTTGCTTCTTCAGGTGTAAAGTTATATTCAACATAAGCACTAGTTAAACCTCGACCTACACCTAAAACAGGATGCTGTAAGCCTGTTCTGAAATGGGATTTTAAAAGCGCATAACGTGCGCCATTGCTTCGCTTGTTACTTGAGCCCAGACTGGTAAAATTATTCTCAATCGCTTCTACAGCAATATTATCTTTAGGCTTAGCAGCATTATTTGATTTTATAGACGAAAAGCCTACAAAGCAACCAAAGCCAATAGCTATACAAACACATATAACAATATATTGCTTTATTAACTTCCATTGTTTGCCTAATACAATAAGTGCTAGCAACAAAATAGTCATACCAAACAACATAGCGTATGCTGTTCTAGCCTTAGTCATAAACACGAGGAATGACATAATTATTGTAATTAATAAACTTATCCCCCATATTTTCTCGTTTTTATTAAAATACTTGTACCATATCACAGGTAGACCTAAAGCAATAAAATTGCCAACGTGGGATGGTTCAGGAAATACTAAGCGTAATTGATCTTTCCATAACAATGGCGGCCACCAACCATGATTGGTTACTATTGTATGAATGTAAGGATTGATTGCTGTTAATATGCTCCTGCTAGTAAGGTTTCCACCGAGATATGCAACTTCTACAACTGCATACAAAAACAAAACTGTAAACGATGCTATTAGGCTTTTTATTAAAATATCTACAGCTTGTTGCCAATCATCTTTATACCAGCAATAAATAATATACGCACCACCAAAGCACCAAAATGCTTCCATCAGTACACTCTTAAGCTGGCGAGCAATAATCCACGCCTGCATTAATAATTTACTATCCACATCAACACCATGTGCATGGCAAAAAGCTAATACCTTCGGTAACTTTTCAATTTGGTTTACCGGTCCGTTGAGAACTAAATCGTAATACGGATAATTGAATAAGCCTACTATGGTAGAAAGAAGCATGATTGAGATAAAGACAAGAATGTACTTTAGAAATGGCTTAATATCTACGAAGACATTTTTATACTTATATTGGCAATAGAATGTATAAGCAAAGGCTGCAATAAGCGGATAAACAACCAGCTTGCTGCCTACCGGTCCGCCTAGAAAATTTAGCTGTATGGGTTTAGGGATGTTGTTGAAGATGAGGGTAAAAACCAGCATCCCCAAAATAACGTTACAGATTTTTTGTTCATACGTATATTTCAAATTTTTATTAACCATTCGGCAAACTCCTTGTATACACATCCATATGATGTAAAATGTACATTAGCGCTTGCGCTAATGTAACCACTTAGTTAAGCACCCCCACAGTCACGATGGCGACAATAAAATAAGCAGATTACCTCAGCTTCCTCCGCAACAGGGAAGTTTATTAACTAATGAGGATTAGAAGAAAAGTACTTATCGACTAACTGATTAAACCCAGTTGGTTGAGATACTGCTCTTTTGGGTTTATATGTAACGCTTGCGTCTGTATTTTTTGCCGCAAATATGATAAAACGAAGGAGATGTATATTCCACTTAAATGAAGGGATATTATGATTGCTACTAATGTAACACCCACGCATGGACAAGCAATTAAGAAGCTTTTTTCTGAACTAGCTCTTAACCTTTCCACAGCATAATGTTTTTCTACATAATTTAACATCTAATAATTCTCCTTATATTTCGAAAGTTGATTTATCTGGGAATTTTTTTACTAATATATCGTTCAGTTCTTTTTTATAAATTAAGAAATGCTCATTGTCGCAATAGGAATCATTAATACATATCATTTTATCGCTAGAAACCAAAGCTCTCTCAATCTTCCTATTATCCTTTCCAGCCTCAAAAAGTTGTCCTCTTCCATTAAAACCAATAGGAACAAATTTTCCCTTCATTAGTTGTATATCTCTAATTAAATAAGGCGAAACATCAAATATACTTCTAAATTTATGTTTACAAGTATTATCTAATAAGTTAGGATAACTCTCCCATAATTCTATAAAACTGGTTCTTAAGAAGGGCTGTCCTAAATGGAAGAATTTAAATCCTGTTATGTTATTTCTTTTTGACAGAATAAAATTTATTATATTTTGTCTCATTGAATATTTTGAACTAAGCAATATTGTTTTACACAATTCATTTTTAGTAAACATTTCATTTATAATCGAATTATTATTTAACAATATATGTGGAAAAATATCATTATATCTTTCACTTATTATAGGAGTAAGTTGCAAACTATCACAAGGAAAAGAATTTATAAAGAAATCTTCTTTTTGAACCATTGAATTCAAAAATACATCATCATTAAAATATACGAATTTATCTGCTAAATTAGGAATTAAATGTAAGTTTAATTCAATTGGATGTGACGAGAATGTAGGCAAATACTTTTGCGGTATAAAGTCAGAATGTTTTACAATATTTATTTTCTTATTTTCTGTATTTAGCCATATTGGTAAATGCCCATATGTAACAAAATGGATTTTATTTACCCAACTGGCATATTTTTCAACTGCTCGAAACCAATACCGTAATAAATCCCAATCTCTGTATCTTCCTATATTATTATCACCACAACATTGATATTGTGACTTTTCTTTTAACCATTTAGGATCTTTTTCATTTACCCATGTAATTACAAAATCTATCTTCATTACTTTACCTCACATAACGCAAATTTAGTGTTAGTACTTATATCGATCTTATAAAATATGCATTTATATATTCGTTGTAATATATATGTTTATTATATTTTTCAGCCAAACTCCTATTTTCTACATATACATCAATATAACCTACTTTATTAAAATCCAAGACTACATTACCAGCTTGATTATTTGTAATATGCCATAACTTCCTATTATTCCAACTGCTATAGTCAAGATGCTCAGAACTAGCATTACCAAATACTGTCAATTTCGGTTTCAAAATATCCAAATACACAGAACATCCTCCACTTTTTCTTCCATGATGCGAAGCAATTAAAATATCGATGTCCCGGATTTTTTCTTCATATAATGATGCTATAGAATTCCAAGCTATTTCATCACTATCACCGCAAAATAATATTTTTCTTCCAGTTGTCGTAGTGTACAAGATAACATAGGAAGATGTATTGTAGTCGTCATGCGCATTTGCATATTCAATAAGCTCTTGAGTTGGAGATAAGATCTCTAATCCATCATTTGTATATTCTGATCCCTGAGCTCCATTGTACAAATTAAGTACCTTAGGACCTCTTTTATTTATTCTTGAATTTTGATATGTTATCCAATCATTTTTGTTATACATATTACTAAATGATTTTAAATCTATTTTTTTATCATTATCTGTATCCCAAAAATTTACTATATTATATTTTTCTATCAGTTTAGATAATCCATCCATGTGATCCATATCAGGATGAGTTAAAATAAATCTAAAAATATCTCTTGGCATCTCATGTTTTTCAAAATATTCTAATGGATTAGTAGGAAATTGTTTGCATTTAAAATTACCACTAAAATTAGGAGTCATTAAAGTATCTAGGACTACTTCTTGCAAAGTATCTTTTCTTTCGTTTAATTCTTCATTGCTCAAAGCATTTCCATTACAAATATCTATAACTGTATTACGCCCTGAAGTATGTTGAATCCAACTACAATCACCATTTTTTACGTTTAAAAAATGTACTCTTTCCATTTTATTCACCACCATTTACATCAGGTTTTCCTAAAGCTTTAGCTATACGTTTAGTCACATACCGTGTTTGCTTACGATATGATAGTAAGAAAAAAACTGCTAGCACAAATGTTAGATATAAATAATAATTATTAGTTAAATGTAATCTAATGCTTTCTAAAACCATCCCGGCGTTATTGTTTAGTAAAAAATTTAATACAACTGCTAATAATAACAATACAAAAGTGCTAAACATATTTTTATACATGTTATTTACTTCACTCAATACTTTTATTTCTGGATCTTTCTCGGACGCACTAACATAATCTACATATGGTGCATACTTAACTACTTTCATATATTGAGCTACGTTTTCAACTACTAAAGAAGCAAACCTCCCTATTAGCATGCCAACAAAATAGCATAATATAAGTTTCTCTAACAAAGAAACTCCATCAAAAATATCTATATTTATTATTTTTGATAATATAAAATTAAACACTACTCCTGGGAACAAATTGTTTACTAAATTATAAGAACTCAATTTACTTAATAACTCTTCCATTTTATCATCCCTATTTTTTAGTCATGCCATTCTTCTACATAGCGGTTAAACTTTTCAGATTCAATTGTATTATAATCTGCTCTTGAAGGCATCTCACAACGATGCAAAATAGAATTACCTCCAGATCTCATTACTTTAGCTCCACGCCTTAGATAAGCATTAACAACCATTTTATATGGGTGATCAGAATTTTCTACGCTAGATACAAAGGCAACAATTTCTCTATCAGTTTCTCTACCACAATTGTTTCCCAACAACTGATTTAATACTGCGGGATTAACATTATGCCTACCACCATGGTGAGGTATTTGCATAAACATAATATCTCCGGTAATAGATTTTCTAAAATAATATCTATTACTATCCATAGCACTATTTAAGCCCTCTATTCCGGCATCACCCGTCAGCAAAAATTTTTCATCATCCATTAAACCTAATAAAACAATACTCATTTCATTTTCAGCGCTAGTTGTAACATCATCTTTGAGAGTTTCTATATTCCAATCTTCAATTACATTATATACTTTTTTTACAATTTTTGATATCAAAGAATCCTTAGTATCTAATCTACTTTCCTGCAATGGTGTTTTATCTGATGCTACAAATAATTCTTTATATTGTTCTTTCGTTGGCGAAAGTATCAACAATTTACTTTCTATTTTTACGCCTGTAAAAGCTTCATATACAGGAATATCTTTCCTTAAAGCTATTTCCTCTAAATCAGCTATATAAACAAACTTTTCTTTAAGTTCTCTTTTTAAACTTTCAACCGTTTTTCTTCCATCATTAACTTTAGGATACAATTCGTCAGCATAAAGCCATGGTCTATTCATGTATAAAGCTTTTACTTTAAAATTTTCTAGAATTATTTTTAATCCAGATGTGTGGTCTTTATCAGAATGAGAAACAAAAACAGCATCTATAGCCTTCTCTTCATTTGGCTGAAAATAGTATTGATTTAATATTTCAGCAAGGCGTTCTCCATGTACTTCAAAACCACCATCATAACGCAACGCTTAAAGCCATTTTCTGTTTTCCATCTAAAAGCAATCGCATCTGCATCCTTTTTGGCTTTTTCTTCAGGAACACCAATAAAATCAATTTCATAAGCCATTTTCATCCCTCCTATTCTCTCTATAAATTCTTTCTATTTTCTTTACTTCAGTCTTAATATCATAACCAGCATCACTAATTTCTTGGCTCATATTCCGCCTTTCAATAGGGCTATTCTCCAAAATGTACTTAGCCCATTCTTCAGGCGCTTTATCTAACGCAATGAAGTGACATAAGTCAGTTATTTCCAGTTCTCTAGTTATCGTATCAGAAAAGAAGCAAGGCAACCCGCTTGACTGTGCTTCAATGCCAACAAGAGCTAATCCTTCAAAGCGACTCGGCAAAAGAAAAGCATCCATCGCCTGCATTAAATCAGGTACATCTTTACGCATACCTAAAAATTTTACTGCATTTTTTAATCCATATTGTAAAACTTTTCTTTTAATATTTTGCAAAAAAGCAGAATCGTCAACTGCATCGCCTACCAATAACAATACTGCATCAGGTTTTTCTTTGTAGACAGCATTAAATATCTCTATTACTTGCTCATGATTTTTCTGATAAGTAAATCTGCCGACATGTCCTATAACAAATCTGCCGTCTAAGCCAAGTTGCTTACGTACAACATTTCTCTTCACTTCATTGTAGCAATATGGTCTTATATCAATAGCATTGTGTATGATAGTAAAATCTTTATTGCCAAACATCCACCTTCCAGCTTTTTCTGAACAAGCAAAATACTTAGTTACACAACAATTCATTAAAACCCGATTAAATACTATGACTAGCTTACGTAAAAAACTTACTTTCCCTTCAAAACCAGAATTATGTGAATGCATTATTCTCGTTGGTATATCAAAAAATTTTGCAGCGAACAATGGAAAAATATATGCTAAACTATTAGAATTCAGTACAATGGCTTTATATTCGCCCTTTATACTATCTAACAGCTTACACCATTGCCAATAATGCCTAATTGGATTACTGTGCCTAGACTTTATATTGTAAATCTTACTGCCTTGAGTGATAATTTTTTCTTTATATACAATATCTTTTTCTGCAGTTATATTAACAAAATCATATTGCAACTTGTTTTTGTCAATATGATCAAATTGCTGCATAAGATATGTTTCTAACCCACCAATATTGCTGGTCATACCAATCTGAAGTACTTTAATTTTATTCATCTCTTTATCCTCGAAAATACTACTGGAAGCTTACTCTTAGCTAAAGCTATAATTCGTACCATGCTTTCTAACATAAAAAAATTCCCTGTCTTTAACAAATATATCATTATCTTTTGCTTTAAACTCAAATCGACAAATGTTGTTTCTTTAAATAGCTTGTATTCAACATCTTGTCTTATTGTATCAAAAGCTTCCCTATCTGTTCCACTTGCAAGATTTCTTTCCAATGTCGAATATATAAATCTGGTATACAACCAAAATACCTTACTCCTTATGGAAATAGGCATATTTTGCACACCGTTATATAAATCAATTAAGCCTGCTATCTTACGCATATGGTCTACATAATAATTAGGATTCTTACGTGTTGACACACTTTCATTCACACGTTTGGCATAATGATAACCATAGTAAGCAATCCCTTCCATACAGGTTATATTTTTTACATAACGAATATTATAATCAAAATCCTCATTTACCTTTATATCTGGATTGACTCTGGTAGATTTGATTCTGGATTTTCTATAAAACGAATTCCACATATAACCAAATAAAGGTACCTGTTCCAGTTCAACAATTCTATCATATATTTCACTTTTAGTGTTAACTATGAAATTGTCTGGCGTTACTTCTTCTCTAGACAGCAATTCACCATTAGATTTATAATATTCTTCATAAATACCAAATTTTAAAAAATCTGAACCGGATTTTTCTACAGCAATACAAGATTTTTCAACCAAATCAGGTTCTATATAATCGTCTGAATCAACAAATGCAATGTATTCTCCTCTAGCAACATTAATTCCTTCATTCCTTGCTCTGCTCACTCCGCCATTTTCCTTATGAATAACCTTAATACGTTTATCATTTTCAGCATATTCATCACAAATAACGCCACAATTATCCGGAGAGCCATCATCTATAAGAATGATTTCTAAATTTTTATAGGTTTGGTTCACTATAGAATCTAAGCATCTTCTTAAATAAGGCTCAACCTTATACACGGGAACTATTACTGTAACTAAAGGGTTATTGCAATTCATCTTTACCCCTTAACCTTTCTCATCAAAAACTTCCAGCCTTTATCAAGCCAGTTAATCTTCTCCAAAAAAACAACATCTGCTTCTACAACCTTCAGTTGTTTCTTTTCTAACCACACGTTAAATAGCCTTTCACTCAAAAAGCCAAACACTCTGGCCTCATACTGATTATAACTGCTGATATCGATTCTTTTCTCCAATTCGAAAAGAATGTCAAAAAGCCATGCACAATACTCGTCAAAGAGCTCCTTCTTCATGGCAAACATATTCAAAATATGCAGCTTAGTCCTGCCCATCACCTTGGCAAAAGCATCGCTATACTCCGGATAGTGCTCGGCAATTATCCGTTCCACCTCGTCTAAATCGCGCTTATTATGCGCATGCTCATATTGGCTGCGCACAGTTTCAATATAATAATTACGCTTTTTCGGCAAAATTACATCATAGCTTTGCAGCAATTTTTCATAATCTGCCCTATGGAAAATCGCTGTTTTTTTGGCATCTAAATCACTTCCATGATGACCATCGGCAAAATATCTGCGATAATGGCACAAGCCAATATAATCACACTGTAAATTCTTCCAAGCCCAATAAAGGCCTGTAAGTTCACAGTAATTAGCATTTTTAAGTGAAATATTATCACCGGTATTATCACCGGTAAAGCCTAAATCCTGTTTTCCTTCCCTGCCTACATGCACTGGCATGTAAACATCATCTTCAGGCATCCAATATGCCTTATGTGTTGCAACTAAGATTTTAATATCCATTAATTATTAGCAGCTCCTTAAACGTTGTATAGTTTTAGTCGGTTGAAAAACAAAATTAAGGCAATAAATCCTGGTGCAAATTTTAGCAATAACCACAGGAATAAGCACACCTAAAATAGTTCCGACAATCATATATAAAAACAAACTGTTTATACCTGCAACCTTAAATACCAGCCTCAATCCTGCAGTAACAAAGCAGTGAATTACATAAATCTGTAAAGTGTTCTCCCCCATTACCCTCAACAAACAATTAACTTCTGTTTTTGATATTAAATAAAAACAAATAGCTGACACTAAATTTGCTACTACAAATATTCTTATTGCATTTAGTGGCATATTTATCGTAATATAGTTTAAATACACATAACAGTTAACCGGCAAAAGTACAAGAGCAGCAAATACATGCTTTCTTTTCAGCTCCAAATAAAGCTTTGTTTGTGCTATGTGCCCCCCCACTACAAAAAAGTACGCATAGTATAGAACTTGGTTGATAACGCCGACATTCATATTTACCATCTTGTCTATAACTGCAATAAATCCACACAGTGTAACTACTTTAAAACTTACTTTTTTTATATCTAAAAGAGAAAATATTAGATAAAATATTGTAAGCACATACAAGTACCACATGGGAGCAATTGGATGATAAAACATACCGATTAAATCTTCAAAGCCTACCTGCCTGTTGACTTTTGAGCCAAGCAAAAATTTCACCAGCCATGTCAAGAAATCCCAAATTACATATACAATTACAAAATCAAACACCTTAGTTCTATACCTATCATAGCTTTTGCTCAGCCAAAAAACAAATCCGCTAACTATAAAAAATAAAGGCATATGAAAAGAATAAATTGCATCATAAAGCGCCTGCAATTCAAATTTATACTGACTATACATTCCTGCAGATAATATACCATCTGCGCAATGTCCTATGACGACAGTCAATATCGCAAATCCCTTTAGGGCATCTATCCATTCAATTCTGTTATTCAACTTAGTACAATTCCCTTTCCGCCAATTTCAACGCACTGTCAATTACAGCATCCATATCATAATACTTATACTCGCCTAAGCGACCGCCAAAAATAACCTTTACTTCCGCATCGGCAAGTTCCTTATACTCTGCATACAGCTTACCGTTCTTCTCATCATTGACAGGATAATAAGGCTCATCTCCCGGCTTCCATTCACTGCTGTATTCCCTGCTTATAACTGTCTTTGGCAAATCGTTGCCATTTACATCTTTGCCAAACTCAAACCATTTGTGCTCTATAATGCGTGTCCAAGGGGTTTCTCTATCCGTGTAATTAACTGCAGCATTGCCTTGGAAGTTAGGTATATCCAACACTTCATTTTCAAAACGCACACTGCGATATTCCAGGTTGCCCAGCTTATAATCAAAGTAAGCATCAATCGGACCGGTATAGACAACCTTATCTGTCAAAGCATCAAGTTCAGCTTTATTTTGCAGGTAATCAACACCCAAACGCACCTCTGTACCATCCAGCATATTTGCTACCATCTTTGTATAACCGCCAACAGGAATGCCTTGGTATAAAGCATTAAAATAGTTATTATCAAATGTCAGACGCACAGGCAAGCGCTTGATAATAAACGCAGGCAATTCCGTGCAAGGTCTGCCCCATTGTTTTTCCGTATATCCTTTAATCAGCTTTTCGTAAATATCTGTGCCGACAAGAGAAATCGCCTGTTCTTCCAGATTCTTCGGTTCCGTAATACCAGCTTCCCGCTTCTGTGCTTCAATCTTCGCAGCAGCCTCTTCAGGTGTTACCACGCCCCACATTTTATTAAACGTATACATGTTAAAAGGCAAACTGTAAAGCTCGCCATGATAATTAGCTACAGGCGAATTAGTAAAACGGTTGAATTCGGCAAACTTGGTAACATAATCCCACACATGCTTCAAATTTGTGTGGAAAATATGCGCACCATAGATATGCACGTTAATACCTTCTATTTCTTTTGTATAAACATTACCAGCAATGTTAGGGCGCTTGTCTATCACAAGCACTTTTTTGCCTTTTTCCTTTGCTTGGTGTGCAAAAACAGCACCAAACAAGCCACTGCCAACTACCAGATAATCATACTTCATCAATACGCACCCTTTCTCATCGCCACAACAGCAAAAGTCTTAAACAGCATCACAATATCAATCCACACGCTCCAATTGCGCACATACCAGCTGTCAAGCAGCACGCGCTCGTGATATTCGATATCACTGCGTCCGCTCACCTGCCACATGCCGGTAATACCAGGCTTCACCATAAGGTAATCGCCCACATATTCGCCGTAACGCTCCAACTCCTCATAAATAATAGGCCTTGGTCCGACAAGGCTCATTTCACCCTTCAGCACATTGAAAATCTGCGGCAGCTCATCAAGGCTGGTCTTACGCAGGAAAGCACCGCTTTTTGTAATACGCGGGTCATTTTTAAGCTTAAAATCACGTTCCCATTCTTCACGCGCCGCAGGATCATTAGCCAAAAGCTCTGCCAGCTTTTCTTTGGCATCCACACACATACTGCGGAATTTGTAGCAAGGAAACGGCTTGCCGTCCTTACCGATACGGATATGCTTAAAAATTATGGGGCCGGGGCTGTCCTTATAAATCCAAACAGCGATAAACAGCAAAATCGGTGAAATCGCAATTGTACCGATAATTGTCAGCGTATAGTCAAATACAGTTTTCAGCATTCTGTTAAACGGTCTTGCCAAATTATTCTTCAAGCGCAGCACAACCAGCTTCTCATTAAACAGGCTCTCTATTTCCAAACCGCCCGTCGGTATACCAACAAAGTTCGGAACTACACCGATGTTTTCCACTAAAGGCTGAATTCGGTAAATCAGCAAACCCAAAGCCTCATCCCGCAAACCCGGCGCAGCAATAAACACGCGCTTCACACCGGTTTGGGCAATAACCTTTTCGGCATCAGCAAAGCCTCCCAATACCGGATATCGGTCCAAAATACCATGCTGTACCTTGTTATCCTCTAACAGGCCGACAATCTTATAACCCATGCCAACGTCACTGCTAATTGCCTGCGCAAGCAGCTCTGCCGTTTTGCCGGCGCCTATAATCAGCACCGGAATCTGCAACAGCTGTTTTTTTATCAGGTACTTCTTAGTTGCATAACGCAGGATAGCAATAAACAGGAAAACCAAAACGGCAAAAAGCAATACAAAAAGCCTGCTGGTCCTTTCCGCAATTTGCGCTACATAAAGCACAAATACCAATGCTGCCGTACCATACAGGCAGGAATGAAAAATCTGCTCAACCTCTTTGTAAAAAGGCATCCGTCGGCTGTAAAGCTGACGCATATTAAAAAATACCATATAAAGAACTGGGAATACTACCCAGAAATTCAACCAGGAAATATGCAAACTTGTTGCGTTAAAGAAAAAATTGCGCAAAAAAACTGCGCTCTGCTCCGCTGCTACAATCGCCAGATAATCCAGCAATACAAATAAAAAAATTAAAACGATTTTTTGGTTATTCTTATACACATCCATGCTCCCCTATTTTCAATATCGATAAATCTGCTATTCCTTGCGCAAATAAATTTGATTGTTATTTAAGGCATGCTATCCGCACACTTATCTAACAACCATTTATCCAATATTTATTATACACTCACGTACTTGTATAGTCAATCAACTG
>ENA-OQQW01001096-OQQW01001096.1-human-gut-metagenome-genome-assembly--contig:-NODE-1096-length-16288-cov-4.248445_pt1 | contig 16288 bp, 22 predicted proteins | sample MGYA00243234_ERZ505098 | MGnify/ENA primary metagenome ERZ505098 (study PRJEB26097, sample SAMN02712086) | human gut metagenome | biome: Gut microbiome | host: Homo sapiens | place: Denmark... | reverse complement strand
GCTGCTGCGGTTCCAAGAAAGAGAATGCATGTCAGAATCAGGATGATTAATTTCTTTTTTCTTCTTTTTCTATATATCCGTAAACACCTTCTTTTCATGCTCTGTTCTACGCTCCTGTTTCTGTTATTTTTAAGATGTTCCATACTTTGTGTAACAATCTATCTCTTTTATTCCCTGTATCTTCACATTTTTCTTATTTTTGCATACTCTGTCAGTAACAGAGTCTTAAAAGAGGTCCTATTTTATGAACGGAACGACTCCAACCACTCAGGATACTCCCGACAAAGGCCGTCTGCAGATTAATCTCGTATCTGACATCTCTGCCTATCCGATTCAGGGGGCTCAGATTTCCATCTACTACACGGGTGTTCCAGAAGCTCAGTTAGAACAACTTACTACCGACAGTTCCGGGCAGACCGATACGATTGATCTTGCGGCACCACCGTTAGAATACAGCCTGAATCCAGAAAATGAAGTCCAGCCATATTCCGAATATACCATGCAGATCACCGCCGAAGGCTTCGAGTCGGTCAGTATTGCCGGTGCTGAAATTCTCGCCGATGTCACTGCCATTCAGAATGTCAGCATGAAACCAATCGACAATCCCGAAAACGAGGAAACCGTATTCGTCATTCCGGCTCATACATTATATGCCACCTATCCGCCTAAGATTCCCGAAGACGAGATCCAGCCGACCTTCGAATCCGGAGAGATTGTCTTAAGCCGCGTCGTGGTCCCGGAATACATCGTAGTTCATGATGGAAGTCCACGCGACTCCACTGCCAAAAACTATTATGTGAAGTATAAGGATTATATCAAAAATGTAGCTTCCAGTGAAATCTACGCGACCTGGCCGGAGGATACCATCCGGGCAAACGTACTGGCAATCATGTCTTTTACTCTGAACCGGGTATATACAGAATTTTACCGGAACCGCGGATATGATTTTACGATCACTTCTTCAACCGCATTTGATCACAAATGGATTCCGGAACGGAATATCTATGATACGATCTCTGTGATAGTGGATGAATTGTTTGCCGATTATCTTTCCAGACCGAATGTCAAGCAGCCGATACTGACGCAGTATTGTGACGGACGGCAGGTACAATGTCCGAATTGGATGACCTTTTTGCTATAACCTATAAAGTGGATTTTTACCTATTTATATTTATAATGCTATCCTACATATGTCTTACCACCATATCGTGCAGCAATCCAGCCGGATGGAATTTGCATCCAGATATCGTTTCCGATCATCTTAGTTGCCATGCAGGTTACTCTTGTGCCTTTCTTGAGGTTGCCATTGCCATAAGCATTCTTTTTAGCATTTGCTGAAAGCTCATTATAAGCTTTTGTTCTGTATCCGGTTCCAGCCCCGGTACGTACTCTAAGAGCATCTGCCTTAAGGGTGTAGGTGCTTCCGTTTCTGTATGGATTGGATGTTGCCGGTTTAGCTGCAGGTTTTGATGCTGGCTTAGGTGCTGGTGTTGGTATCTGTGCCGGTGTGGATGCAACTGAACTGTTCAGGATTCCCTCCGTGATTGCTTTACAGATGGCATTCACGCCAACCTTATTGTACAGATCTGCATCATCCTTATCATCGACAAATCCTACTTCAATCAGCATGGCGGGTGATTTGGTATGCCTCAGGACATACAGACCAGTGCTAATCTTAACGCCCCTGTTCGTAAATCCGAGTGCTGCCAGTTTTGCACACACTCTTCCGGCTGCAGCATAAGCCTTAGAGCTGGTGCTGTATACGAACACTTCCACGCCTTTGGTTTTTCCATCTCCCGGATCCACCTTGGCCGCATTCTGATGAATGGAAATATCTAAGTCTGCAGAGTGGGTGTTGCATTTAGCTACAATATTCGCAAGATTTGCCCCTACCGTTTTTCCAACATCATCAGTACAGTTGTAAGCTGTATGTCCTGATGCCTGCAGTAATGTGATTACGCCAGCCGTGATTTTTCTGTCTTCTGTTACTTCGTCCAGATAGTGTCCTGCTCCCGGTACAATCCTATTGTGTCCACCATGCACATTATATACTCCCATGATTACACCTCCTGTTCTGCCAGCTTCTTGGCTGCTTCTATTTCTTCCGGTGTCGGCTCGATACCTTCGTCGAATTCATAACCTTCGTTCTGATCAGTTGCTACTTTCATGCTTTTTTTATCTTCCATATTAATCTCCTTCCTGTGCGACGTCGCACATATCCATATATAGAGGACTATTACTCGTCCTCAGAATCTTTTTCGTCTTTTTCATCTATATTAATCCGTTCTTCCACCTGCGATCTAATATGTTTAACCAGTGGCTGCAGGAAAGCCGGAATATTTACTCCCATATCCTGAATATTTTCCAAAATCGAAATGATTTCATTGCAGATTAGCCACATCGCCACAATGCATGCGATCAGGAATGTAACCGGCACCGGCTTTCCAATCGTTGTGGCTGCATATAGCAACAGTTCGTCAATTATTGCCCCTACTACCACTAAAAGCCACATAGAAACTTTTTTAAAAATACCTCTTATGCTCTTATAGGAATTAATATCCTGCGACCTGTATTTGCTCGCCATCAAACCCGTAGCGTAGTCTATCAGGTTACATGTGACCAATAATATTACCGGCACCGCCAGAACACCCAGGAGAGCCGATATAAAGGCGAATACCGCCGTGAAAATTGCTTTGATATAATTTGCCTGTTCCATTTTCATATACCTCACTTCTTTCTTATTATATTTTTATGTATAAAAATAAGACCTCTAAGGTCTTGCTCTAATCTCCATACATTCTACACCTCTTCCCAGCCATACACACCCAGTTCCCAAATGTTGTTGTCTGTGGTGTTCTGCCATGTCTTGCCATTATGTGTAACCTTATCGCCCTTGCTGTATGGATTCGTACTGTCCGGCTGTTCCCACTCTGGAATCGTGTCAGTGTCCGGTATAAGCACCTTGGCGAACAGAGACGGTGCATCCGGTGGCATCCATGTATCTTGGCTTGTGTGTGCGGTAAGTACCTTATAGATAGTGCCGGTGGAAACTCCGGACCTGTGATCCAGAGCACCTGACCGTAATCATACTGCCATACCTCCAGCGTGGGTGCGTATCTGGAATCTAATTTTACAGATACGATATTGTCCATACTACTGCTCCTCTGTTACAAGTTCTTCCAGCCCCGAATCAATCAGAACCTCTTTTACCTTATCCTTTAAGAGTCTCGGTACCTGTGCGTAAGTCTTCTTTCATAACATAATCTGCTGTGCCCATAACATTGCCATCATTTCTTTACCTCCTGAATTTTGTAATAATATGAATAAATTTGTTAATAAAGTTACCATTACCGATATACCAACTCTGACATTTCAAGAATGCATCCCTGAAGCATGTCAACAGTCTTTTTCAGCTCAGCATTCTCTACTGCTAGAGCTTCCATTTTTTCTGTTGGTGTCTCACCAACCTTATAAAGAATCACGCCAGTAATGCCAGCTGTGTACTTCACAATGGCATCCATGTTGATGTAATTCTCATACTCTCCCAGTGTGGACTCACGCTCTTTCACAACCATCTTCTTGGTTTTTGTCTGATCCTGGAACATGGTTTTCAAATTCTCTTCTGTATCAGAAATCGTCTTGATCAGAAGACTTCCATCTGTTCGGATGCTCGCTGACTGGATGGTCAACTCTGTTGCATCATTGAATGTAATTTTCATAATTATGTATATCTCCTTTCTATGTAAAATAAGGATTTGACTGAGAAATTGGGGTTCCAAATGTTGCTTAACACCGATGCGCAGCAAATCTATACGATGTATGGCGGAAGAGTAAAAGTAGTATCCGGAACCAAGGTGATTGATGCATATCGAAATATTGGATACGTACGTGCATTTTCCGGCGAAGAATTAAAAGCATTATTTGGAGAGTCTTTTAATGCAACGCGACTTACTGTAACCACCTATAATGGTGACGATGTGGCCCAAGAAACTCATTTTTACGAGCCGGAAATATGGAAAGGTGAAATATTTCAATATTTTTATCCAACCTCCGTTGAAGGGAAAATGCGCATCAACTATAAAATGGAATATGTATACGGGGATAATAGTTGACTCTGATTTGTAGGGAAGTTATCCAAAATATATGATGGTGTAGTTAATTCTAGCTTTCGCCGTGCCACTGAAAAGTTCAGCATATGTGGCGTACCATGTTCCGTTTAGATAGGCAGTACCGTCCATATGCCCTCCGCTTGTACGTGCAGCGGCATCACCTTCCGTAAATATGGCTACTGTGTTCAAATTTGTAGCATCTGAGACGCCAAACATTTTGTTAATTTCCGCATTCGTAAATACATCCGCTGAGTTATTTCCGCCTGCGACAGTTTTGATTATAGTTCCCGCTTTAATTTGGGGTATATTTGCAATTTTATTGGACAAATCCTTATTTGTCTTTGTGATCTTCGAAATGTTCCCAATCACGTCAAACATTGCTGTTACACTAACTATATTAAGTCCATTAAGTTCAACTCTGTATAATGGAAAATCCGCTTGCATCGCTCCTGTTAATATATCTCCGTCAATTGTTGCAGGTGCTGCAGCTGTCCCGGTAGAATCTTCTCCCTGAATCACCGCCAGATCAACCATTTCTTTTCCGGTGCTGTCTTTTGTGTAACGGAACACGATCAAATCGATTCTGTTCGTGCCGGAATGTCCGTTGTTAATTGTCACCAGTGCACTGTCATTTGCTGGTATTCTTACGTGTCGCCCATACATGACCGCATCACCATCAGAAATTTTCACAATATTATTCGACTGTACTTCAGCCTTGAACTGACTGCCATTTTCCAGTACATATTTCGCACTTCCGAAAATACCGGCAAGTAACGCCCCGTCAGATTCTGCACTGACTGCACGTCCGGTATCTCCGGTATCAAGATAATTTGCCATTATTCCTCACCAACCTTATATGTTATAGTTTCAATACCATTTTTTATTTTTACAATTTCTTGTGTTATCTGTTCCTTCAATACTATCCCAGTCGCCCGGTTCCTGCCACCAACAATATCTCCGATATCAACATCCAGCTTTTGAAAAGATGCCGATTCCGAATCTGAACTTTTTAATTCCTTAAGTTTTTCGATTCCTTTCTCTTTTAACTCAGAACTGGATCCGGAGTTTCCATAATCATATATTTCAGCTATTTCATATTCCCCGAAATATGCCTGCTTTTCTGTTATCTCACCATTCTTACCTACATACAGATCAATCACCGTTCTGGCTGCCAACTCGCCAGCTCCGAGACAGATCAGGTGGTTTGTCCCGCCTTTTTTCTTTTCGATTATTATTTTCATTCCGTAATCATCAGAATACTCATATTTTTCTGACAAATCGCTGATTGGGATAGCTGATATATTCACACAAGATTCCTTGTCATCATAGGTGATTTTCAGTTTTGCCCCGGCAGAGGACAGCATCTTCACAATACCGGAATACAAATCAATGTATCTCGGAAACTGATAGCTACTTATCTGTATCCCGGAAGACATGTCCGGAACCACAAACAGATCTACCAGATCGCAGCGTTTTATCAGCAACGCAAGAATGTCATTTGCATCCCCAGATACCGTCAGATAATCTTTTCCAGTGTCTGGTCTGATTACCTTCTTTTCCAGAATACCACGCCAAGATCGCCCAGAATAATATACCTTAGATTTATCAGTATCAACTTTTACATCATCTACAATACCGCCGTATTCTTCATTTTCAACATACCAGATACATCCGGCACTCATACAGTGATTTCTCACGTTCATCTGGAGCTCGAAGTCATTGCCGCCGCCAAGTTCCAGATCAATCGAATACTTTTCAAGGCTCCCTTGTGGAAGCCTGTTTATGTCTGCATACATTACTTCCACAACGGTTCACTCCTTTTATCAATCAAAATTAAGTCGAACGCGAAACTACCATCCCACGCAATAATCTGTGTGCCGGACGCAATCTTCTCAAAGATGTAGTGCCCTTTTGCGGCTGACCAGAGAACATTTTCTGTATACCCGTCAGTATGAATCAGCTTTACTGTTTTTCTCCGGGAGTCAATCTCTAATCGTTCACCGATACTCAGTGATACATTTACCTGATAGGTATTATCTCCAATTTTCACAAGCGGCTTTGACGTGGAACCATATATACGAAGAACAAAATCTGATTCTGTAATAGCTGGGTTGCTGATCGAGGAAGATGATACCTGATTCAGATAATAGTATCCATATTTGTATGGGTATTTCTTCAGACCATCCATTTCAACTGTCTTACCTTCTATCTTCAGGAAGTTGTACTCTCTTTCCTGTACCCAGTCAGGCTGATCTGTTGCAATGGTTACTTCGATCTCTATATACTGCTTCGTCAAATACCATTTTGCTTTTTTTGATGCTACGATATAGCAATTAAGGTAATAGCCGTCCTGATACAACTTTCCTGCCTGGTTTGCAAGGATATCTGCTTCGAAAATCCGGAAGACTGCATTTCTTTTTGCGATCCCTTCTTCTTCTGTAACTGCTGATATGATTATCTTCATCTTCTTCTCTTTAATGCCCTTACGGAAGTTGGTTATCTCATCATAATCCGTATCATATTCCCATTCATAATCCCTAAGCTCAGAATCTGTAATAAAAATGCCACCTGAACCAAAGTCAATACTCTGGTTCAGGTGGTTCACATATTTTGCCTTATCAAGCATATTTTCTCACCAACCTTGCGATTTCTCTATTATCAAGTTCAAGCTCTACGCCATTCGTCAGGACATCAATCATAAGTTTGTACAAGCCACCGTTACGCATCCAATTATAGATTGCTTCCAGCAACGTCTGAACTGCTCCATCATCCCTGTTTCCGCTGTTATTTACAGCATCCTGTATCATATTCATAAGGCTCTGTGTTCCAACTACGGTTTCGCTTCCAGCTTCGCCGCCAGCCATAAAACTGTTTGATACTGCATCATAACCGAATACTGTAGGTTTGTTCATAATCATTCCGGCATCCATAGCCTTAGCATACCAGTCAATAGAGAAATGTGGCACAGATGGTGGATCAAGACTAAATTTCCCTTCAATTTTCGGATGAGGTAATTTTAGTTTTGGGAGTGACCAGCTAAAATTCATGGCGCTCTTGATATGATTGATTGCACTGCTCACAACACTCTTACATCCATTCCAAATATTACTAAATCGGCTTTTAATACCACTTAGCACACTGGATACTACCGAACTTGCACTATGAAGTCCTGATGATATAACCGATCTAATGCCACTGATTGCACTGGTTACCACACCTTTTGCGGCATTCCATCCGCTCGACATTACACTGCTGATAGTTCCCATTACGCTCGAAACGACACCGCTGATTGAATTCCAAACGGATGACACAACTCCAAGTATCCCCTGAGCAACATTCGAAACAACACTACTGATCAGATTCCATCCACTGCTCACAATATTGATAATCGTATCAATCACTGGCGTAACCACGGCTGATATAGCATTCCATCCAGCAGAAATTACACTGCTTATGGTGTTCAACGCAGATGAGATTACATTTTTAATTGTTTCCCATGCTGCAATGATATATTCCTTGCAATTCTCCCAGATAAATCTCCACGGAAGAGATATAATCTGAACTGCTGCAGATATAATTTCACCAATCAGCATAATCGCAACTGTAATCACATTCTTAATTGTTTCCCATGCAGAAGATGCTGCACTTGTAATCCCATTCCAAACAGAAGCGAAGAAATCAACTATGCCATTCCACACAGATTCAACCGTTGATGTAATTTCTGACCAAACTGTATCGAGATCAGTCCCGAACCATCCAAGGAATGTATCTATCACTCCCTTTAATGCTTCTAATACATCTGTAAGTACTGCTTTTATACCTTCCCATATTCCGCCGAATACTTCCTGTATTCCAGTCCAGCACTGCTCCCAGTTTCCAGTAAACAGTCCTATGAATGTATCTAATATACCTATCAGAACATCACATACCGTTGTGATAGTATCAGCCAACGCAGCAAAAGCACCTTCAAATACCGGTGCTAAAATTTCACAAAACCCATCCCATATTGCTTTCAACGTGCTTACGATATCTTCAAAAGAAATATTTAGACCAGAAAACCTCTCTTTCACATTGTCAACGAATGATGAAATCTTGCCTCGTATCTGATCCCATATTGCAATCATGTTATTCCTGAAGTTTTCATTCGTATTCCACAGATGCGTAAATGCAGCAACTAGAACTGCTATCACGGCAACAATTGCCACCACAGGGGCGTTTATGCCGGCGATTGCTGTCTGAAGCTTGCCGAATCCTTTCATCAGGTTTCCTACAGCAATAGGTCCATCTGCAAACACCTTGATTAATTTCCCCATTATGGCAAGAACAGGACTAATCGAAGCAACAACTGCAAGCATAACCAGGACCATTTTTTTCTGACTATCCGGCATCTTATTGAATTTTTCTGTAAGTTCTTCTACTTTTTTAGTGAACTGCTCAACATAAGGAGCTACCGTAGTAAGCAATACGGAACCCAATTCGATACCGCTGTTTTTAATCCGGTTAAGAGCTTTTGCCATTTTAGCTGATGGCGTATTCATCTTTTCGAGTCCCTGACCAACCAGATCAGCTACATTAGCCATTGATCCCATTGTTTCATTGAAATCACCGGCCGAATCATTTAAGAGTGCCATAGCCGCCTTTCCGGCTTCCTGACTGCCCCATAATTCGTTGAATGCCTTTCCAGTCTCTTTTGAGTAATCTTTTAAGATTTTTAATGCATCGCCAGTTGTTTTTCCATCCTTCATCAGATCCTGGAATGATTTACCAGTCTTTTCTTTCAGAACCTTTCCTACATCCGTACCAGAATCACCAAGCTCATTCAACATACTGTTCATATATGTGGTAGATTCTGCAGTAGCAATACCCTGTTTCGTCATAAGGGTATACATCGTACACAGCTGATCCAGATTAACATTCATACCAGCTGCAGTCGGGATAACTTTACCCATGCTGGATGCCAATTCGTTTACAGATGTTTTACCAAGATTCTGTGTGTTTACCAGCTTATTCGCTATGTTGTCCGCCTGATCAGCTTCCAAACCATAAGCATTTACAGCTGTAGACAACAGATCCACAGATGTTGCAGTATCCGTAAATCCGACTTTTGCCATGTTAGCAGATGTACGGATAAAACCTCCCAGCTTTTCAACTGGTACAGATGCTGACAACGCCTGATAGCCAGCTTCCGTAAGTTCTACTGCGCTTTTTCCTGTTTCATTCGATAGATTCAGGAATTCTTTGGATAATTTCTGAACGGATACCTGTGACGTATCAAATAAGGTTGACATCTTTGCCATACCATTCTGAAAATCAGATGCGCCCTTTGTTACCGCAGTCAATGTTCCGGCTGCAGCGGCGGACAGCGGAGCGAATTTCTTTCCGACTTTACCTACTGCATCACCGGCTTTTTCTATTTTCTTCCCGATTCCCGTGACCTTTGTTCCGGCCTTTTCTATCTTCTTACCGAATTCATCCCATTTATTGCCACTCTTTTCGGATTCTTGGCCACCTTTTCCGGCATCTTCTCCGGCTTTTTTCGCTTTTTTTCCAGCTTCTTCCGCTGTCTTTCCAGCTTTCGTGGCACTATTTCCCGCTTTTTCGGAAGACTGTTTCACTTTATCGCAGCCTTCCGACACTGCCTTTTCGGTATCAGCGACTTGTTTATGTACATCATTTAACGATTTTTCTGCATTTGCAGTATCAATCGCAATCGTACCGACAAGCTTAAATAAATCCATCTATACCTCCTATTCTGAAGGCTGGAAAGATTGTAATATGGACATACTATCAGCAATAACATTTTCCTGTTCAGTTTCACTCATGTGAGATGTTTCAATCCGCTGAACTTCTTCGTTTACGCCTTCTTCATACTCTTCAAAAGTCTTGTCCCATACTTTATGCAGGTACACTTCCCAGCGCAGTTCTTTGTTGTATGCCTCTGAAAAATCTCCTACAAATTGTAAGAAACTGCATGATTGAATATACCAACTTACCAATCGCAGTGGATCATGATAGCGCTTAAACAGCTGATCCAGAAATTGAAACTGCCCTATTTGAGCAATCCTGATACAACCTGAAAAAAATCTGAAAACTCTTCTTTTTTGAAAACATCTACAATCATCCGTGTAAATGTCCCCAGTGGCAGAGTAGCGATCTCTTTTTCAGTCATTCCAGACAGACCGGCAAGAAACTGATACAGTTCTCTCTTAATTTTTCCAAGATTCTTCAAGAGCAGCCCAACCAGCTTCATAATTACTTTGATACCAATCTGCTTCGTAAGTACATCAGCCATCGCATTATCTGAGCTTTCTTTTCCATCTGCTTCATCTAAAGTTGAATCTCCACTGTTCATGATGTCTGCCATTTCTTTTGCATCGAAGCAGTCTGCCATATTTTCAATACCGATTTTTGAAATAATATTGACCATCGGGAAAATATCATCAGCACATAATTTTCTTAATTCATAATTTCTTTCTACCATTACAATCCTTCCTTTCGTTACTTTTTACCTTCTGTTATTCTTCGTTTTCTTCTGGTCCATCAACAACAGCTTTGCCAGATACATCTTCCGACCGACTAGCTGCCGGATCTGGGTAATAGATGTGGTACGGAAGTACCTTTAACGCTTCATCTTTGTTAACATCACCCACGCATTCAACCGTCACTGTTGGTGAAGACTGAGATTTATTTTTTGCATCCAGTTCAAAACCAGATGTACACAGGGCATCATCAAAAATAACAATAATTGGTTTTTTTGATACGGTTCGTCCAACAAACGCAAAGTTTTCAAAATAGTCACCTGCTTCGATATCCGGTTTACTTTCAATAACTTTATATCCGGTTGCTGTCGAATTTCCTTCCTGGGCGATCAAGCCCTTCTTGATAATTTCCGGGCTGATCTCCGCAAAGTTGATTTCCATTGTTGCCGTTTCCCCAACCTTCATCATCAAGCCTTTTGCTTTAATCAACTTTCCATCCACTTCAATATCCTGTACTTCAGGTTTCATAGACACTTTCGATCCACCATTAGTTGCTCCTATGATTGATTCTGCAAAATTCCATTTGTCACCAGAAAACGTTAATCCCTGATGGATTGTTCCAGCACCAAACAGAATAGAATCTGGTGTATCTTTGGTGATTCCATGTTCTTTCCAATTTGTCCATTCATTTGCCATTATTCGTTCACCTTCCAACTTTTGATCTTTAAATTAACCTGTATCCTATTTATATCGTTTCCATCTGTCGGGATCATTGCTGAAGTGTCATAATACGCAATAATATGTGTTCCAGAATCAAGAACAGCGTGATAACCTGAAAGTGTAGGAAATGCCTTTTGAAGCACTTCCTTTCCATTCTCAAGGTCCATCACGCTGCCTTTTGTTGTTCCTGTTATCATCATTACATCTTCGCCCGATCCATCCTCAGATGTATCTGGAGTTTCCGAATATTCCCCTATCCAGTAGGGATATTCTGCTTTTGTCCTCCATTCATAGAACTGATATGGAAGCAATTCTTTTAATTTAAGATTCATGTGTCTTAATATCTCTTGCGTCATACTAATCACCTAAATCCTTAAAATTCATTTGTGCCTTATTCTGTACTGGTCCTTTTAGCGAATTGAACGCATTAAACAATGCTCTTGTTCCACGCTTGCCATTGGTCTTGTAGAAATCCACACCGTTTTTTCCGTGCACGATTACTACTTTTCCGTTATAGGTCGGTTTCCTTTTTCCAGTATACGATTTAACCGGCACGTACCAAGCACCGGAGCGGCCATCACCATTCAATGCATATTCACCAGTACCAAATTCTTCCCATAATGCATTTTCAAGATCTGAGCCGATAGCACACACCATGTTTTCGGTATCTACTTCATGCCGAAAGCTTCCCGCAGTCTCTCCGCTTGCACGTCTGGAATTGGAAGCAGCCTGAGACTTAATCTCTCCACCAGCTTCTTCCAGCCATGCAATAGCCTTTAATTGCATTTCTTCAATGATCTGTTCTGTATTGTCTTCAAACTCAATCTGTGCCACTCCCAACACCTCCTACAGCTTTCAGGTAGATTTCCAGATGTTCATGCATTCCCATCGGATCATCAATCCACTGTACATCATAGATTTTTCCATCTATCAGCATTCTACACACCTCAGGATCCTGATTGGCAAGCGCCCGATAATAATCAGTAATATAGTAATGACTGGACTCTGATATCTTGGCATTATAGTTCTGGACGGGTGAGTTTCCAGATACTAAATCAAGCCATCCCGGATAGGAGCCAGCTTCTTCCCAGCTAATTACCGGATTGCCAATCTCATCAACACCATTTTCACTCTGCACCTGTAAGATTGCTGTTGTGTTTCCACCAATATCAGACACAATCAACACCTTGCCTTTCTATACGGTTTCAGACAGCCTAACAGACTTACTGGGTAGCCATTCATCTGATTAGATGCGTCCTGATCAAAGTATGTAACCGAATGGCGAGACAATGTTTCTACCTTTATTCCGACTTTTCCACGGTTCTTTACTTCCCATTCGCACAGATTAATACAGCACTCGATCACATCATCTGGATACTCTACTTTTGTGATCAGTGCATAGCATTCATCGATTAACTCTTTATCCAGTACAATCGCGTTCTCTTCTATTCCTTTTACTGTATATAATCCGTCATTGAACATACTTTCCGTTATTTGTACTGTATCTCCAATCGACAATCCATAAAGTTTATTTATTACATTGAGTTTCGACGATGATACAACACCTGCTGATCGAATCTTTCTATTCTGGAAGTTGTTGTTCGTATAAGAGCGGATGGTTTGCTCGATTGCTTTTAGCTTCTGTTCAATCCGCTCTATTGGCCAGTCCTTAAAGTCGATTAACCATTTTGCCCTTTCTACCGACAGGATCATAACTGCACCGCCTTCCTACTGTTCTCCCGGTGTTCCATCATTCGAATCTGTTTTGATTTCGGTAACAGTATATCCTTCATGTTCGCCAAACCATTTAGCAAGGCGCTCACTTGTGATCAATGCTTCTCCGTGTGCGAACTGTGCACCACCGGCACCTTCTCCGCAATATCCCGGATTTCCATTTACCGTAACCTTGTATGTTTTTAATTCTTCTTTTTTCTTTCCTGCCATGTCTCTTTCTCCTTCCAATTACGCAATCTTGATATTTCTGAGAACACCCGCATGTTTTGTATTCTTCAGAACTGTTGCCGCAACCATTTCTACTTCGCCGTCTTTTACAGCTCCTGGCTGATTAAAGTCTGGAAGGTACTGACTGATAGCTGAGCTTCCTGTAATAGTAGCAGCATGGAATCCGTCATTTACATCAAACTTAACAGCATAGATGTCTGTCAGACCTGTAGTCGCAGATGAACCAGATAAAGTTCTGGAAATTCCGTCCTTAACGCACGCATTTGCTGTAACAGTTGTTCCGCCAGTTACTGTATAATGATTCTTTAAATCCATAAATCTAACACCATCTAATGAGGTAACCTTCTTTCCAAATGCTTCCTCTGTTTCTGTTCGATATCCCAGTATACGAGCCATTGTCTGCACTTTAGAAATCATGTTGGTATTCATCAAAAGTGCATCTGCATCTGTTTCACGAATAAGAATCTGTAATGCTTCATATAACTGATCAGCGTTTGCTTTCATTTTTGTAATGTCAGAGATATCAATAACCGCTTTGCTATTAAATTCTGATGTAGTACCTGCAAGCATCTTGTCAAGTCCATCAAACGAATCTGTCTGAGTTGTTGAATCTCCATTAACTAGTGTGTAATGGAACAGTGAAACTGCAGCTGCAATCTTCTCTTCCATCTGGAATGCCATATTGTTAAACTTGTTTTCCGCCTGTTTGAGGACACGATCCATTTTGAATTTTCCACCAAAGATTTTCAGGTCAGCTGATTTCTTTACAAGTTTTGCTTCACTGTCTGTATATTCCGCATTTAATTTACGAAATGCAGCTGTTGATGGAATCTGTTTCTGCATATAGCTATATGTGAGTGTAGATCCGCCCTGCGGACTTACTGTATTATCAAACGGTAACATCTGTAAGATTTCTGATTCTCTTAAGAAAGTATCTACTACCTTCTCGGCTACCTTATCAGATACGCCTTCTTTCATATCATTCAGCATAAGTGCCATTGACTTTCACCATTTTAACCTTTCTATTTTTCATTTTCTTCATACTGCATACGAAGCGCATCAGCCAGATTCTTCGGCTGTACATCATTATTGTGATCACCCTCTGGAAGCGGTTTCGGATCAATCTCTCTTGGTCCCGGATTATTCACTGAATCAAAATGAGTTGGATACTGAGTCTTTAAGTTGGAAATCTTCTCATCAATCCCCTTAATATTTCCATCATCATCAAGTTCCAGTGATCCGCCTTCTTTAAGCTTGAATGCCATATAGCCGACATCATCTGTCTTTGCATCCATAAGTGCAACCTTGATAGCAGATTCAAGCCTTGTATTATCAAGTTCTTTCTGCAGTGTTGCCACCTGTGTTTCATATGCTGTAATCTTTTCCTGAAGCTTATCGCTATCTTTTGTTCCTGCCTTCAGCTGTTCAATCAATTTCGTTGATTCTCCATGCTGAGTTGTCAGGTTGTCGTAGTCTGTCTTCAGTTTTCCGTATCGAATATCCAGATTTTCCTCACTGGCAGTGTAAATCTTATTCTCTTTCATGCCTGCTGTAATCGCCTTAATCTGTTCATCCGATAACCCCTGCTTTTTTAATAATTCTTCTAATGTCATTTTGTATTTCCCCTTTCTTACGCTTTTTACATGTCTCGTCCATGATCTGCGGAATAGTGTTTTACATCCCTGTGGATGAAATGGCATTAAAAAAAGACATCCTTCGATGCCTTAAATCAATATATCCTTGTCCTTGCCACCCGCCACCCACTATTTCACCCATAGCTGGGAGATAATTGGATCACCGCCTTTCCTATTCTGCAAATTTCCAATCCTCTGCCAGCATATCAGCCTGAGACGCTGTCCACGGCACTTTATTTTTAGGCGCATAAGGATTTTCTGTCTGTAATCCAGTAGTGTTGATATATATGAACGAATGCGTCATATAATTGAATGCTTCAATAGTTGTTCTTGCTGTAACTCTGTCGTATTCTTTCACTTCTTCACTCAGTTCAGAATATGGAATCATATCCGGGTGATCTGTAACTCCCTGTTTTTTCTTTTCTTCCCACCATGCGTTATGCACTGCTTCTGCAATAGTTTCAAGATTGACTTCTGGCGAATACATTTCCAGATAGATTCCTTTACCATTCCAACCTTTACGTGCCACTTTCATTCCACGTTTCAGATATTTAATTGCTTCTCCAAATGAAAACAGAGCTTCTCCGCCCAGTTCCGGACAATTTTCTCCGTCTGCCAGTACCCATTCATCAGAACAGATATTTCCAAATGTATAATCTGGAATCTTTGTCTCTCTGATATCCAACTCTTCGCCATCTTTTGTGTGCATGATAATAGTCTGTTTCTCTTTTGACCAAAACCAATAACCGCCCCAAGATGGAAGTTTCACTTTGCTTCCCTGCTTCATTATTTTAAATGCTTTGTCAAATCTCATGTTCTTTTACCTCTTCCTTTCTTAAAAATGAGTACAAAAATACCACCAATCATTATGATCAGTGGTATCTATAATACTTTTTCAATATCTTTCTTATCAACAGTAATTGTTTCCCAGTTAGTAGGAGAATCACCAATGTCAACTTCGCAAGCATCTTCAAAAAGTTCAACTATGGTCCCTATTCGCCCATCCTTTAATTTAACTACATCATATTGTTTCATACCATTTCTCCTTTTCTCTCACAATGCCAGTTCAAAGATCTTTCCGGTTCCGTCTGCCTCCACACGGATGCTTCTGTTATCTCCGTCCGGATAATACCGCGTGGTAAACACCGTTTCCCCGCCATTTACATAAATTTCAAGCAGTGACTCGTCCGACAGGATACGCACTTCCCGCAAGTGTTCGATTCTTGCCCTTCTCGTCTTTCTGCCACAGCCGATATCCGTGCCTGCCCCCGACTGGAATTCAAGTGTAAAAACACCATTCTGATAACCGATCACGCACTCCTTTTCCAGTGTGATACGCATCGGCGCATCCGAGAACACCGTAAGCTCCAGGTCAAAGCAGCCA
>ENA-OQQW01001083-OQQW01001083.1-human-gut-metagenome-genome-assembly--contig:-NODE-1083-length-16450-cov-8.497408_pt1 | contig 16450 bp, 13 predicted proteins | sample MGYA00243234_ERZ505098 | MGnify/ENA primary metagenome ERZ505098 (study PRJEB26097, sample SAMN02712086) | human gut metagenome | biome: Gut microbiome | host: Homo sapiens | place: Denmark... | reverse complement strand
GCATCTACTTTGGCGTGCAGAAGAACGTAGCCCCCGCCGGCATGGCCATTGCCATTGTCCGGGACGACCTGCTGGGCCACGCCGCCGACACCGTGCCCACCATGATGAACTACACCACCCTGCTGGCCAAGGACAGCATGTACAACACGCCCCCTTGCTGGTGCATCTACATGACCGGCCTGGTGCTCAAGTATCTGGAAAACGACATCGGCGGTTTGGAAAACATGCAGAAGATCAACGAAGCCAAGGCCAAGATCCTGTACGATTATCTGGACGGTCAGGAGTTCTTCCACAACCCTGTGGAGCACCGCTACCGCAGCACGATGAATGTCACCTTTACCAGCCCTGACCCTGACATGGACAAGAAGTTCTGCGCCGAAGCCGCCGAAGCCGGTTTTGTCAACCTGAAGGGCCACCGTCTGGTGGGCGGTATGCGTGCTTCCATTTATAATGCAATGCCCACCGAAGGTGTAGAGAAGCTGGTGGACTTCATGGAGAAATTCCGCAAGGCAAATGCCTGATTTGTGTATAGGAGATAGGAAAGTATGTTTACGATCAAGACCCTGAACGCCATCAGCCCGGTGGGCCTGGCAAAGCTGAACAAGAATCTGTTTGATGTTTCGGTGGACACCGATGTCCCCGATGGCATTCTGGTGCGCAGCGCCGACCTGCTGAACACCACCTTCAACGACAACCTGCTGGCCATTGCCCGTGCCGGTGCCGGTGTGAATAACATCCCGCTGGATCGCTGCTCGGAGCAGGGCATCGTGGTGTTCAATACCCCCGGTGCCAACGCCAACGCCGTGGCTGAGCTGGTCATTGGGATGCTGATCGCAGGCAGCCGCAATGTAGCCGCCGCCGCCCAGTGGTGCCAGGGCCTGACCGGCGACCCCGCCATGGCCAAGACCGTGGAAAAGGGCAAGAAAAAGTTTGTGGGCAACGAGATCAAGGGCAAGACGCTGGGTGTCATCGGTCTGGGTGCCATCGGTTCCCGGGTGGCCAACTGCGCCATTGAGCTGGGCATGGAGGTCTACGGCTACGATCCCTACATCTCCATTGATGCCGCCTGGAACCTTTCCAGCCAGGTACACCACTGCGTGAACCTGAACGACATGCTCCCTCTGTGCGACTACATCACCATCCATGTTCCCTACCTGCCCACCACCAAGGATACCATCAACACCCAGACCCTGGCCCTGTGCAAGGACGGCGTGAAGATCCTGAACTACGCCCGCGGTGAGCTGGTGAACACCGCAGCCCTGCTGGAGGCCATGGAGACGGGCAAGGTCTCCGGCTACATGACCGACTTCCCCACTGAGGCCATTCTGGGCAAGCCCGGCATCGTCTGCACCCCGCATCTGGGTGCTTCCACGCCGGAAGCCGAGGACAACTGTGCCGCAATGGCCGTGCAGGAGATCAGCGATTACCTCAAGAACGGCAACATCACCCACTCGGTGAACATGCCCGAGGTGCATCAGCCCCGTGCAGGCGGCAAGCGCATCTGCATCATCCACAAGAATGAGCCCGGCATGATCAGCCAGATCACCGCCCTGACCACCGAAGCGGGCCTGAACATTGAAAACATGGTGAACAAAAGCAAAAAGAACATGGCTTACACCATGCTGGACGCGACCGGTGCCGTGGACGGCAGGCTGGCTGAGAAGCTGGCCGCCATCCCTGCCGTCATCCGGGTGCGCATCCTGTAACACTGCCAACCCTTAGCTTTCCCCTCGCCCATCTGTTCATGGGCGGGGGGATTTTTTTGGTACAGCGTACTGTCGGGCCAGCGGGGTATTCCCCCGCAAGTGATACGGGGCATTCCATCCCCCGCCCAACTGCCTGCGGCAGTCGGGTCCCACCCTCCGGACACTTGCTTGGGGAACACCCCGCCGTCCCTCCGGGCAGGTCTGCTGATATAAAAATCCCCCCTGCCGTTATACAGCAGAGGGGAGAAAGAAGATCAGAGTGTTTACAGCTTCTTGCCAGTCAGGAGCTCATAAGCTTCCTCGTACTTGGCAATGGTCTTGTCGATGACATCCTGAGGCAGATCGTAGTTGCTGTCGGGATTGGCCTTGAGCCAGTTGCGGACGAACTGCTTATCGAAAGAGGGCTGACCGTGGCCGGCCTCATAGCCCTCCAGCGGCCAGAAGCGGCTGGAATCGGGGGTGAGCATCTCATCGCCCAGCACCACGTTGCCGTTCTCATCCAGACCAAACTCGAACTTGGTATCGGCAATGATGATGCCGCGGCTCAGGGCATACGCGGCGCACTTCTTGTACAGGGCAATGGTGTAGTCCCGCAGCTTGGTGGCGTAGTCCTCGCCGTGGCCGGGGAACTGCTTTTCCAGCACCTCGATGCTCTTTTCGTAGCTGATGTTCTCATCGTGGTCGCCGATCTCAGCCTTGGTGGAAGGAGTGTAGATGGGCTCGGGCAGCTGCTGGGATTCCTGCAGGCCCTCGGGCAGGCGGATGCCGCAGACGGTGCCGTTCTGCTGGTAGCTGGCCCAGCCGCTGCCGGTGATGTAGCCGCGCACGATGCACTCGATGGGCAGCATGGTCAGCTTGCGGCACTTCATGCTCCGGCCCTCAAAGGCAGGCGTGCGGAAGAACTCGGGCATATCGGCGGTATCCACGCTCAGCATGTGGTTGGGCAGAACATCCTTGGTGTAGTCGAACCAGAATCTGCTCATCTGGGTCAGCACCTTGCCCTTGTTGGTCACTTTATTTTTCAGGATCACATCAAATGCAGAGATACGATCGGTGGCAACCATAATGAGGCTGTCACCATTGTCATAGATCTCGCGGACTTTGCCTTCCTTGATGGGCTTGAATTCAGTCATAGCAAACACTCCATTTTTCCTGATAGCTCTTTCATCAACGTCCTCGCCCGCTCCGGCATTGCAAAGCAATGGAGGGCAGGGTGAGCCGTTTTCCGTTTACCTATTCAGTCTATCACACTTACTGTCCGTTTGGAAGAAACAGATTCCAAGGAAAATCGCTCGCAATTTTCGATTTCTTCGTGAAAAGTGTCAAAAATCAGCAACATTTTTCGTCGAATTGACGGCTAAAGTCGTACTTTCCCGGTTGACAGCGGCTCAGAACATGGTATCATTGAAGTATCAGAATTCAACTGCATCAGGAGGTAAGACCTATGGGCAAATTCCCGAAAGACTTTTTGTGGGGCGGTGCCACTGCCGCCAACCAGTGCGAGGGCGCTTATAACGAGGGCGGGCGCGGCCTGTCCAGCGTGGACGTGGTGCCTTTTGGCCCCGACCGCTTCCCCGTGGCGCTGGGCCAGCTGAAGATGCTGGACTGCGATGCCGAGCACTTCTACCCCTCCCACGAAGCCATTGACATGTACCACCACTTCAAGGAGGACATCAAGCTCTTTGCCGAGATGGGCTTCCGCTGCTACCGCCTGTCCATTGCCTGGACCCGCATCCTGCCCAACGGCGATGACGCACAGCCCAACGAAGAGGGCCTGCGCTTCTATGAGGAGCTCTTTGATGAGTGCCACAAGTACGGCATTGAGCCGCTGGTGACCCTGTGCCACTTTGATACCCCCATTGCCCTGATCAAAAAGTACGGCGGCTGGAAAGACCGCCGGATGGTGGATGCCTACGCTCACTACTGTGAGGTGCTGTTCCAGCGCTTCCGGGGCAAGGTCAAGTACTGGCTGACCTTCAACGAGATCAACATGCTGCTCCACATGCCCTTTATGGGAGCCGGTCTGCTCTTTGCGCCCGGCGAGAACGTGCAGCAGGTCAAGTATCAGGCCGCTCACCACGAGCTGGTGGCCAGCGCAAAGGCCGTCAAGCTGGCCCATGCCATCATGCCCGATGCCATGGTGGGCTGTATGCTGGCCGCCGGTCAGTTCTACCCCCGCACCTGCGCCCCTGCCGATGTGCAGGCCGCTGCCGAGGCTGACCGCGACAACTACTTCTTCATTGATGTCCAGTCCCGCGGCGAATACCCTGTCTGGGCCAAAAAGCGGATGGAACGTGCAGGCATCGCCCTGCAGGTGGAGCCGGGCGACGAGCAGCTGCTGAAAGAGGGCACTGTGGACTTCATCTCCTTCAGCTACTATTCCAGCCGCTGCACCACTGTGGACCCCGAACTGATGAACAAGGCCAACGGCAATGCCATCATGGATGCCGTCAAGAACCCCTACCTCAAGGCCAGCGATTGGGGCTGGGCCATCGACCCGGTGGGCCTGCGCATCACCATGAACAGCCTGTATGACCGCTACCAGAAACCGCTCTTCATCGTGGAGAACGGTCTGGGTGCAGTGGACAAGGTGGAAGCAGATGGTTCCATCCACGACACCTACCGCATCGACTACCTGCGGGCCCACATTGAGCAGATGGAAAAGGCCATCAACGAGGACGGCCTGCCCCTGCTGGGCTACACCACCTGGGGCCCCATCGACCTGGTCAGTGCTTCCACCGGCGAGATGAAGAAGCGGTACGGCTTCATCTATGTGGACAAGGACAACGAAGGCAAGGGCACGCTGGCCCGCAGCCGGAAGGACAGCTTCTACTGGTATAAAAAGGTCATCGCCTCCGACGGCGAAGATCTGGCCTGAGCCAACTGTGAGGAAAGGAATCATAGCACAAGATGACGACACCCCAAATCATTGCGCACCGCGGTGCATCCTATCTGGCCCCTGAGAACACGCTGGTCGCCTTCCGCAAGGCGATGGAGATTGGCGCGGACGGCGTGGAAATGGATGTACAGAAGACCTACGACAACGAGCTGGTCATCCACCACGACTATATGGTGGACATGCACACCGACATCTCCGGCCAGATCTACGACCTGACCATGGGCGAGCTGAAGGCTCTGGATTTCGGCAGCTGGAAAGATGCCATCTACGCCAACGAGAGGATCGCAACGCTGCAGGAAGCGCTGGAGCTCTGCGCCGGCATGGAGGGCACGCAGGTACAGCTGGAACTGAAAAGCCCACTGCAGGACGACCCCGACTTTGTGCCCCGGGTGCTGGATGCAGTCCGCGCCGCCGGGCTCACCGACCGGCTCACCCTCATCTCCTTCCACCACTCCCAGCTGCGGCAGGCAAAGCAGCTGATGCCCGAGCTGAAGGTAGGCGCGCTGACCTACGGCGCTTTCCTCAGCATGGTGCTGCCTCCGCCGGTGGTGTGGAAGGATCTGGGCCTTGTGAACAGCATGGATGAGCCCTTCAGCGAGGAAAACTGCATCGACCTGCGGAATAATCTCATCTACCGCACTGTGGCCGACAAGGTCGATATGCTCCGTGCCAACTTCCCCGGCGAGACCGTGGAGCAGGTCATCGGCCATCTGGAGGAGCAGGCGGATGTGGCTACCTACATCAAAACGCTGGATTTCCCTGTGGACATCGTCAGCTGCGAGTACCACACCGCCTACTCCAACCCCGATCTCGTGAACCAGCTCCACGCCATGGGCATCCAGGCCGCGTTCTGGACCGTGGACACCCAGGACGCAGTCCGTTCCCTGCTGCCCCTTGGCCCTGACTGCATTGTCACCAACCGGCCTGACCGCGTGCGGGAATGGGTGAATGCGGAAATGAGGAAATAAAAAGATCACAAAACGTCCCCGTGCAGGATATCAAAACTGCACGGGGACGTTTTCTATGTCAGCACCGCATTATCTGATGTCCGGCATCGTTATGACGGCGCTCTCCTTGCGAGCACGCTCTGCGCAGAAAACGCCCAGATGCCCATTGATCGAATCTTTGATCGTTGTGCAGGAGATGGAAGGCTCCTCCCCCTGAAGCACATGAACAAAGTCCTCCACCAGCCGCAGGTCGCCGCCGCCATGAGAGCCTGTCATGCCGCTCTTATCTCCACCGATCTTCAGGTCTACCACTTCCTCGTTCCAGCCCTTCTCGCTGGCGGTATCTATGGTGCGCACAGTGAAAACCGAATCGTCAAACACGCCCTTGATCTCACCCTTTGTACCAATGATGTGGATATTGCGCTCCGGTTTCGCTGTGCCGCCGATCATGTTCAGGGTCGCAGTTGCGCCATCCGCAAAATTCATCAGCACCGATTGATGATCCACCACCGTATGTTCACAATCCCACACACAGCGTCCATGGATATTGTCTGTCATCAGCGACTTACGCTTGTCCTCCAGCGTCGGATTCTCAATATTCTCCAGGCAGTCCCATACATAAAACGCCCACCGATCCGGGTGATCCAGATAATGCTTTTTAGCAGAGTACAGACAAGTCTCCTCGCACTGGCAATCCACCAGGCAGCGCTTGCCTGCCCCTGCGGGCTTTTTGGCAGGATCAAACTGGAAGTCACTTCCAAAGCTTGCGATCTGTTTGGGCGAAACGCCGCTCTTCAGCCACATAATGAGATCCATGTCATGGCAGCACTTTGCCAGCAGCATCGGAGCCCCGCATTTTTCCTCGTTGCCCCATTTGCCGCGCACAAAGGAGACAGCCAGGTGATGGTAGCTGACATGCTCCGTGGCCTGAATATTGATAATGTCACCGATCTCCCCGCTCAGCAGTCTCTGCTTGATTGCGACATAGAAGGGCGCATACCGCAGAACGTGGCAGATCATCACCTTCCGCCCGGTCTCTTTTACAACCTTATATAAATAGTTTACTTCCTCCTCGCTGATCGCGAAGGGCTTTTCCAGCAGCATATCATATCCTGCACGCAGGAGCGGAACCGCAGTGGGCACATGCTGGCGGTCCATGGTTCCATTGATCACCGCGTCTGCCAGCTTGGGCCTTTCTGCCAGCTCCTCAGCACTCCTGAAGCACATCTCCTCCCCCGAAGCCATGCATCTCCGCAACCTTTTTCCGCCGGATCGGATCCGGATCTGCTACGCCCACGATCTTCAGCTCGTCCGGGTGTTCCAGCGCATACAGGCTGTACAGGATCGCCCGATGGCCAGCGCCCACGATGATGGCTGTGATTTGTTTCCTCATAGTTTCTCTCTTCCTTTCTTTTGAATGGGTCTCCGATTCCAATTTTGTTTCCAGCATATCTTTTTGTGCCGAAATCGTCAAGGTGAAGGAGCATGATATTTCATCCCGCACCATGACAAAGGGAAGAATAATCGCATCTTTGTGGATATTGTGCAACAATCACACTCAAAAACGAGAAAATCTTTTGTGCGTTTTGTATCAAAAAATGTTGCAATTCCAAAAAGAACATGATATGCTTCTGAGTAAGGAAAAACCACTGGTCGGCAGCGTACGAGCTGAACGGAGGTTATGGAAGCACGGGGATTTTCCCCGTCCCATTCCATAAATCAAGGAGGAAAAGATTTTATGAAAGAAAGAAAAATCAGCAGACGCGCCGTATGCAGCGCTATGGTCGCTTCCCTGGCATTGGGTGTCCTGGAGGGCTGTGGCAGCTCTTCCTCTACGACAGCTTCTTCTGCTGCCGGTTCCGGAGCAGCTGCTTCCAACGAGCGCATCACCGTGCGCATCCTGAAATCCAAGGCCGCAAACGAGGTGGCTGCCGAGCAGATGGATGTCTGGAAGATCCTGGGCGAAAAATTCAATATGGATTTTGAATTTGATAACCCCCCGCAGGACAATTACAACGAGCGCCTGAATCTCGTGATGATGGATGCACAGCTGCCGGACATCATTATGGATATGCCCACCACCGAAGTACTGAAGTACGGCGAGTCCGGCGTGATCCTGTCCCTGAACGATTACATCGAGAACGACATGCCCAACCTGAAGAAGGAGATCGACAAACGGGACGGTGTCGAAAAAGCACTGACTTACAGCGACGGCGACTTACAGCGACGGCAATATTTATTATATGCCCATGCTGGATGAGAAGGTCTCCGGCAATATGCCCTATATCGTTCGCACCGACTGGCTGGAAAAGCTGGGCATCGAGAGCCCGGTCACTCTGGAGGATTGGGAGAATTACTGGCATCTGGTCAAGACCACCGATCTGAACGGAAACGGCTCCAATGACGAGGTTCCCTTCAGCTCCTACGATATGACCGGCCTGCGGAACTTCTGCACCGCATTCGGCTGCCTGGATGACTTCTACACCGACCCGGACGATGGCGGCAAGGTCCACTACGGCCCCATCGACCCCAAGTACAAAAAGGCCGTGACCTGGATGCACGATATGTACGAGAAGGGCTATATCGACCCTGAGATCATCACCATGGACTACGCTTCCTTCGTGCCGAAGCTGGCCCAGAACGCGGTGGCTTCCTTCTACGGCCCGCTGGGCGGTATGCTGGCTGCACAGAACGCCACCATGCCTGCTTCCTTCCCCGGCTTCCATGTGGAAGCAACCGTGCCGCCCAAGGGTACCGCACAGATCCATTCTTATATCGATCAGGAGCCTCGTGCGATCGCAGCAGCCACCATCACCGCAAGCTGCAAGAATGTTGACCGCGTGATTGCTCTGCTGGATTACATGTACAGCGACGAGGGCACCCGGCTGATCAACATGGGTATTGAGGGCACTCACTACACCATGCAGGACGGCAAGCCGATCTTCACCGATTATGTTATGAAGAATCCTGACGGCCTGTCTCCCAAAAACGCGATCGGCACCTTCACCTTTGCACAGAGCTCCGGCCCGTTCATTCTGAGCCAGGATGAGGTCACGCAGCTGGATGATGATTCTGTCAACCGCGCAAAGCAGGACTGCATCATTCCCTTCCTGGAAGAATCCAAGAAGTACGTCATTCCCGGCTCCACCTCCTTCTCCTCTGAGGACGATGCCGTCCGTCGTGCAGTGATGGCAGACGTGGATACCTACGTTGACGAGATGATCATCAAGTTTGTTTCCGGCCGTGAACCGCTGTCCAACTGGGACACCTACGTTGAAAAGGTCAATGGCATGGGCATTGCAGAGGTCATCGATATCTACCAGAAGACTCTGAATGGCTGATGCCTCAGCAGGCACCTATTTTTTGATCCAGTAAAATAACGGCCGGGGCAGGAACACCCTGTTCCCGGCCTATTTTTTCCTGGGTTCTTCAGAACGAAAACAGGAGAATACCACCATGAAAACTGCCACTGCAGCAAAACCGATCACACTGCCAACAGCGAACCGCCTTGATCATGCCTGCAAAAAGTTCTGGCGCAGCCGCTATCTGCTTTTGATGCTGCTGCCCGCTCTGATCTGGTATATCGTGTTCATGTACGCGCCCATGTACGGCGCGCAGATCGCCTTCCGTGATTTCTCTCCCGTACTGGGCATCACGGGCAGCAAGTGGGTCGGCTTCAAATATTTCACCCAGTTCTTTAAATCCGAGTATTTTGGCCGTCTGATCAAAAACACACTTGGCATCAGCCTGTATTCAATTATTGTGGGCTTTCCCATTCCCATCATTCTGGCTCTGCTGATCAACGAAGTCCGCGGTAAATTCTTCAAACGCAGCGTACAGACCGTGGTGTATCTGCCCCACTTCATCTCCGCTGTGGTCGTTGTCAGTATTCTGAGCGCCCTGCTTTCTCCTTCCAGCGGCCTGATCAACCAGCTGATCACCGCCTTTGGCGGTACGCCGATCCACTTTATGGCCGAGCCCAAGTACTTCAAGACGATCTATGTTCTTTCTGACATCTGGCAAAGCGCCGGCTACGGTTCCATTGTGTACATGGCGGCACTGACCGGCATCGACCCCTCTCTCTACGAGGCCGCCACCGTTGACGGTGCTTCCAAATGGGACAAGCTGATCCACATCACGCTGCCCGGCCTGCTGCCCACGATCATCATCATGCTGATCCTCCGCATGGGCTCTATTTTCTCGGTCGGCTATGAAAAGATCATGCTGATGTACAACCCTGCAACCTATGAGACTGCCGATGTGATCTCCACTTACGTTTACCGCCGTGCCTTTGAGAGCGGCGATTACAGCTTCTCCGCGGCTGTGGGCCTGTTCAATTCTGTGATCAATTTTACCATTATCATGCTGTTCAACAAGTTCAGCAAAAAGATCAGTGAGGTGAGCCTGTGGTGATGAAAAAGAATATTGATGCGATGAATCACCCCACGAAAGTGAAGGAAACCATCGGGGAACGAATCTATACCATTGTTGTGTATCTGCTGCTGATTCTGATCAGCGCAACCATCATTCTGCCGCTTCTGCATATCATCAGCGGCTCGTTCAGTGATCCCATGCAGCTGCTGACAGGCAATGTTTCCTTCTGGCCCAAAGGCTTTACGACCTCCATGTATGAGAAGGTTCTGAAGGATGCCAGCATCTGGAAGGGTTATCTGAACACGATCCTGTATACCGTGCTTGGCACCCTGATCAGCGTGACCCTTACCGCCTGCGCCGCCTACCCCCTGTCTCGCAAGGATCTGTTCGGGCGCAATATCTTTATCAGCCTTTTCATCTTTACCATGTTTTTCAACGGCGGCATGATCCCCACTTACCTGATCATTCAGAAGCTGGGCATGCTGAATAAGATCTGGGCGTTGGTACTGCCTTCCGCCATCAGTACCTATAACATGATCATCATGCGCACCTTCTTTGAAAACACCATCCCGAATGAGCTGATCGAGGCCGCAGCATTAGACGGCTGTAACGATATCACGACCTTCTTCCGCATTGTTCTTCCGCTTTCCGGTGCAGTGTTCGCCGTTATGGCGCTATTCTACGGCGTTGCCCAGTGGAACAGCTGGTTCCCGGCATTGCTGTACATTCGGGATCGTTCTCTGTACCCTTTGCAGATGATCCTGCGCGAGGTTCTGATCCAAAGCGACATCGGCAACATGGCCGGTTCCACCGGTGATGTCGAGGTCATCGGCGATGGTCTGAAATATGCCACCATGGTGGTTTCCACCCTGCCGATCATGTGCCTGTATCCGTTCCTGCAGAAGTACTTTGTTGCCGGTGTTACCATTGGCGCAGTCAAGGGCTGATGGGAGGATACCACACCATGCAATCACATGATCTTTCCTTGCCTGTGTGGGGCCCCTACACCAAACGTTACAGCGGCATTTCCCATGTTCCTGCGGCCAACGACGGCGTTCGGTTTGACCTGTCCGTTTTTCCGGGAATGTACCGCCGCCGGGTCGATGTGCCCAATGTACGGTTTGAAAGCGGCTTTCACCCCTGGGCCGCAGCTCCGGATCTGAGCTGCTACACGTTCCGCCACGAGCTTCTGTGGAAGGATCAGCTGTATGCAGACATCTCTTTTGCTCCCTTGGGGGAGGATGCCCGGTTGATCCGTGCCGAGCTCCACAACAATACCGATGCTCCGCAGAATCTGGTGCTTCATTCTATGGCATCCGCCTGGGATCCCGTTCCTTCCTACCGCGGCTTCTCCCTGCCGGGCTGTGAGGTATCCCTGCCTGAAAACGCGGCCTTTGTCTGGGCAAAGGATTATGACACCCTGGATTTTTCCATCCACCGTCCCAATGAATGTCTGACCTGGGATGGTCTGCGCCGGGGCGAAGAAGCCGTTCCCGGCTTTGGTCAGGGATACGGCATTGGCACGGGGTTCGGCTGTTCCGAAGGCAAAGGCCCTTTTGGGCAGGTCATGCCCAGCGGAAAAGGGGACACCGTTACCTTTACGCTTTCCCTTACCGCGCCCCTGCATACCCCCTGTCTCTGTGTACGGTATTGGAATCCGGCAGATGAGAGTTCCGAGTACGATGTCAATGGTCAGGTCACGCTGCGGCTGCCGCCCTGTCAGAAGCCTTCTATTGCCATCCTGCCGCTGAATGCTTCCATTCCCGCCGGGAAATTCACTCTGACCCTGACTGCTGCCGGTGTTGGAGGGGCGAAGCTGGACTGTCTCGCTCTGTGCGAGCAAGCGGACGCTGGTAACTTTACCGTCACCCTGCGTGGAGATGGCTTCCGGCCTCAGGCCGAGCCCGCCGCAGATGAGAACTATCTGACCCTGCAGTATCCCCACATTCAGGAGTGCTACGGGATCCTGTGGGATGATATCACCACCCATATTCGCACGATCGAAAACGACGAACTGGACATCTTTCTGCGTGACACCGTACACGACCATGTAAATGCCACGCTGCGCGGCAACGGAAAAGGGCATTACGTCAATCTCTTTATGGGGCCGATCCCCTTGGAGGCAGGACAGACAAAAGTGATCTATGGAGCGGTCTGTGCTGCGCCGGATGCTTCTGCCGCCGCGCTGCGCTGCCATGAGCTGCTGACGCAGCGCAGTGATTGGGAGCATTTATGGCAGCAGGCTTCTGCCTCCCTTGCAGCACCGCCCGCTTTACCGGCTGCCGAATCGCTTGCCTTGGGCCAACAGTTGATGAATGCCGTTCTCTGCACCAACGTTGTGTATCCGGTGTACACGCGGGGACAGTATATCCGCCACTACACTCCCGGACGCTGGTGGGACTGTGTCTACACATGGGATTCCGGATTCATTGGAATGGGCCTGGCTCAGACCAGCCTGCGCAATGCCTTTGACTGCCTGAACACCTACCTGATGCCCCCGGATTCTGTGGATGCTGCTTTCTTACACCATGGCTCCATGGTGCCAACGCAGTTTTATCTGTACGCTGAGCTGTTGAATCGCACCAGCAGCAGAGAACTTGCCGCCTACTGCTATCCACGCCTAAAGCTGTACTACCGCTTCTTCACCGGACAGGAAGGCGGCTCCACTACCGCCAACCTGCACAGCGGCTTGCTGCGCCCCTGGGATTATTTCTACAATTCCGGTGGATGGGACGATTATCCCCCACAGCAGGAGGTCCAGCGCCGCCGTTTGCAGGCCAACTGCGCGCCCGTGGTCACAACTGCCCATGCGATACGCTGCGCAAAGATCCTGGCTTACACCGCCCGCCTGTTGAGTGAGACAGCCGACGCAGATGCATTTGATGCCGATGCGCTTCGCTTAGGGCGCTCCCTGCAGACTGCATGGGACGAGGAAAGCGGTTACTTCGGGTACCTCCTGCACGATCCTTCCGGTGATGCTGCGGATATTCTGCGCACCGAGCAGGGTCTGAACTACGATATGGGCCTGGATGGCGCTTCGCCGCTGTTTGCAGGTGCCTGTACAGAACCGCAGAAGGAGCTTCTGTGGCAGAAACTGCAAAGCCCAGAACACCTGTGGTGTGCCTGCGGCCTTTCCACTGTAGATCAGAGTGCGCCGTACTATCGGCGTGACGGCTACTGGAACGGCGCTGTATGGATGCCTTATCAGTGGATGTTCTTCAAATCTGCACTGGATGCGGGCCTTGCCGATTTTGCTTACCGCATTGCCGACACCGTTCTTACCCTGTGGCAGAACGAGTGTACCGAAAGCTACTGTTGTTTTGAACACTTTATGATCGAGAGCCGCCGTGGTGCCGGCTGGCACCAATTCAGCGGGCTTTCTTCTCCCATTGTACAGTTGTTTTCCGCTTACTACCGCCCCGGCACCCTCACGACCGGTTTTGATGCCTTTGTCCGGCATACGGATTGGGCACCGGACAACAGCGCCTTAAATGCCACGCTGGATTTTACCGCAACGGGCCGCAGCACTGTTCTAGCTGTTCTGCAGCCGGGCTCCAAAGCTGTTACAGCCTCTGTTCCCTGCACCGTGACCACACGCCATGATGGGCTGCTTGAGCTGACCTTTGCATTGGATGCTCCCTGCACTGTTACCATAAGCATCCATCCCTGAATCCACCTGTAAAAAAAACGAACGATGTCTGTCCGAATCGGATGACATCGTTCGTTTTTTCTGCGCTGAAATCAGTTATCTCCTTTGCGAACTGCAGAAGGCGAGAGCTGATACTTCCGCCGGAATGCCTTATAGAATGTATTCGCCGTGGAGAAGCCGCACTGTTCTGCAATATCCGTAATATTCAGATCTGTCGTTCTCAGCAGCTGCATCGCATGATCCAGACGCAATTCTTCCACATACTCTGTATAGCTCTTTCCGGTTTGCTCCTTCAGGAATTGCGAAAGATACTTTTTAGATATCTTGAACTGCTCTGCCGTCATCGCCGCATTGATCTCCGGATTCTGGAAATTCTGTGCCAGCCAGTCCAGAATATTCTTTTGAAGCGCATCATTGTGGCTATGCTTCAAGAATTGCACATGATTGCAGATCTCCACACAGCAGTCCTGCAGCCGGCTCAGCATCTGGCGGGCAGTCAGTTTAGAGTCATAACTGCACAGATAGGCGATATCCGGACAGCATACCCTTTCCGCCGTGTTCAGCAGAATGCCGCCTGCCGTGTAAAAATCCTGCTTGAAGTTTTCCGGGTCCAGATTATCCACCGAGAACAACTCACTCAGAAGCGAAACCGCTTCTTCCGTGCATCCGGAAAGCAGATATTCCCGAAGCCGCGCTGCATTGGTTGCATTGACCGTGGTACCGCGCTGCGCACTGCTGTTCCCCAAATAGCAGATCTTCTGTGTCGGATCCGCATAGGCCGCCACATTGCGGGCCTTCCAGTAAATATCTGACAGCTGCTCCATTTTCTCAAAAGGATCGCTCAATATCAGGGGAGTTGTCAGATGCAGCGCATCATACAGCTGCTCTGTGCGGAAACACATTTCCCGCAGTTCCTCTGCTTCATCCGTCTCCTGCGTCAGGATCACCAGGATCAGGTCATCTGCCGTTGCCTGTACATAAAATCTCTGCCCGTAAATTTGACGTATCTGCTCTGACACCACCACAGTACGCAGCTCTTCTTTCAGTGAGCACTCGGCGTTTTCCTGAAGAGATGGGATCAGCAGCAGGAAGTTATAGGCTTTCAGCTGCACCGCATCCGTCAACTGCTGAAGGGTTTCCTGACTCACAGACCCTGTGCGCAGCAAAATTTCCATTTTGCCGTGTTCCAGCTCGCTGCGTGAATGCTCCAGTTCCCGCGCCAGTTCATGCTGGCTGTTTACATTACGGAGAAAGATCTCATTCAGCACTTTCCGTGATGCCAGATCCGACTCGTCCAGCGTGTCCAGCATCGGACGCAGGCTGTTCATATCCTCCAGTGTCATGCAGACGCTGATCAATACACAGCCCAGAACGCCCACGATCAGATACAGACAAATTGCACGCTGTACTGCCAACAGACCCGCTTCGTAGAGCGACGGCGGCATTCCAATGACCGCCGTTGCATTCAGAGATGCCACATATCGCGTTGCCATCAGATAGCGCTTTCCCTGATAGGTCTCCCAACCCGTATCATCACTCGTCAGGGAAAGTGTCGTTCCGTCATAGTTGTTTCCCGCCAGGATCGTTCCGTCATCGGAAATCAGGCAAAAAAGGCCTTCCTCGCGCCATTGCTGCTGCGAAAGAAACATCGAAACGACATCTTTTTCCTTGATCAGCACCGTCATTGCGCCGCAAAGGCGGCCCGCCGTGTTCACATAGGGCTGATATACTGTGACATACGAATTGCCATAGCTGGAATGCATCAGTTTGACAACATGGGCGGGCTTTATCGTCATTACGTCGATCTGATTCTGTGCATCCCATTCCTCCTGAGACACATCCTCATACTCAAGTGCTCCTGGGTAAAAATTGCTATGGCTTTCATACGCGCTCCGGTCATCCAATATGATGCCATTCCGCTCAAATGTAATATAGCTGTATGTGATCACAGAGGAATCGTAGGTCTTATCCTGTAACGATTTGCTGGCTCTCGTCAGTGTCTGATAATCTCCCAGAATACTGTTATCATAACTGCTGGCAAGCAGAGTATACTCCGTTTCGCTGAACAATTTGTTCGTTGTACTGCGGATGTTGCTCAGGCATCGCTCCAACTGGGTGGTGCCGATCGCCAGCATTTCCATCGTGCTGGAGGACTGCGCTTGGATCGTCTGGCGGATCATCAGGCTATACAGAGGAACCACGACCAGGAAGAACCCAACCGGAATACAAAGATACCTTAAAAGCCTTCGGATCCAGTTTCTAACAAACAGTCTCTTACGCATCTGCAAAAGCTCACTCCAAGCAATGATGATTTCTATGGAACTGTTGGCTGCACCTGTAAGGCATTTATGGAGCTGGTGCATGTTGCACAGCTCCTCCCTCCGCAATTTCGCAGCATCTTTCTAATTATTTTACCACAGAAGGATTTTTTCCTCAACATTTTTATTGATTTGTAACAAAAATCCACTTTATCACCATGATTTTCAATGCTTGAAAATCTCTGTCAGATGGTCCATCACTTTGCTCCGCAAACCGTGTTGTCGTTCAAAGCCACCACCCGGGGCCTGATTGTCTGAGGGAACTCGAATCCCTGGCCCTCTGATTAAAAGAATCCAAGGTGCATCATTCGTCAAATTTCAAAAGTTCGAAGAAGCATTATTTTTATCGCATCATCGCAAAACACGCCTTTGCACACACCGCATTGTTTGCATACAGTGTAATACTTTGCAACCGTTATCCAGCTATTCAGGTGTGCAAAAAGTGTGCAAAAATGTGCAGACGGGCAAAACAAAGCCCAATGGACAAATCAACCACCGGTTTTATGGCAGGGTTTAGGACATCCGAACAGACACCGTTTGATATAGAAATGAGGTTC